>JAEEGL013698541.1_pt1 | contig 10742 bp, 8 predicted proteins | sample 9134231 | NCBI WGS metagenome assembly JAEEGL01 (sample SAMN16246548, study PRJNA631951) | gut metagenome | biome: gut microbiome; feature: rumen; material: fiber-attached | host: Bos | place: Iran: Karaj | collected 2018-10 | reverse complement strand
GTCCTGCTGGGACCGGGACTCAACATCAAGCGGAGCCCGTTCTGCGGGCGCAACTTTGAGTACTTCAGCGAAGACCCCTATCTTGCGGGCAAGATGGCCGCGGGATATATCCGGGGCATCCAGGCCAACGGCGTTTCGGCGTGCCCGAAACATTTTGCCGCCAACAATACTGAACTGCGGCGCATGGCATCGGATTCCGTGGTGGACGAGAGAACCCTCCGGGAGATCTACCTGACCAACTTTGAGATTGCCGTCCGGGAGGGCAAACCGCGTTCCATCATGTCCTCCTATAACATGATCAACGGCGTTTACGCCAACGAGAACGCCCACCTGCTGCAGGAAATCCTGCGGGACGAATGGGGCTTTGACGGCTTTGTGGTGTCGGACTGGGGCGCCAACAACGACTTTACCGAGGGCGTACGGGCCGGATCCCATCTGGAAATGCCCGGCACGGGCGGCGACGGCCCCACGCAGCTGATGCAATCGGTCCGGGACGGGAAGATTACGGAAGCGGAAGTCGACAGGCGCGTGGACGAACTGCTGGATGTAATCCTCGCCGTACGGAAAGCGGTGGATCCGCTGAAGGGAAAGAAGTTTGACGAAGAGGCCCATCACGCTTTCGCGCAGAAGGCGAGCGAACAGAGCATCGTCCTGCTGAAGAACGAAGGGAAGATCCTGCCGCTCGCAAAAGGCAGCAGGGTCGCTGTGATCGGCGAGTTCGCAAAGAAAGCACGGTACCAGGGCGCCGGCAGCTCCGTCGTCAACTGTACGAAGCTGGATCACACCATGGACGTGATCGGGAAGTTCGACCTGGATGTCGTCGGGTTTGAACCCGGCTATCCGCGTCACGGCGCGCCGGATGCCGGCCTGATGCAGAAAGCGGCGGAGCTTGCGAAGAAGGCGGATTACGTACTGCTTTACCTGGGCCTGGATGAAATCAGCGAGTCGGAAGGACTGGACCGTTCCACCCTGGCGATTCCGCAGTGCCAGATTGAAACGCTGGAAGCGGTAGCCGCGGCCAATCCAAACGTGATCATTGTCATGAGCGCCGGATCCAGCATCGAAATGCCCTGGCTGGGCCGCTGCAAAGCGCTGGTGCACGCATACCTCTGCGGACAGGCAGGGGCTTCCGCTGTGCTGAAGGTTATCCTCGGTGAGGTCAATCCCTCCGGCAAGCTCAGCGAGAGTTATCCCGTCCGGTACGAAGACTGTTCCACCGCGCCGTATTTCCCGGCAAAGCAGCGGAATGTGGAATACCGCGAAGGCCTGTATGTCGGATACCGGTACTATGAAACGGCAAAGGTTCCGGTGCTGTTCCCGTTCGGCTTTGGCCTGAGCTATACCACGTTTGAATACTCCGGCCTGAAGGTGACGGACAGGGAAGCGGCGTTCACCCTGAAGAATACAGGGGATACGGACGGCGCAGAGATCGCGCAGCTCTATGTGCACGCAGTTTCCCCGGCGGTATACCGTCCGGCGAAGGAACTGAAAGGTTTCTGCAAGGTCTTCCTGAAAGCCGGCGAAAGCAGGGAGGTCACGATTCCGCTGGACGACAAGGCTTTCCGTTACTGGAACAGCCGGACGAACCGCTTCGAAACCGACGGCGGCGCTTACGAAATCATGATCGGCGCTTCCGTCGCGGATATCCGCCTGACCGGCACGGTGACCGTGAAGGGGACCGGCGCGCCGGCGTGCGAGGATCCGGCGAAACTGCAGCACTATTTCAGCGGGGATATCAAAAATGTGTCCGACGCTGAATTTGAAACGCTGCTGGGCCGCCCGATCCCGGACGGAAGCTGGTCCGGAACGATCCGGCCCAATGACGCGATCGGGCAGCTTTATTACGCAAAGTCCCTGAAAGCGCGCTTCGTCTGGAAGATCATGGACAGCATGCTGAAAAAGTCGATCGAAAAAGGCAAACCGGACCTGAACATCACCTTTATTTACAACATGCCGGTGCGGGCGATCGGAAAGATGTCCGGCGGCATGTGTTCCCAGAGAATGTGCGAAGGAATCCTGGATATTATTAACGGCCACGGGATCGCCTTCTGCAAGGGGCTGGGGAAAATCATCGGCGGATTTGTGACGCAGCTCGGCGTCGCCAAAAAACAAAAGTCGCTGCAATAAGGAGGGGAAGGATATGAAAAAAGGGGTAAACGGTATCCGGCCGGCCGCGGCGATTCTCCTGACGCTGGCGGTCGCCGTGCTGACGGTTCTCCTGTTCAAAAACGGCCGCAATTTCTGGGGCGTCATCCTGGGACTGATTACCGCGGATTTTGCCGCGGACGCTGTTCTGTCAATGAAGAAAGGATCGGTGGAATAAGAAAATGAGCGAAAACAAAAAAGGAAGCTTCTTTGACCGGCTGCCGCCAAGCGTCATTAAAAAGAACAATGTGACGCTGATTCCGGAAGGCGCCATCGGATATCTTGTCGGACCGACATTGGCCCTGATTGCCAATTCCATCCTGTCCAATTACTTCAACAAGTACATGACCGACGTGCTGAACATCAACAGCTGGGCCAGCGAGTTCTTCAAGTGGCTGCCGGTCATTTCGGTCATTTTCGTGGTGCTGGGCAACATCATCGTCGGCCGGCTGATGGACCGGAGCAAATCCCGGGCCGGCAAGGCGCGTCCGCTGCTGCTGCTTTCCGTTCCCATCAGCCTGCTGGCGCTGGTAATCCTCTTTGTCATTTCGCCGCTGGCGACAGACACCATCAACCCGCAGGGGCAGGGGCTGGCGCTGGTGTGCATCGCCATCGGGTATAACCTGTGGTTTGCCTTCGCCTATCCCATGTACTACACCCCCCACGCGGCGCTGGTGAGCCTGTCCACCAGGAATTCCAAAGACCGGACGCTGCTGGCGACGCTGTCCAACGCGACCATGCTGGCGGCAATGGGGCTTTCCACCATGATCCTGCCCTTCTTCCTGAGCCTGCTGTTCGTTCCGCAGACGACAAACCTGCCGGAAGGCGCGGTTCTGCTGGAAAGCGGGGAGTACGCGCTGAACGGCGTGGTGCTCTACGACGCGGCCGCTTCCTACAACAACTGGAAAGTCTTTGTAATCGCCCTGATCGCCATTACGTTTGTCGGCGCCCTGATTGAATACTTCTTTACCCGGGAGCGCGTGACGGAAGAAACCATGAACCGGGGCGAAGACGCCGCGCCGGTGAAGGCGCTGCCGCTGGGACAGCAGGCCAAAATCTGCTTCGGCGACAGGTTCTGGGTCATCATGATGGTGTTCTTCTTCTGCTACCAGCTGGGCGGCATGACGAAGAACGTATCGCAGCTGTACTTCTGCCAGGCGATGTTCCCGAACAGCGAAGGGATTTACACCATCGCCAACGGTGGCACCATTTCCGGCCTGCTGGCGATTATCGGCGCTATTCCGACAGCGATCGGCATGGTCGCGGCGCCGATTCTGGCGGGCAGGATCGGCAAAGGGAAAGCGATATTCTGCGGCGCGGTCCTGGCTGCCGCCGGCGGCGCGCTGGGCCTGATCGCTCCGGATAACCTGATCCTGGTATATGTATCCTTCATCCTGAAGGCCCTGGGATCCACGCCGGCGATGTACCTTTCGATGGCCCTGCTGGCGGACGTGCTGGACCACCAGGAAGCGGTGCACGGCGCCCGTACCGACGGCCTGACGATGACGATTTACGGCGCGATCATGGCGGGCATGACGGGCGTGGCCACCGGTATCCTGAATATCGTGCTTTCCAATGTCGGATACGCGGCAAATAATATTTCCTCTGAGACGATCCGCGGGGCGATGCCCTGGGTGTTCATCGGCGTGGAAACCTTCTGCTATCTCGTCATTTTCCTGATCTTCATCTTTATGGGCGTGGAGAAGTTCGGCAAGCTGGATCACGGCGCCATCGTGGCGGACCAGAAGGCTGCCGCCAAAGCCGAGGGCCGCGCGTTTATCTCCGCGGAAGAGAAGATCCGCCTGGAGGAAGGCGAGGAAGCCTATCAGGCGGAGCTTAAGAAGCAGGCGGATGAGAAAGCGAAGGAAGAAGCACGCATCGCGAAGCTCACTCCCGAACAGCGCAAGGCTGAAACAGAGCAGGAAGCAAAGCTCCTGCAGGAATTCAACGCAATGCGGAAAGCCGCGGGGAGAAGCGCATATAACGGATAAACCAGACAGAACAAAATTACAGCAAAGGACGCCGGCCGGCTTTCGACCGGCGCCTTTTGCGGGTTGCCATTACGGCGGTCAGTATGGTATAATTTTGCAGAGAAAGCTCAAACCCGAAGTCCATATTCTAGCAATCCACGGGAGATGATCCGCCTGAAACTCCTGACAATCGCCATTCCCAGCTATAATTCACAGGATTACATGGAAAAAGCCATTACATCCCTGCTGCCGGGCGGGGAAGAAGTCGAAATTCTGGTTGTGGACGACGGCTCAAAGGACCGCACGGCGCAGATTGCCGACGATTACGAGAAGCGCTATCCCGGCATTGTCCGGGCTATTCACCAGGAGAACGGCGGACACGGCGACGCCGTGATGACAGGCCTGAAGAACGCGTCCGGCCTCTACTTCAAAGTTGTGGACAGCGACGACTGGGCGGACGCGGAAGCATACCCGAAAATCCTGAAGGTTCTCCGCTCCTTTTCGGACGAACCGATCGACATGCTGGTCAGCAATTACATATACGACAAGGCAGGCGCAAAGCATAAGCATGTGATGCGCTACCGCCGCCCCCTGCCGCAGGGCCGCGTGTTCGGCTGGGAGGAAACAAAGAGCTTTCCCGTCGGGCAGTATATGCTGATGCATTCCGTGATTTACCGCACGCAGCTGCTGCGCGACTGCCGGCTGGCGCTTCCCAAACATACTTTTTATGTGGATGAGCTTTACGTCTACCTGCCGCTTCCGTATGTGGAGAAGATGTACTACCTGGACGAGAACTTCTACCACTATTTCATCGGAAGGGAAGGACAGTCCGTTCAGGAACAGGTGATGATCCGGCGTATCGACCAGGCCCTGCTTGTAAACCGCCTGCTGGTTTCCTCCGTTGACCCCTGCAGCGTGAAGGATGCGCGCAGGCGCAGTTATATGCTGAATTACCTGGAAATCGTTACCGCTGTTTCCTCCGTGCTGCTTACGAAAAGCGGAACAGAGGAAAACCTGCAGAAGAAGAAAGACCTGTGGGCTTTTATTGAAAAGGAGAACCCGCAGGTATACCGGATCCTGCGCAGGCGGCTGATGGGGCGGCTGCTCCATCTGCCGGGGAAGGCAGGAAGGCTCATTGTTATTGCCGCATACAGGATTTGCCGCGGAATTTTCGGATTCAACTGAGGAAAGAGGAGAAGGAACGTGCTGAAGGAGCTCCTGTCCAACTATACACTGATCTGCGGAGTGCTTGCGTGGACGATCTGCCAGATGACGAAGATTATCACGAACGGGATCAAAACGCATCAGTGGAGTTTCCGGAAATGGTGGGAATCAGGCGGAATGCCGTCCTCCCATACGGCGACAGTCGTCGCTGTAACGACAGCCGCCGGCCTCCGGGAGGGATTCTCCTCCGCATTGTTTGCCGTAAGCTTCTGCTTTTCCTGCGTGGTGATGTACGACGCTGCCGGCGTCCGGAGGCAGACGGGTAAGCAGGGGAAAATTATCAACGAAATCCTGCGGTGGCCCGAGGCGATGACCGAAGACCAGACATCCGGAGACCTGAAGGAACGGGTCGGCCATTCGCCGCTGGAGGTCATGGCCGGCGCCGCGGCAGGCATCGCGATCGCGGTGATCCTCCACTTCATTTTGTAATAGTCAGACGATCAAAGCCCGGGTTCAGTGCCCGGGCTGCATTTTTTCAGCCTCAGCATGCGGCAGGAATATCAAACTTCGCTGAACAGCGGAGCCGGATTCGCCGGAGAAGATGAAAAATCTTATATAAAGATCCCGGAAATAACCGGTCCGGAGGATGAGCTGAAATGAGAACACTGTTTGAAATGGATAAAAAGGATTACAGCAGATGTAACCATACATATACCCGCAATTCTGCCAGAAGCATTATTATCAGGGACGGCAGAGTCGCCATGGTTCACAGTCTGAAATATGATTATTACAAGTTTCCGGGCGGCGGCATAGAGGAGGGGGAAAACCCGATTGATGCCATGATCCGCGAGACCCGGGAAGAAGCAGGACTGAGAGTTGTTCCTGAATCGGTGAAAGAATACGGGATTGTTCATCGGATTCAGAAAAGCGACAAAGATGAGACCGAATGCTTTGTGCAGGACAATTATTATTATCTGTGCGAAGCAGCAGATGAGCCGATTGATCAGGATCTGGACGAGTACGAGGCGAAAGAATGCTACAAGCTGGAATTTGCGGATCCTGCAGCAGCGATCAGGAAAAACCGCAGCGTTCAGGAAAGCCCGTATAACCGGATGGGGTTTGAACGTGAAGCCCGGGTTCTGGAGTTATTGCAGGCAGAAGGATATCTGAAAACCGAAGAAGGGGAAAATGAAAAATACGTTTGCAAGATCGCTTCTCCGGAGGAAATGAACCAGAAATGGGATTATGAGATCAGGCTGCATCCGGGAACGGAGAACTGGATTGTCTGGAAGGGAGAAGCAATCGAAGGATTCCTGTCAGGACGTTCCGTTCCATACTACGGCATCCTTGACGGTACGGTCATCTGCGAAGCGACAGCAGTGCTTTGTCCCGATATTCCGCAAGTTGACAGAACAACAGAAAGTCACGTCATTGAACTGTGTGCTTTCCGGACTATCAAAGAGTATCGGGGGAAAGGGTATTTTTCGAAACTGATGGACTTCATGCTGAAAGACCTGAAGCAAAAGGGATATACAAAAGCTGTCGTAGGCGTGGAGCCGGAGGAGAAACTGAATCGGGAGATCTACCGTCATTGGGGATTCACTGAACGTATCAGCACCGGAACTGAAACTTATCCGGACGGAACAGTCATCAATGCGGAATTCTACGGAAGACAGCTTTGAACGGACAATTGAGATGAAGCATGCTGAAACAATCCCATAAACGCCAGGGTTTCTGCGTCCTCACAGACCCGCAGGCCCTGAATCTCTCCCGCTGCGATCTTACAGAAAATACAGTTGTTCATACTGTGCCTGCCTCCGGATCCGGGTTTGCCAGATCAACCATCATGTATCCGCAGGTGAAGGGAAAAAAGTCGAATTTCTCCGTTCCCGTATGAACGGCACCGTTCTGTTCGTACCATTTCCGAAGTACGGTGTTTTCCTCCACAATACTCAGACGCATCACTTTGCAGTGATGCTCCCGGGCGGTCCTGACAGAATGCCTGAACAGCGCAGTGCCGATTCCCAGGTGCCTGTATTCCGGAAGAACGGACAGGTTGCCCAGTTCACACTCATTGTCCTTTTTCAGCAGCAGGGAATAATATCCCCGGATGACTCCGTCTTTTTCATCCACAAACATCAGGCGGTGCTCGCTGTCCATATGCCAGAGCAGACGGCTTTCATCGGTGGCAAACGCCACATATCTCGGCGCATTCTCCACAGTAAACCCAAACGTATCGGCAACAGTCTGATGGCTGTTCCGGATTACCCGGACACATGCGGGGATTTCTTCACGCCTGACTTCCCTGATCATTGGTTTAAACCTCCTGTCCCATAGATGATAGCGTTATTCTTTAACCATTGGCTTTATCTTCCGGATGAGGTTCCGGGCCGGTGATTGTGATGCTGCCTTTATCCGGATCATAACACCAGAAGATTCCGCCGGCTTTTGGCATGCCGCTTTCCGGCAAAAGATTATCAGAAATATTCGTGATTATCAATTTAATTAACAGTCTCCAAAGCGATATTATGCGATGGATACCACCACGCTTGTGTACCATACGCATACCAGTCCGGCCGGAAATCCGGAGCAGTTCTTCCCGCCCGGCCAGCCTGCTCTATGCGCTTTACCCTGCAGGTCCCGTATTTTTTATTGATTTCACGGGCCCCCTGTCGTACAATAGCCGCGGGAACCATCTTTCACGGACAAGGCAATACTGAACGACAGCTATATCTGTTTCCTGTTCCTTCCCGGACAAAAGCCATTAAGCAAAGGAATGACTGCCAATGCCTCCAAAGGAAAAAAAGAAAAAGAATGCAAATCCAAACCCGCCGGAGAGTATCTATATCAACAGGGAACTGAGCTGGCTGGCGTTTAACCGCCGCGTGCTGCTCGAAGCCGCAGATCCGACGGTTCCGCTGCTCGAACGGCTGAAATTCCTCATGATTTACCAGTCTAACCTGGAGGAATTCTACCGGGTGCGGATCGGCATCCTGACCCACCGCGCCCTCCTGGCGCCGGACAAAGGCGACCCGGTTTCCGGAATGCTGCCCCAGGCGCAGATTGACGAAGCGCTGCGCGTGACCCGGGAGCAGCAGGTGCTGATGGAAAACACGTGGAAGGCCATCCGGGAGGAGCTGCACAACAACCGTGTGGACGTGCTGGACTTCAAGAAGATCAGCAAGGTGGACGAGCTGATGAGCAAAAAGCTCTTCGGCGACATCCGTGACCTGCTCCAGCCGCAGATTATCGGGATGGACCAGCAGCTGCCTTTCCTCTGGAACGGCGAGGGGAACGTGATCGCCTTCCTGGGCCGCGGAACGGAGCAGAAACTATGTGTCATTCCGCTCCACCGGATTCCGGCCTACCAGAGCTTTGAGATCGACGGCTGCCAGAAGATCGTTCCGACGGCTCAGCTGGTACGGCATTTCCTGCCGCTGCTGCTGAAGAAGGAAACGATCACACAGTCGACGATTGTGGATGTTACCCGGAACGCGGATGTGTTTTTCTCCAGCCTGGAGGACCGCGCGGACGACGACTTCCGCCACAAGGTTTCCGGCATGCTGTCCAAGCGGAAGCGGGAGATGCCCGTGCGCGTCCGCATCGTAGGAAAGCTGACGGATTCCGCCAGGACGCTGCTGATGCGGAAACTCCGCGTGCCTGAAAGCCGTGTATTCGGGCAGAGCGTTCCTTTTGACCTTTCCTTCCGTTCCTGCATCAGCGGACCGCCCGAATTCAAGTACCAGGAGCGGAAGCCCTCGCGCGACATCGGCCTGAAGAAGGGCGAATATTTCACTTATATCGACAGGCATGACCTTCTGCTGAGCTATCCTTTCCAGAGCATGATGTCCTTTGTGGACCTGATCTATGAAGCTGCCGACAATCCGGAGGTCGAATCCATCAAGATTACGCTGTACCGCATGTCCGCCAGCAGCAAGATCGCGGCCGCGCTGGCTTACGCCGCCGACCGCGGAAAGGACGTACTCTGCCTGCTTGAGCTGCGGGCCCGCTTTGACGAGCAGAATAATATCGACTACTCCGAAATGCTCGAAGACGCGGGATGCCGGGTGATCTACGGACTGCCCGACCAGAAAGTCCACAGCAAGCTGTGCGTGATCACCCGCCGGAAGGAGGACGGAAGCGTCAGCCGGATTACGCAGGTCGGCACCGGCAACTACAACGAAGTCACCGGCGAGCAGTACACCGACCTGTCCCTGATTACTGCCCGGGAAGAGGAAGGCCGCGAAGCGGAGAAGGTTTTTGAGGCGCTGAACGACAGCGAGATTCCGCCGGAAATGCACCATCTCTGGATTGCCCCGCTGAGCTTCAAAACCCGCGTGATCGAGATGCTGGACCGGGAGATCGAGAAAGGCGAGGCCGGACGCGTGGCGATCAAGGTGAACGCCCTGAACAACCCGGAAATCATGGAAAAACTGATCGAATGCTCGCAGGCCGGCGTCCGGGTGGAACTGTTCATCCGCGGGATCTGTTCCCTGCGGCCGGGCGTTCCAGGCTTTACGGACAACATCACCGTCACGGGCGTGATCGGCCGGTGGCTGGAGCATTCCCGGATCTACAGCTTCGGCGAGGGAGAGGAACAGCGGCTCTTTATCGGTTCCGGCGATCTGCTTAACCGCAACCTGGAACGGCGTGTGGAAGCTTTCATCGAAGCGGTGACGCCGGACACCCGGGAGCAGCTCAACGAAATCCTTTCCGCGCTGCGGAACGACACGGAAAAGGGCTGGCGCATGCTGTCCGACGGAACATACATCCGGGAGGCAGGCGGGGAAGGAACATCCTCCCAGGAAGCGCTGTACCGCTATTTCAGCGAATACAAGGTATCCCTGACGGAGCCCCCGGCTCCGGAAGAACCCGCGGAGGAAACGAAAGAATCCGAACAGCAGGAACAGGCAGGCACAGGCGGCATCATGGGCTGGCTGCGCCGGAAGCTCAGGAATGAAGGAGGACAGGATCATGGCAGGAATCTATAACATTTGCCTGGATGTGGGCGGAACAAAAGTCCTCGGGGCGATCTTCAACGAAGAGGACAAAATCATCTACCGGCTGAAGAAGCGCTCAAAGAGCGGCGGCTCCGGATCGGCGGATGTGGAGAAGGTCATCGTCGACGTCGTGGAAGAGATGATCAGCGAATCCGGAATCGACCGCAAAAAACTGAACGCGATCGCTTCCTGCGCTCCCGGCGTGATCGATCAGGAGAAAGGCATCGTGCTCTTCACACCGAACCTTCCCTGGCGCGATTACGACATGGCGGGCTCGATGCGCAAAAAGTTCGGCGTCCCGTTTTTTGTCGGGAACGACGTGAATCTCGGCGTGCTGGGCGAGTACCATTTCGGCGCGGGCCGCGGCTATAAGAATATCGTGGGCTTCTTTGTGGGCACCGGCATGGGCGGCGGGCTGATCCTCAACGGCGAGCTGTTCACCGGCCACCAGTTCAAGGGGGCG
>JAEEGL013407071.1_pt1 | contig 10742 bp, 15 predicted proteins | sample 9134231 | NCBI WGS metagenome assembly JAEEGL01 (sample SAMN16246548, study PRJNA631951) | gut metagenome | biome: gut microbiome; feature: rumen; material: fiber-attached | host: Bos | place: Iran: Karaj | collected 2018-10 | reverse complement strand
CAATTTATGGCAGATGAATTTACTGGACTTGGTTATAATATAGTAACTGGTGGAACAGATAATCATCTATTTCTTATTGACTTTTCTAAAACGCATCCAAATATTACTGGGCGCCAAGTACAAGAAGAATTAGATAAATATAATATTACTTTAAATAAGAATTGCGTGCCAAATGAAAAACGAAGTCCATTTATTACTAGCGGAGTTAGAATTGGTACTCCCGCTATGACAACGCGTGGATGGAAAGAATATGATTTTATGGATTGCGCGCATAAAATAGATGATATTATTAAAAATTTGACACATAAATAAGAAATGTGGTATAATATAAGTAAGATAGGAGGTAACTATGGAAAAATAGGAACTAAAATTCGGTGTTGCCCCTGCTAAATTCGATATTAGAGATTTTAAGCTTAAATTTAATAGAGGAGTCGCTGGCGCGCCGGTGTTTCCATTAGAATTTGAACTTAAAATGCCTCGTTGTAAATATTAGGGCTAGGTAGGCAGTTGCGTTGCTCATTCTCTTACTACAATCATGGAATATTTTAATATGCAAGAGAGTGGTATAGAACACCCAATGAGTGTTGGTTATATTTACGGAAATCGTAGAAATAGTAGCTGGAAACAAGCGGGAATGAGAGTTAGAGATGCTCTAAAAAATGCTTGTGAATATGGTAATATTGGAGAAGAACTTTTGCCCGAAAAATATGAAGTGCCAAAAGCCATTCAGTATTTTGAAAAAGAAGGGGCAAAATATAAAGAATAGGGAAAACCAAATCGTATTAAAAAATACTTTAAAATTACTTCTGCTAGTGCAATTAAAGAATGTATTATGTAGAATGGCCCTGTTCTTATTATTATGGACTGGTATGGTTAGAATAGTTGGAGCTATTTAAATATAGTTAAATTAGTTAATAAGGGTAATCGTGAACGCCATTGTATGGTTTGCTATGGCTGGAATAAAGATGGCTGGTTAATTTAGAACTCTTGGGGCATTGCGTGGGGCCGTAGAGGTCGCGCGATTCTGCCATTCAGCGCAAAATTTGTTGAAGTATGGGCAGTTATTGATGAAACAAATATTAGTAGAAATTTAAAAGCTGTAGAACCTTGCTCTGGCGCGATTACCTCTAAATTCGCTAAAGGAATTAACGCAATATTAAATTTTATTACTGGAAGGAAATAATATTAGATGATTAAAGTAGATGAAATAGAAGTTTTTAATTTTGAGGGCGCTTTTCGTGGACTTCGTAATCCAATGAATAGTTGGGATAAGAGTGATAGTTATTTTGGACTTGATACGACTGATAGCGAAGAATTGCATGAGATTGCTCTAGCATGGCATAATAAAGAATTGAATTTAGATTCTTTTTTACCTGAAAATTTTGAAGTGTTTGATAAATATGATAATTGGTTATTTAATAATAGTAAGTTTTTAGATTGGCCAGACGATGCAATTGATGCTAAATTTATTGGTCCGAATGATATGAAGCTCGCGCATCGTATGATTGGTGGCGGGCCGGAAGAAGCAAAATTTTTGCGACAAATTTTTGTATGTATGGATATAGAAGCACCTTTTTTCTGGTAAACTAAAAATCTGCCAGTAAACACTTTACCGTTTATCAGCGGGGTCGCTTACGCGGCTAACGGGGAAACCTCAGCACGTAATGGTGGTGGCAATCCCGTGGGAAATATAAATAAGTCTCAAATTCTTATAGTAATGGATACATATTTCTACTTATAAATAGAAGAAATTAAAGAGGTAAGAAATATGACTGGTCCAAAAGACGATTTAACAAAATATGAATTTGGCTATTTAAAACCTTTATATTATATTAAAGGCGGAAAATGGCATTGTAAATGCAAATGTGGAAATGAATTAGATGTCGATACAAGAAATCTAAAATCAGGACATAGTAAAAGTTGCGGTTGTTTAAAAAAAGAAAATGGGAAAGACAAAGTTTATGATATGTCCAATTATGAAGATGAAAACATAAAAGTTTTATCAAGAAATGGCTCTGATAATCAAGGAATTGCTTTATGGAGTTGTTTATGCAAACATTGTGGTCATACCTTTATTACACGAGGTAGTAGTATTCGCGCGGGATATATCAAATCTTGTGGTTGCGTACATTCCCAAAATGAATAGATTATTAGCAAATTATTAGATGATAATAATATTGAATATGCTACCTAGTACACTTTTCCAGATTTGCTCGGAACCAATGGCGGGAATTTAAGATTCGATTTCGCGGTTTTTGATAATAATCATAAACTTTCTCATCTAATTGAATATAATGGTTCTCAACATTATATAAAAACAGAAGATAAATGGGGCGAACAATTTGAACAACGTAAAATTCATGATTAGTTAAAATTAGATTACTGTAAGAAAAATAATATTAAATTAATCATAATAAAATATGATTAGAAATATACTATTGAAGATTTATCTTATAAACCTGTAGAGACTATCTCCAGTGAGATGGAGAGTAGGGTTATTATTGATACATAACTCGAAATGGTGTTCTCCCGAATGGGAGTAAAAGATAGTCCGTTCCAGTATGAAAATATTGGGTTGATGGGAAGGAAATGGATACTTACAAAGTTGCTACGGTGGCTAATTCTTGTTCTACAATGCATAAATTAACTAGTGAGAAAATTACTACTGCAAATTTCTCGTTTAGTAAAGATATTGATTTTGGAGAACGTTATCTCGACGAAATGTATGATATAATTGCTAGCTATTGTGAAGACCTCAGACTTCGATATCTTGAAACAAAAGATAAAAAATATTGGCGCGCACTTGTAGAGATTCTGCCTGAAGGATGGAACCAAAAACGCACTTGGTCAGCAAACTATCAAGTATTACGTAATATCTACTTCCAGCGCCGCCATCATAAACTTGAAGAATGGCATCAATTCTGCGATATTATAGAGAAACTTCCTTATGGAAAAGAATTAATTTGTTATGAGAAAAAGGAGTAAGTCCTATGTTTATTAATTATAAAGATAAACTTTATATCTACCACCCAGATGGTAAATTTAAAGAAGATGAATTATAGAAACTACTTGACGCGGCGTATAAAGCGGGTTATGATAAAGGATACGATAATGGGTATGCAGCAGGTAGGACTTATTATTAGTCATATTGGGAATATCGTCCATATTATGTAACTACTACTGATAAAACTATTGATGTAACACCTCATATTACTTGTAAAAGTAGTGGGCAAGATACTCTTCTAAAACAAAATCAAAATGAAAGTATTAGCGTAACTACCCCGTTTGTACAAACTAATATTACTAATGATATCCCGTATAAAACAACTTGCGCTTGTAGTTGTAAGGAGTAAAAAATGGAAGAAAATAAAGAAAAAATTATTGAAGAAACTGAAGAAATTAATCCTCTTGTTGATAGTTTTAAAGCTATTTCCAAGACTCTTATAGGTGAAGAAGGACAAGAAGATATTACTGCAATGTTCGGCGCCATGTTAACTATGCCTGATGAAGAATTTAAAGATTTATCTACTGTACTTTTAGACGAAATTAATCGTTCTTTAAATATTCCTTCAGAAAGAATCGCGCTCGTCGCGGCTATGACTGAACAAGGCTATAATGGTGATGATTTAACTGATGTTTTTCACGAACTTTGCACGCAAATTGATGAACAATTAGCTGACCTTTCTCAATTAAAACGTGATTGGCTCAAACAGTTAATGGCCTCAGTTACTAATGCTATTAATGAAACTGAAGGAATCTCAAAACGTTTCATTCGTGTTCCTTTCGAAAAATGCCATGAAGATGCGAAAATGCCAGCTTACGCGCACGAATCTGACTCTGGTATGGATGTATACGCGCTTGAAGATATAACTATCGGACCTGGAGAGCAAAAAATTATTCCTATTGGTATTAAAGTAGCTTTACCTGCAGGATATGAATTGCAAGTGCGGCCAAAGAGTGGAATTAGTGCAAAAACTAAATTACGTGTATCTAATACTCCTGGTACTATTGATGCTGGATATAGAGATGAAATAGGGATTATTATTGAAAATGTTGACCCGCCTATCAAATATATTTTCTGTGATTTTAATGATGACGGAACAATAAAAACTGAAACCCTTTCAATTCTTCATGGTTCTTCTTATTCTATTGGAAAAGGACAGAAGTTCGCGCAGCTTGTTCTTTCTGAAGTACCTAAAGCAGTTCTTTATGAGGTAGAAAGCGTAGGTGAAATCGGCGAAGACCGCGGTGGCGGTTTTGGCTCAACTGGCTTAAAATAAATATGGCCACTATAAAAATAGAAACAATTTAGTCTGAATTGCCATAGGAATGGAAATTAATTTCAACCACTTATAAAAATTTAGATTCAGAGCTGGAATTTGAATGTCCTGCTGGCCATAGAGTTTTTTCGACCTGGAAAAAGATGAGAACTCGCGCCGAATGTCCTATTTGTAAAGAAAAAAGTAACTTAATAGATACAAAAACAATTCCGAAGAAAAAAGGTGTTTATCGTACTATTGGAATTGATTAGGCAACACGCATAACTGGGTATTCTATTTATGATGGAAGAGAACTAATAAAATTTGGAACTTTTACCACTAATGAAACCGATGAAATTGCTCGTGATAATATAATAAAAATGTGGTTATGTTCAGTTATTGCTAATTGGGAACCAGACCTCATAGCGCTCGAGGGTATCCAATTATAGCAAAATGCTGCAAGAAATATTGGAGTTACTACTTTTGAAACTCTGGCGCGACTTCAAGGAATTTTAATGGAAGCATGCTATGAACTTAAAATACCTTGCATAATTTGCCATACTCAAGTATGGCGCGCGCATTGTAAAGTAAAGGGATAGACCCGTGAAGCTAAAAAAAATTCAATGCGCTAGCTTGCGAGAGAATGGCATAATATCAATGCGAGCGAAGACGAAGCTGATGCGATAGGTATAGGTAAATATGCCGCGGAAACTTACGGTTTCTCTCATCAAATTCAAAATTGGGAATAAAAAAGAAGAGGTTTAATACCTCTTCTCTTTTTTTAGAAAGTTAAAAATTTTTAACCTTCTCTTTCATTTCCATGCACCAACTTTCCATATGGTCTTCAACCAAATCTTTCATTTCGCTTCCATCTTTATCGATATAATCCATAAACATTCCTTTTGATTCAGGAAAAGTTTTGCTTAATCTTTCATTTGCTGAAGTAATTAAAAATTTGGCGACGGTCGGGTCGCTTTCTCTCATTTCATAAGCCCACTCAATCCACATTCCACTATCTTTTAAATCATCCATCATCTTATTATATAACGCCTTTAATTTAATTTTCATATTAATCAATATAAAATACTACTACATTAGGAGTAGTAAATGTAGCTCCCGCTCCAGTGGATTTAAAAGTTAAAATACCTGTATTATCAATAGAGCAGCAAGATGGACGAATTCTTACGATTGTGGAAAAAGTTAAATTAACATCATCAGTATCAGTTGCAGAAACAGCACTCGCAACCGCGCCAGGTATTTCATCCTCTTCATTAAAAAGCTGAACTGTTATAGGCGCAGTTTCAGTTTCAGCGGATGCTGTAGCTATTGTATTAAACGATACATAATAATAACCAGGTCTATTTAATATAACAGCGGGCGAACCAGCCATATGCTGAGAACTACAGCTGGTCGCCACTCTGTTAGTATCAAAAGTTATGTTAGACCCGGTAGTAAGCGTTTGCGACGCCAAACTAACAATATCTAACATATTTTAGTTCCTCCCTATTACAAGCAAACAACTTACATCGTGGTAGAACCACAATTGCATCCATTAGTATATCCATAAGGATTAATAGATGCATAAGGAGAAGTCGTAAGATATGCCGGACGAGAAATCGGACGTAATGTGTCAATTAAATCCGCCGTCTATTGCTGCTGACTAATCTGGAAGTTAGCTGCCTACAGCGCGCGGTCACGCTCTTCTAATCTATCGCGCAGGTCCTGAATAGTATTTTGAGTAATAAGCGCACGAGTCGCTTCAGCTTCGCCATGAATTGCGCTAGTGATTTCGCAAGTATTCTTATAAGCTTCTGCTTTTACACTGTCAATATTGCGCTCAATACCACAGTTTGCAAGTTGCTGCGAAAATCTGCTATCAGCAATTTCTTGACCTAAGCCGCAAAATCCACTGAGCATATCGTAGCGAATATTACCCCAAGAATCAGTAGCAACACGCTCAAAATTAGAAAGTTCGCCCGCTAATTCTCCAAAATTGCGGAACATATCTTGACTATTATTAGCCTCATAAAGTGCAGAACGAGTCAGAGAACCTTCAACTGACGGGCTATTTCCGCCATAGGCTCCTCCTCCCCAGCCACCAAATAAACCACCGCCACCAAGCAGTGCAAGCCAAACCAAGTAAATAAAAGGATTATTAGTCCAGCTGTCATCTTTCGTCATGGCCATTACATCGGCCGCAGAAAGTCCATTATCCATTTTTGTTTTGTCCTCCCAATTTATATATATAAAACTTCGGCGCCTGAAGTCTTATTACATAGAATGAATTATTTCAATTCCTTTTTGAATGTCTTGTTCTGAAATACCTTGAAGTCGCGCTTTCTAAGCAAGCTAAGTAAGTAAACCATCATTTAAATTATGCGCGAGAGCCTTAAATTTCTACGGGTCGATAGGCTATTGCGTGGGCTAATATTGCTGGCGCGTAAAACGATTATTGTAGTAATTCATTTAGTTTTCCTCCCAATTCTTCAAGTTGCTTTTCCATCGCGCTGATACGAGATAACAAAAAGTCCTCAGAAGACTTTTCATCAACTGAGGACTTAACATTGTTATCTTTCTTTTCATACGGCGCGATACTATAAACCATAAAATTCGGCACTCCATTTTGCATAGACTTAATATACATTAAGCCTTCATTCAAACATAAAGCTACCGAAAGACCATTATTCATTGGAACGTTAGCAATTTCCAATGAACTACCAATCAAATACACATTTCCATGCGGTTGCAAGAAAAATGCATTTGGCTAGTAGGATACAGGTAATCCATAGTTTGTTGCCATATTTAATTGTCCTCCCTTTTGTCTTACACTTATAAGTAAGATTAGAATATAGGGAGTATATTTTTTTAGAAAAAATTTTAAAAATTACGAATATTCAACCAATCCGGTTCCCGCGTCATTAACCACATAAACTTTATACATATCTAAACCATTGCTACTATTAACAATATTAACTATATATCGGTCTAAGGTATTATTACTATTTACTATTCTTACAGTTGGCTCATTAGTAACAACAACCAATTTCGCTGCACTAATTTTAACCATATAGTATTCAGACGCATCGTTTGTCGCCCCGAGTACATATCCATACTTTGGTACTTTTCCACTCATTGTAACAGTTAACGTATCTCCCACCGCAGCCTAATATGCGTCTCCGGAAGCAGCACGTATATATCCAACCGTATCCGTAGATTGTGCCGTACTATCTGCATCTGAACGAGTCCAAGCACTACCAGATGAAGTAGTAGTTGTAGTAGAGTTAAGTTTATAACCAATAGGAAGAACAGTCCATGTAGACGCTCTAATTCGTGCGGCATTTGCCAAAGTTAATACTAATTTAATTGAAGTTACAGTTTTAGAACGAAGAGAAGCTAATGCAGTCTAATCAAACATTACATTAGTCATGCGGTAGAAATTACCGTATTTACCTATCATATTTCCATTAGCATCAGCACCGATAAGATTATTCCAATAGCTACTACTAATATTACTTATGTAACCACAATTCATTGAAGTAGAATTAAGAGTATAAGTAACTGACATAATTCCTCCTTATACCTTTACAAGTACTATATCGCCCGCAACCGCAGCAGAGGGTTTAGTAGCAGAAGTAGTAAGAAATATCTTTCGCGCGACCGTACCTGAATCACGAATTACAGCACAATCTTCAACAACTAATTTACCATTAGATACATCAAAATAGAGTCCATGGTCATAACCATTTTCAGTTCTGGTCGTAGCTGAACCAATCATATAAAAACTATTGCCTAAGGTACCAAAACTAAACCATTTTTTACTACTAGTATTAGTTTGCCGTAACCAAGGCCAATAGGAATATGAATCGGTAGCATCACTTACATTGTATGGTGCATATGTACCACTTTGCCCATTAAGCCAACTACAAGGGGTTGCTGGTCCTATAATTACTGCTCCAGATTGTAAAAATTGGTTTTTATTTACTGCACGTAATTCATAACCATTCCATGCAGCTAGCCAAGTATAATCAGCATAATTTAATCCTGCTTTTGAATAGCCAAAAGTTATTGCTGAACCATTTGAATCGTCTCGTACAGATACTACATAGGAAGTATAATTATTATCACTTAATAAATTCTACCAAGCACCCCAATTTGAGGAATCAGTTCCACCAGTATCATTCTATCTATATTCTAATGTAGTACCATTTTTTGCATGTATCTAAAATTTATCTGAACCACTATCAACTTGTAAACCAACCCAGTCAGTTGAAGTCCATGGTGCTCCTGAGCCTTGAAAACTGAAAGTACCTGCAGTATTATCAATAGTAGTAGAATCCAAAACTTTATTTGTTAAAGCTAACGCATTACCATTTAAACTAATATAGTTATCTGCATCGATGGTTAAAACTGCTTTATATTCCTAAGTACTACCTCTTCTGCCAGTAAAAAGACCTCTAGTACCTGTTGCTGTTCCTTGTGCGTATAGATATAAATTACCTGCGACACTAGCTACTCCAAGTACTCGTTCGACAGTATCAGTAGAAGTTCCAGCCCATAAACTACCATTTATCTATGCATTCTATGTAACTGTTAAACTACCATTTACTGTTAAATTACCAGCTAAAGTACCTCCCGTAAGTGGTAAAAATCTACCGCTTCCAATTTCTACATCACTAGTTCCATTATTTATATATAAAATTGAATTAGTTGTATCCCAACCTAATTCATAAGAGATACTATTCTATGGCGCGCCACTTCCATGTCTTATCTAAATTCTATTAGCCATAAGCTACCTCCAAAAAGTATAAAAAGTGCGTGGGATATATTGATGAGGGCAAGTAGATTTTCTACTATTTAAATATATATCCCACGCTATTTTTATTAAACTCCTCCCAATTAGTTTAATAAAAATTATTTAATTTTCAGAAATATAAGGCATTAAAAGATTAATATATTTCATTTCAAGGTCTAAACCTTCAAGTTCTTCAAGTGTAAATTCTGGAATATAAGTTAATTGAACTTCAATATTATTAAGTTCATCAACTTTTTCCATACACTCGTTAAATTTTTCATCTTTTATCTTTATACCATTTTTATTTTGTGTATAGACAAAATTTCCTTCTTCATCTCTTTGTCCATATTCTTCAACTATTTTTTGTAAAGTTTCATCAAAAAACTTCGCTTCTGTTTCTAATTCATTAAAGAAACGATTAAATTTATAACTTGTTTTAATCGGAAGTTTTTTATCAATTATTTTACTACGAATTTCTAAAAAATTAAAAGTATCAGCAAGCTTCATTTTTCTAACTCCTATATTTTACCTTATATAAATATTATAACATATTTTTTATAAGAAATCAAATTTTTAAAAAGAGTCTGAAATTTTACCATGTGCCGCAGTCAATAATAAGACCATTCTAAGTAATTTCAAAAACTCCATATGACCCTACTTCACCAATATATATTTTATTTCGAGTTTCGGTTTTATGAATTTCTAATACCTAATCTGTAATATTGGTCATTGGCGCGTTTGCATTAGTCGTAAGAAAATTCTTTCCATATAATACAGTTGGAGTAGTACGATACAAAACAGCCAAGTTAATAAAATCAACTTCATTTACGCGACTTGGAGAACCATCTGCCGGTGCGGGCATTTTATCATTTATAGCTGTATATTTTAATTCTAATCCTAATCTTATGCCAAAATATAATATATCACCGCTTGTAGAACTAGAAGAAACAGTTAGTGAACCAGTAGATGACATACTTGTTGTTCCAACATCGGTAAGGTAAGTTTTATTTCCTAGTGTAGTATATCCACTACTTGCAGTAATAGATACTAAAGGCTACATACTAATTGCGGAATAACTTTGAGTATATTGTGTAGTTACTCCAGTGCCGCCAAACTAAGTACAATTCCAATTAATAGTAAAATTAGAATCACTTTCTCCAACACCAGTTAAAGTTAGAACCGCATTATGATAACGATATAAAATACATCTAGAAATATCAGATGAAGTATATTCTTGACCATTATTTAATTTAATTCTAAGCGCATTTACCATAGTAAAACCACTAGTACAATGTGGAAGAGTATATTCTATTGTTTTTGTACCATTTAAAGTATAATAACGACCGTCAGAAGATAATGTCCACAAATTACTAGTAGTAGAAGGTAAATCAATCGTTATTTTATTATATTGAGTCCAATCAGTATCACTACTCTTTTTACCTAAAAAATACATTTCAAAAGACTGCGCAGCATAAACTTGTAAACCTGATAAAGTTAATTGTAATGTCTGTCTTTCAAATACTGGATATCCACCACCAGATGGAATAGACTCATAAGTATTATCTATCATCTTTATTTTTAAATCAATGGTTGGAGTATTTTTAACGCCTTCTACAAAATTAAAAGTATAATTTAAAGTATTAGAAAAAGTTTCTCCAAATTTGTTGGTAACTGTAAGAGAAAAAGTAACT
>JAEEGL013038926.1_pt1 | contig 10742 bp, 10 predicted proteins | sample 9134231 | NCBI WGS metagenome assembly JAEEGL01 (sample SAMN16246548, study PRJNA631951) | gut metagenome | biome: gut microbiome; feature: rumen; material: fiber-attached | host: Bos | place: Iran: Karaj | collected 2018-10 | reverse complement strand
TCAACTCTCAATCAAAGCTTTAGAAAAGACTCCATGGGAAAAATTCCTTGAGAATCATAAAGTTGGTGATGTAATCAAAACTAAGATCGTTAAGAAGAGCGATAACTTCATGTTATGTGAAGCTGAAAGAGATGTAGTTGGTATTTTAAATAAATCTGATTATTCTTGGAAAAGAGATGATAACTTCCAAGGTACAGTTGAAGAGGGAGATGAAATCGAACTTCAAATTATCTATTTAGATAAAGAAAACCACAAGATGACTCTTTCTAAGAAACACTTAGAATACAATCCATGGCAAGATGTTCATTTCAATATTCGTGAAATTGTAACTGGTTCAGTTGAAAGATTCACAAATACTGGTGCAATCATCAAAGTTGGAAACGTAGAAGCATTCCTCCCAGATAGAGATGCATCATCTACCGGTAAACCTGCTAGTGAAGTATTAAAAGTTGGTGATATTGTAAATGCTCAAGTAATTAAAGTTGATCCAGGCAAATGGTATCTCCAAGTTTCAATCAAAGCTATCGAAGATCAAAAAGAAAGAGAATATGTTGATAAATACATCAACGAAAATGTTTCTTCATCAATTTCAATTGAAGATGCATTAAAAGAAAAAGGCCAAGAATAATCGGCCTTTTTTAAAGGATTATAATATGCTCCCAGTAGTCGCAATCGTTGGAAGACCTAACGTAGGTAAAAGTCAAATCTTTAATAGAATAGTAGGCGAACGTCAATCAATAGTTGACGACTTTTATGGTCTTACAAGAGATAGACTATATGGTATGGCAGAATGGCAAGGACACAAATTCCGTATCATAGATACGGGTGGTATTGAAATTGAAAATACATCTTTCCAAAAAGAAATCCAAGCTCAAGTAGATATCGCCATTGAAGAAGCTAATGTAATAATCTTTGTATTAGATATAAGAACATCCATTTCAAAAGATGATTTATTAGTTGCAAGAAAGCTTCAAGCATGTAATAAACCAGTTGTTGTAGCCTTAAATAAAGCCGATAATGAAGACTTAATGCAAAATTACTATGACTTCTATGAACTAGGTTTTTCTGAAATGGTTGCTGTATCAGGAATCCACTCAATCGGTATGGGTGACATGCTTGATATGGTTACAGCTCATTTTAAAGAAGTTGAAGAAATAACTGATGAAGAAGATAACAGTATAAAAATCGCAGTTATAGGTAGACCTAATGTTGGCAAATCATCTCTAACTAATGCCCTTATTGGCGAAAATAGAGTAATAGTATCAAATATTGAAGGCACTACCACAGATTCAATTGATACATCATTTGAATATAATGATAAGAAATATACTATCATCGATACTGCCGGTATGAGAAAAAGAGGCAAGATCTTTGAATCAGTAGAAAAATATTCAGTCTTAAGAGCTTTTAGCGCTATTGAAAGATGTAATATCTGCCTACTTGTTATTGATGCATCAAGAGGACTTCTTGAAAATGATCTTCACATCGCTGGATTTGCAAAAGATGCTGGTAAAGGTATAATCATCGTTGTAAATAAATGGGATTTAGTAGAAAAAGATAACTATACTATGAATAATTGGAATGACTTATTAAAAGAAGAATTTAACTTCTTAAGTTATGCTCCAATTGTTTATGTATCAAGTAAAACTGGTCAAAGAGTTAAAAATATCTTCTCTCTTGTTGATCAAGTATATACAAATATTAATAAGCGTATTACTACATCTCAACTTAATGATGTAATAGTTGATGCGATGCTCTTTAATGAACCAAAAGAATATCAAGGCGTAAAACTAAAGGTTTATTATTCAAGCCAAGTTGCAACTAATCCACCTACATTCGTACTATTTGTAAATGATACAGAATGTATGCACTTCTCATACGGAAGATATTTAGAAAATAGGATTAGAGAAGCCTTTGATTTTACTGGAACACCTATCAAGTTAATACTTAGAAAGCGTTCCTAATTTTGCCCATATTTACGCAAAATTATTAAAAAACTATTGATATTTTTTAAAAAAAATATATAATTAAGGTAAATTACAATTAGGAGATTTTTATGAACAAGTTTGAACTCGTTAGCAACATTGCTATGAAAATTGGTATGACAAAAACTGATGCTGAAAAAGCATATGAAGCAGTTTTTGAAGCTATTGAAGAAGCTTTAGTAGCTGGTGAAAAAGTAACTATTAGTGGCTTTGGAACATTTGAAGTAAAACAAAGAAAGGCTCGTACTGGGCATGATCCTAGATCTAAAGAACCTATTTCTATTCCATCTTTAAAGGCTGCAACTTTCAAGCCTGGTAAGAACTTAAAGGAAAACGTTAGATAATTAAAATAGTGAACTTCGGTTCACTTTTAATTTTTAGGTGGTAGGTATGTATAAAGTAACATTAGGAATAGAAGGAATGATGTGCCCAATGTGTGAAGCACACATAAATGATTGCCTAAGAAAGGCATTCAATCCTAAAAAAGTAAATTCAAGTCATAAAAACAATAATTCTATTATGATTCTAAAAGATGAAGTTACAGAAGAAGACATTAAAAAAGTGATTGATCCAACTGGATATAATCTAACTTCATTTAATATAGAACCATACGAAAAGAAAGGATTATTTGGTAAAAAATAAAAGGAACTCTAACGTTCCGTTTTATATTTCTACAACCTCAGCGGTTTGATTTATCATATTTACTATTTGAATAAAACTTATTAGGTTAATTCCCATATGGCAGAATAGATTAGTAAATATATTCCTACCACTAAAATAATATATTAAGCCCATCGCAAATCCTGGTAATGCATACATTGGGAAATAAGCCCATTCTTTTAAATCAAATAGTGATGCCATATGTACAAATCCAAATAACATTGAGCTAATAACTAGTGGAATTGCATAGTGTAATCCTTTTAAGCCTTCAAAAACACACACTCTAAATTCTAATTCTTCAAGTATAGGCGCACACACTACAATTATAAAGAATAGAAGAACATAATTAGCTGTAGTAGGATTTGATTTAAATATCTCAATGATTGATGATTGATTTGTAGCTTCCCCTGTACCAAATAATTTATCCATAAACATTGAATAATAAGAAGTACCTAGTTCAACTGCATAAAACGCAATAAATCCAATAACTAAGATTAAGAAAAACCTTCCTGCATGCATCTTTACGCTTTGTGTTGAGTACTTAAACACATCTCTCATAAAGATAATTATTACAATTAGTGGAACAAGTTTACTTATACCCCAAGATATTACCATTCTATATGGATTTGAAGGTGGTATTACAAAGATTGATAATACTTGTACAATAACCTCAAGAATAAAACATCCTATAAATACTAGGATAGGCTTTAAATATATCTTTTGTTCTTTATTCTCTAAGATTGATGTATTTTCCATAAAATCACCTAACTAATTATACTATATTAATGCTGTTTTGTATTTAATAAAACTTTATCTATGATAAAATATCATAGAAGGATATCATATGAAAGTTGTTATTGCGACATCAAATAAAGGAAAGCTAAAAGAGTATAAAGAAATGCTCGAACCACTAGGATTCGAGTGTCTTTCTTTATCTGATATTGCATTTGATAAAGAAATAATTGAAGACGCCGATACCTTTAAAGGTAACTCATATATTAAGGCTAAAGCCGTGTATGATGAAGTTAAACTCCCAACTATCGCCGATGATTCAGGCTTATGTGTTGATGTCTTGGGTGGTGACCCTGGAGTATACTCAAATAGATATAGTGGTGAAGGACATACTGATAAAAAGAATAGAGAACTATTAATTAGTAATATTAAAAAACTAAATCTAGAATCATCACCTGCCCATTTCTCATGCGCAATTACATATATTGATAATAAAAGAACTATTCAAACTGAAGGATATTTCTTTGGCGATGTTATCCTAAAAGAAAGAGGATACAATGGCTTTGGTTATGATCCTATATTCTATTTAAAGGATATAGATAAAACAGTCGCAGAGCTACCTGATGATGAGAAGAATAAAATCTCTCATAGACATAATGCCTTAATTAAACTAATAGAGGCATTAAAGTGAGAGCGATTATATTCTCAGACCCACATGGTGATATTGAGGGTTTAAAAAGAGCGATCAACTACTTTAAAAAGCCAGAATATCGTTTTGGTTTAGGCGACTATGAAGTTGATTATTATATTCTTGATGCACTAGGTGTTACTGGTGTAAAAGGTAATAGTTATTTTGATCCTAACTGGGATTTAAACTTTATATATGAGATAAATGGTTTTAGAATCCTCTTCACTCACGGCCATAGATTTAGTGTTAAAAGTGGACTATATACCCTAAGTTTATATTGCGAAAAGAACAATGTAGATATATGTTTTTATGGACATACTCATGAAGCTAGAATCGATAGTGATAGAGGAAGATACTACATTAATCCAGGAAGTCTTGGAATGCCATTTTATCCAGCCTATTCAACTCTAGCATATATGGAAATTGATGGTAACCACGCAAACATCAAAATAGTCGATAGTGTTGATTTTAATGTTTTTGATGAGGTAGATATTTATAAATAATGGAATTTGAGAGAGATAATTTTGAAGAGAAATCCTTAGAACTAATCACATCCCTTGAAAAAGCTAAGGCCACAGGTAATATTGAGGTTATATATAATAACCTTATTTCGCTACTCAAATTTTCTTTATCTTATGGTGATTTTGAACTAGTAATTGATACATATGATGATTTTAAAGATTATGATTTTAAAGATGAAATGAGATCAAATCTCCTTCAGTGTAAGATTTCATCTCTTTTAAAGATGGAAGATTATAATAATCTTTTAATCACTTTAAAAGAAAAAGAAGCCCTTAAACTCACTGATTCATCTGATAGAGCGAATACTAAATTCTATGAATCAATTGCTTATGAAGCTCTTGATGAAATAGATAAATCTATTAAGGCACTTGAAAGTATTAGAGATGATATCCCAAGATACTCTCTTATCAATAAATATCTAAAACTGGCCCTTTTATACATAAAGGTAAATGATATTACTAAGGCAAAAGAATCATATGAATACGCAAGTATGGTCGACTTTAACCATAAGAATGATATCTTCTTACTAGTTGAATCTGATTTATACTTTGCATCGGGCAATTATATTGAGGCTTTAAATAGTTTTGAATCATTTTTCCTAAAGAGCCCTAATAAATATAAATACCTCGATAGATATATTGAGATTATGATTAAACTAAATAATCTAACTGATGCCTACAACTTCTATAGGAAGTTTATCACTAAGGATTCAATTAGATTATCAAGTCAAAATAAATATAGATTCCTCTTATCCGTTAAAAAACTCCTTTTAATGATGGATAAAGAAGACGAGTTATTCTTAGTAAATAAAGAACTAGAAAATGCTAAACCAGTATACTATCTAAAAGCGGAAGAAGATAGAGATAAGATTATAAATGAAATAATGAACTATTCATTAATCCCTCTAACTAAATACGATAAAGATAAGAATATCGTTTTCCATTTCTTTAAGTTACTTAAAGAATTAAAACTAAATGAACTATTATATGTGAAAGTTAATCCTGAATCTATCACCATCTATGAATATTTAGAAACTAGAATGAGAGAAAAGACTTTCACAAATGAATATATTAAAGAAAATCATTTAAGTGATTACCTTTATAGAGATAAAGATACTATCCCATCATTTATCTCATATAATGGCGAAATCAAGAAGGGACCATATAAACTTCTTAATTTAAAAGATTCATATAATGACTTTGGATATGTATTAATAAATGGTGAAATAGATGATTTAACTATGAATGTGTTTAAGAATTCTATCTTCCAAACTTTAATGCGTCTAAATACCTTATTACTATCATCAACTAATAGCGAAATTGTCTTTGAATCACTCGATAAATTAAATAGAGGCTTTATCTCATTTAGAGGAGATAAGATCTATTTATATAACATAATGGCTAAGAAAATATTAAGAGAAAAGAATGATGTAATGAGTTTTGATGTGTTTAATAATTTATCACTATCTAAAAACCTCTTCGCATCAAGCTTTACTGATGATGATATTGTAACTAAAGAATTCTATATTAATGATGAAAATGTATTAATAGAATTTGAACCAGTTAGAATTGATTCAACTTTATATGCTTTTATCAAAGATGTATCTAAAACTAATAAAAAAGAAAATAGTGATAAAGACTATCTAAAACACTCATCACTTTCTTTCTATAATGTTAATTATCTAGAAGAATCAATCACTAAAAAAGAAGAATCATATTCTATAATCGGTCTTGATATAGAAATCATTGAAAAAGAAGATTCAATGGATAAAAGAGATGCTAAACTTGATGGACTATATCGCTATTTAAACCAAGTATCTCCTAAGAGTGAACTATATTATTTAGGTGAAAATCATTTCTTAATTTTATCATCATCAACTGATAAGAGAGTTATTGAATCAACATTTAAAAATGTTAAAGATGGTGCGCCACAACTATATAAATACACTCAAAGCTTAAGAGAGAAGAATATCACAGGTTTTGCATCTAAATCTCTTAAGAATAAATCTTTTAGTGATGTAAAAGATATTATTGAATATGGATTTAGACATTCATCTAATAAAGAAGACTTATTATTCTTAGATAATGAAGAAAAAAGAGATTATGCCCTATATAAAACATATGAGGGTGAAATTATTAGAAGACTCAAAGATTCTGATTTAAATGTAGAATATATCCCTATTATTGATAATGATAAGAAGATTCATTACCTCTTATCTAAATTATCACTCCCATTTGATATTCCATATTCATCAGTAGAAGAAATCATAACTAAAGCCAACCTTGAAAGTAAATCTGATCAAGTTATGATTGATAAAGTATTTACTGAGGTTATGCAATATAATAGTGCGCTTAGATTCATTATCCCAATTCATATTGAAGCGATATATAATGAGAACTTCATTAAGAAGACGTGCATTCTATTTAAAAAATCTCACATTGAAAATAGAGTAATCTTTAGTGTTGAAAATGTAGATACCATTAAATATAAGAAAGCACTAATGAGTCTTAAGAATGCAGGTATAAAACTCGCAACAACCTTTAATAATTTAAAGGATTTAAAAGATTCAACAATCTTTAATATCATCTTTATCAACTTTGAAGGTGATGATAAAATGATTGATTCAATCTCTAAGGGTTTAAATGAAACAATAGGTGTTGAATGTGTTTCATTTAGTGATAGTATCCTAAATAATACTCTAACTATCCCACTAAACCCTAGAATCTTTAAAAAGGAAGATCTAATCAAGTTATAACTTCCTATATAAAATAAGTTTAAAAAATGTTATATTTAAAATATAAATAGTATTTCATTGGAGGATAATACATGGAACTAAAAGGTTCAAAAACAGAACAAAACTTAATGACTGCATTTGCAGGAGAATCACAAGCAAGAAATAAGTACACTTATTTCGCTAGTGTTGCAAAGAAAGAAGGTTACGAGCAAATCGCTGCACTCTTCTTAGAAACTGCAGAAAATGAAAAAGAACACGCTAAGATGTGGTTTAAAGCTCTTGGTGGCATTGGTACTACAGCTGAAAACTTAAAAGCCGCAGCTGATGGTGAAAACTACGAATATACAGATATGTATGTTAGATTTGCTGAAGAAGCTGAAGAAGAAGGCTTTAAAATGCTTGCTTATCAATTTAGAGCTGTTGCTGCAATTGAAAAACATCATGAAGAAAGATATTTAAAACTTCTTGAAAACTTAGAACTTCAAAAAGTATTTGAAAAAGAAGAACAAACTATGTGGAAATGCAGAAACTGTGGACACTTAGTACTTGGTAAGAAAGCTCCAGCTGTATGCCCAGTTTGCCAACATCCACAATCATTCTTTGAAGTAAACGGAGAAAACTATTAATAAAACAATAAAACCAGGCAACTGGTTTTTTGTTTAGGAGTTATATGGAAGAATTACTTGGAAACTCTAAAGAATATGATTTAGAAAATGTAAAAGAATTAGAATATTCTCCATTAAAAGGTAAGAGTATGCTATTTCTTGGCTCATCTATCACATATGGTTATGGTAGTGAAGCTTTAGCTTTCCCTGAATACCTTGGTAAAAGAAACTCTATGACTATTTTAAAAGAGGCTGTATCAGGTACAACCCTATGTGATAATGAAGAATCATATATAAGAAGACTTAAAAAAGTCGATACTTCTCTTCATTTTGACCTATTTATGTGTCAACTATCCACTAACGATGTTGGATGGAATAAACCTCTTGGAGAGATATCTAAATCATTCAATATTGATGATTTTAATCAAGATACTATCGCTGGTGCAATTGAATACATCATAGGTTATGTTAAAAAAGTATTCAATGCTCAAGTATCATTTTATACATCACCATATTATGGGAATGAAATGTACTTTAAAATGACTCAACTATTAAATGATATAAAGAAGAAATGGAATATTATCGTTGTAGATATGTATAACGATAAAGAGTTTAATAACATTTCAAAAGATACATTTAATCTTTATATGAAAGACCCAATTCACCCTACTAAAGCGGGTTATCTTAAGTGGTTTACACCTAAGATGGAAGAGGTTTTATATAAGGAAGTTAAATAAAAATTGACCTCAATTGAGGTCATTTTTAGTTGATAATAATTATTATATATTATATAATTGATAAGGCGAGAGTAATTCTCGAATAAATCCTAAGGAGGTATAATTATGAAAGCTTCAAGAATGATAATAGGTACTTTAAAAGAAGCTCCACAAGAAGCCGTTATAGATTCCCATATCTTATTAATTCGTTCAGGTATGGTTAAAAAAGAAGTCGCAGGTATTTATAATTATATGCCTATGGGACTTAAGGTTTTAAGAAAGATTGAAAACGTAATTAGAGAAGAGATGGATAAATCTGGCGCTGAAGAAATCCTTTGTAGCGCTATTCAACCAAAAGAATTATGGACTCTATCAGGTAGATGGCAAAAGTATGGTCCAGAATTAATGAGACTTAAAGACAGAAATGATAGAGAATTCTGTCTTGGCCCAACTCATGAAGAAGTATTCACTACTCTTGCGAAAGATTATGTAAGAAGTTATAAAGATTTGCCAAAGAATATCTATCAAATTCAAACTAAATATCGTGATGAAATGCGTCCTAGATTTGGTTTAATTAGATCTAGAGAATTCATTATGAAGGATGCATATTCATTTGATACAGATGAAGAAGGATTAGATATCCAATATAAGACTATGTATGAAACATATTCTAATATCTTTACAAGGCTTCATCTTAACTATGTTCCAGTACTAGCTGATACTGGTGCAATCGGTGGTAGTGTATCTCACCAATTTATGGCTTTATCAGATGTAGGTGAATCTACTATCATTTATAATGATAATTATGCCGCAGACCAAGAAAAGGCTGAATCTATGCCTGAGGTTGAGAATAGTAATGAAAAACTATTAAAGGTTGAAGAAGTTTCTACACCAAACGTTAAAACTATTGATGATTTATCTTCATTCTTAAATGTATCTAAGAAAAAGATCGTTAAAGCATTAATCTATAAAAACTTTACTGATAATTCTTTAGTCGCATGCTTTATTAGAGGCGATAGAGAACTCAATAAGATTAAACTCGCAAACTATCTTGGAGTTGGTGAATATGATTTAGATTTTGCTTTAGAAGATGATTTCAAGAAAGTTAACTCAGTATTCGGTTTCGTTGGCCCTATGGGACTCAATGTAAGAATGATTGTTGATAATGAAGTTCCATCAATTAAAAACCAAATTGTTGGTTCTAATAAGATGGATGCTCACTTAAAGAACGTTAACTATGAAAGAGATTATAAAGGCGAAGTAACTGATTTAAGACTTGCAGTAGAAGGAGATCTTGATATTATTAAAGGCGAACCTTTAAAATCAAGAAGAGGTACAGAAGTAGGTCAAATCTTTAAGCTTGGTACTAAATATTCTATCCCTATGGGTGCAACTTATGTAAATGATAAGGGACAAGATGTTCCAATAGTTATGGGTTGTTATGGAATTGGTGTATCAAGAACATTCCAAGCTATCGTAGAACAATTCCATGATGATAAAGGAATTACATTCCCTGTTGAACTGGCACCATATAAAGCAGTTATCATACCGGTTAAATACAAAGATGAGATGGGTGCAATCTCTGATCAACTCTATAACGAACTAAAATCTAAAGGTGTTGATGTTATTCTAGATGATCGTAATCAATCATTTGGTGTTAAATCACATGACTGGGAATTAATTGGTATCCCATATCATATTGTTGTTGGTAGGGATGCAGCAAATGGTCTTGTTGAATTTAAAGTAAGAAGCGCTTTAACTAGTGAAGTTATAGACGTAAAAGAGGCTATATCAAGATTAACAAAATAGTTAGTTAAAAGCCATCACAAGTATGGCTTTTAATTTGGAGATATATGGAAAAGAAAAAACTAACTACAATAGCCACTATTGTTCTCTTTATAATGGCTATTATATGGGGACTAGCATTTATAGGTGTTTCAGATGCCCTAAATAATGGTTGGGGTACTTTTCCTATTGTCTTTTTAAGAAGCATTATTGGTGCAATTGTTGTATTCCCATTCACAATTAAAAAATCATATAAAGATAAAGGTTTGTGTAGAAGTGGACTCATTATTGGTACATCCGCTTTTGGTGGTTATA
>JAEEGL012499887.1_pt1 | contig 10742 bp, 10 predicted proteins | sample 9134231 | NCBI WGS metagenome assembly JAEEGL01 (sample SAMN16246548, study PRJNA631951) | gut metagenome | biome: gut microbiome; feature: rumen; material: fiber-attached | host: Bos | place: Iran: Karaj | collected 2018-10 | reverse complement strand
CCGGAAGTCTTTATCGTATATCTTGCGGGTGCATTGGCATCCACCACAACCTTCTGTTTATTTGAGAGAAGATAGAATGTATTTCCGTCCGTATATGCGGGAATATATACATAATATGTCCCCTTCTCAAGGCCTGAGATCACTCCTTCTGCAGCAGATCCACTCGGGCTGCCTCCTTCTCTGTAATACCTTATATCGTTGTAATCTTCGTCGATCGTTATGCTGCCCGTCGCACTCCCGTCCCATGAAGGATTGACTGATATCGAATCCTTAGATAACGACAGTTTGACGGCTTCTATCTGAGTATGACTGCTCTCTGCGATCTTATCCTTATCTTCATCATAGAGTACCGCATATACATCATGACTCTTGCCGGCCCTTACAGTTCTACTTAGGATTATGGTCCCTTCCGTTCCGGACAGTTTTTTCTTGCCCGTACTGTTAGAACTGCTCCCGTATGATGCAAACAGTTCGACATAATAGTCACTCTCTTCCACATCCGGAGCATTACCGTCCTCATCCCTGATACTTATGAATGCTTCCAGCTTGTCTCCGTCTTCATTAGCCTGTGACAAGGATATGTCGATCGAATACGTCTTATCTTCTGCCGAACCCAGCAATACTGCTGCAGTATCCGTAACTTCCTTTACAGCGACCTTTTCAGTAACATCTGGCGTAAGTTCTGCAGTTACATCCGGACCTGCTGCATCCTCTTCCACAAAGATTGCATCATCCTCATCACTGCTCTCTTCAGAAATATCAGTTTCCTCTTCACTGCTCTCCTCCGCGGTGCTGTCATCCTCATCCGTGATGTTCTCATCCTCTTCCGCAGCAGTTCCGTAAGCAGATCCTTCAACCGCCGGATCTTCAGAAGATGTAAGCACGACCGCCGTCTCATCCTCCGCTCCGTCCGCTGCCAATGCGGGGATGACCTGCCCCGTTATCAGACTTAATGATAATATTATCGCCGATAAATGTGCGATCAATCTCTTATTTATGCTTTTCATATTGTTCATTCTCCTCTTTTACTGTTCCTATCCGTTTCTATATGAACAGACTAATATCTGATTTCTCACCCGAGCCGATGAATGTAGCCACTCCTCCAAGCTCAACTCCATCGATCAGTTCTTCCTTATGTATCCCCATTATGTCCATCGACATCTGACAGGCCACTATCCTTACGCCATGACTCTTGGCATCTTCTATGAGCTGCTCAAGCGATGAGATGCCCTTGCTCTTCATGATGGCTCTGATCATCTTAGGTCCCGCTCCGAACATATTCATACGTGACAGTCCGAGTCTGCGTGTACCCCTCGGCAGCACGAGTCCGAACATGGACTCCACGAACGTCTTCTTTACTCTTACCTTCCTGGGTCTTCTTAAGATGTTCAATCCCCAGAATGTGAAAAACATTGTCACGTTCCTGCCCATGGCAGCCGCACCGTTAGCCAGTATAAATGATGCTATTGTCTTATCCAGATCTCCGCTGAATACTATGAAGGTCTTGTCATTACCGGACTCCGTGACTATGGTTCCCTCAGAAGCAGTCCGGCCACTCTGTGTCGAACTCGTGCTCTTGGTGATCTCTGCTGCGATCAGCCGTTCCTTAACATCCAAAAGATCAAGTTTATTGCCCGTTCTCTCACACCATACTGCTATGTCGGATGCAAATGCATCTTCGGTTGCCTCCACTCTGACAGTTCTGCCTTCTTCAAGTTCCCTGATCGTATCCGCCACCTTTACTATCGGGCCCGGACATCTGAGTCCCTTGGCATCTATGAATATCTTTTCCCTTACGACCTTGACACTTGTGTCATAAGTTGTCTTATCTACATCTGCAGAAGCCGCTGCCTTCACGGCTGCTGCAGTCTGTCCGGAGGATGTTCTGTCACCGCCGGGCAGGGCTTTCTTGAGTTCGTTATATCCGCCGGCAACATTATATGCATCATATCCTCTGTCAGTCAGTATCTCCGTGATCTCCTCACTGAAATCTCCGGTCCGGCAGATCACATACACGCTTTTGCCCGCGGATACTTCCTTAAGCCTTGATCCTATCTCGGAGAAGGGTATATTGAGCGCTCCTTCTATCGGATGGATAAGTACTTCATCAGGCTCACGCAGATCAAGCACGGTGATATCCCGAAGGCCTTTTGCAATAATCTCCGCAAATCCGGCCGCATCGATATTCTTGATCTCTGTCTCTTCAAATCTGTCTGCCATAAGCTCTCCTTTTTTAATTCCCACTTACAAACTAGGTTTACTATATAATACTTATGTACCATATAATATAGTAACTCGCCTACTATGTCAATAGTTTTATAAAAAAAATAAAGACTGACGGTCCGCCCCCGTCGGGATAATACCCGCAGAAGGCGAACTGTCAGCCGCTCATATTTTTACATATTCAGTCTAGATCACATAATACCAGGCTTCATCCTGCTCCACTTCCTGCTTGTCAAGCTCTCCGGACTTAGTGTTCTTGTACACAAGTTCCTGATTCTTGACGCTTACCGTGGTGTGAGCCGGAACCGATTTGGTGATAAAGACATTGCCTCCTATCACCGAGCCTTCGCCCACAACGGTCTCGCCGCCAAGGATTGATGCTCCCGAATAGATCGTCACATTATCCTCTATGGTAGGATGCCTCTTAAGGTTCTTAAGGATCTGTCCTCCCTTGGTAGAGAGCGCTCCCAGAGTCACGCCCTGATATATCTTGACATGATCTCCTATGACTGTTGACTCTCCGATCACTATTCCGGTTCCGTGGTCTATGAAGAAGTATCTGCCTATGGTCGCTCCGGGGTGGATATCTATTCCGGTGACCGTATGGGCATATTCTGTCATAAGACGCGGGATCAGCGGCACGTTGAGCATATACAGCTCATGCGCCAGTCTGTTGATCGTGGATGCCTTAAGCCCCGGGTAAGATAATATTATCTCTTCCCTGCTGCCTGCCGCCGGGTCGCCCTCAAAGGCTGCCTGCAGATCCGTCTCCACATATTCCCTGATGACCGGGATCTTCGAGAAAAACTCTCTTACGATCCTCTCGGCTTCGTCACTCAATACCTCGTCCGTGCTGTCCGAATAATCCTGATTGTACGGGAGTGCTATTGTAACAAGTTTGATCAGATGATAGATTATATCCTCAACCATCACCGACAGGCTGTTATGCATGTTGTATACCTTGTATGTCTTGTCCCTGAAGTACCCCGGATATACTATCTGAAGCAGACGCTCGGTGATCTGTACCACCTCGCCCTTGTCGGGCTTATCGAAGATATTGATGCGATCTATCACCTTGCCGCCGCCATAATCCTTAAGAATGGATCCGACTATCTCGTCGGTGAATCTCTCAATACTACTCATTATACCTCCATATACAGCCTTCTTATCTGATGGCTCTCAATGCCTTGACAAGTGTATCCACATCCTCTGGCGTATTGTAGAGCGCCAGCGTCGGTCTTACAACTCCTTCAAGACCGTAACTGCGAAGGATGGGCTGTGCGCAATGATGTCCCGTCCTTACGGCTATACCGTAACTGTCTAAATACTGACCAACCTCATCGATGCTGTGTCCGTCCAGTACAAAGGAAAGTGCGCTTGATTTTTCCCTTGCAGTACCTATGAGATGAAGTCCCGGAACCTTTGCAAGTTCCTTCATTCCGTATGTCACGAGCTCATGCTCGTATCTGGCCACCTCCGGCATACCTATCGAACTTAAGTAATCAAGAGCTGCACCCAATGCAACCGCATCACCTATGGAACCCGTTCCTGCCTCGAACTTGTTGGGGGCGGGATTATATATGGTGCGCTCAAAAGTCACGTCAGCTATCATATTGCCGCCGCCGTGATAAGGCCTGGCCGCGTCAAGGAGTTCACTCTTGCCGTATAATGCCCCTATTCCCGTAGGTGCATAGATCTTATGGCCTGAGAAAACATAGAAATCGGCATCAAGCGCAGATACATTGACAGGTATGTGAGCTACTGACTGCGCTCCGTCTATGAGCGCTCTCACACCATGGCTGTGAGCTATGGCTATGAGTTCGGCTACGGGAGTGATCGTACCCAGCACATTGGATACATGCGTCACCGATACGAACTTGGTCCTCTCGGTGAAGAGCTTCTCATATTCAGATAGTATGAGCTGTCCGTCCTTATCAACGGGTATGACCTTGATGACTGCACCCGTCTCTTGTGCTACAAGCTGCCAGGGCACTATGTTGGCATGATGCTCAAGCAATGAAACGATGATCTCATCTCCGGGCTGCAACTGAGGCTTTACAAAACTGTGAGCCACAAGATTGATCGCCTCCGTGGTACCGCGAACGAACACGATCTCATCCTTGCTTGAAGCACCGAGGAAATCCGCAACCGTCTGTCTCGCGCCTTCGTAGGCGTCCGTAGAACGGGCTGCCAGCGTATGAGCTCCTCTGTGAACATTGCTGTTCTCATGCTCATAATAATATGAAAGTCTGTCTATGACCTGTTTAGGTCTCTGGGTAGTAGCACCGTTATCCATCCATATGAGAGGATGTCCGTTAACGGTCTCATTAAGGATGGGGAAATCGCTCCTGATCTGTTCAAGAGTCTTGCTCCCTATCACTATGGAATCGTTATTCTTCTGTCCGCCTATGCCGGCAGTGCTCTGTGAGTCCGCATAAGATACGACCTGCGGAGATATGACATTGCTGTCATATTCACCGGAGCCGATCTCAATGCTCCTGTCTGCTTCTGCCTGTTGCTGAGACATGACTGACGGCGAATAAGATACAGCGTTTCTGTCGGATATATCATATTGTTCTATATCCTCTGTTCCCGCATAGTATCCGTAACCGAATCCGTCTTCTGAAGCTATCTCATTGGCAAGCCTTGTTAATTCCTGCTCTGACAGTATACCGGGATAAGCTGATAATCCTTCGTAACTATCAGTCATAATCATAATATTCACCCACCTCTACATCTTCAAGCACTGCAATAGCATCATCAGAAAGGATAGCTGCAGAACAATACAGAGATAAGAGATATGAAGCCACGCCCTTATCGTCGATACCTCTGAATCTGACTGCAAGACCTCTTGAATGTTCATCCTTAAGGCCGGCCTGATAGAGTCCGATAACACCGCGCTTAGCCTCACCTGTCCTTATAAGAAGGATATTGGTCTTACCGCTCTGGCTCTCGGGGTTCTTAAGGCCGTCAACTAAAAGCTTGTCTGTAGGTATGATGGGTATTCCTCTCCAGAGTAAGAATGTGCCGCCTGCGATATTGGTAGTCATGGGAGGTACTCCGCGCTTGGTGCACTCTCTCTCAAATGCTGCGATTGCTCTGGGATGAGCTAAGAAGAATGAAGGATCCTTCCAAACCTTTGTGATCAATTCATCAAGATCATCCGGTGTGGGTGCTCCGTTCCTTGTCTGGATGCGCTGAGAATCCGCAACATTCTTAAGGAGACCGTAATCATCATTATTGATCAGCTGGCTCTCCTGACGCTCTCTTAAGCTCTCGATAGCGAGTGACAGCTGCTCCTTGGTCTGATCGTAAGGAACACTGTACACATCCTCGATGGCTGTATTAACATTGATGATGGTAGAGATCGAATTAAGCCTGTATTCCCTGGGCTCTGTCTGATACTGTACGAAACCTTCGGGGATTATGTCTGACTTCTTGGTCTGGCTGCAGAGTACATCAAGAGGTGTGTCACCCTCTACGACTCTGTTGACGCGATATATGCCTGACTCCAAACCTTTGAATTCCAGCACCTTGGTGATCCACTTAGGTGTGATGGAACCGAACTGCGGTCTGGTCTTGGTCACATTCGCCAGATTATACGCCGCCTGCGCTCCTAAAGCGTTGATAGTGTCTTTCTTGTCTGCCATTTTCTTTTCCTCCTAAATATGGAATGGTTTTACAGCCATGCACCTTCATTGGAGAAGATGATGTGCTTAGTTGCCTCTATACCACCCTTAAGATTGTATAATGGGCCTTCGTATCCTGCTTCTCTTAAGGTATTGATAGCCAATATGCTTCTCTTGCCTTCACGGCATATGAATATGGTATCCTTATTCGGATCCAGTTCGTTCTTGCGTCTTGCCAGCTGTCCTATAGGGATCACCATGGCATGAGGGAAGCGGTGGATCGCTCTCTCGTGAGGTTCCCTGACATCCACTATGTTGATGTCATCACCTCTTTCTATCCTCTCTATAAGTTCCTCGGCCTCTAAGGACTCTATCGGGATCTCCGTCTCCTGTACTCCCGTTCCGCACAGCTCGTCGTAATCATATTCTTCAACATCAAGCAGCTGCGCATGTCCTCCGCATACCGGGCAATCCGACTTCTTGCGGATCTTAAGCACTTCACCCCTTACATTCCATATATCTATATGTAAGAGTCTTCCCTTAAGTGTCTTCGCATCACCTATGATGAGTTTAAGTATCTCGGCCGCCTGTATGCTTCCCGCTATTCCGCCAAGCGGACTTAAGGTACCGCCCTCTGAACATGTGGGTATCAGTCCCGGCGGCGGAGGCGAAGGATACTGACATCTTAAGCATCCGGTCTCCTTGGTATATATCCCTACCTGTGCCTCATACTTATATATGGCCGCATACACATCGGGCTTACCCAAAATGACACACGCGTCATTTATCAGATATCTTGATTTATAATTGTCGGTACAATCCGCGACCACATCATATTCATCTATGATATCCAGGATATTGTCGGGTTCGATCTCCTTATCGATCACCTCTACATTGACCTTGGGATTAATAGCTCTTATGGTGTCTTTGGCAGATGCAGTCTTGGGGCGCTTCACATCCCTTGTGGAATGTATCACCTGATTCTGAAGATTCTCCACAGAGACCTTATCAAAATCAGCTATTCCTATTGTCCCTACACCTGCTGCCGCAAGATACTGGATCACCGGCGATCCTAAAGCTCCGAGTCCTATGACCAAAACCCTCGACGCCCTGATCCTCTTCTGTCCTTTGACGCCTATCTCCTTAAGCATCAGATGTCTTCCGTATCTGTCTATCTCAGCATCATCAAGCGATATCTCCTTGCGTCGTTCGTCCGAGATAAGAGATTTCTGTACTTCTGTATCAGACTCAGAGTCCTCTGTTTTTTTCCTGCCCGAGCCTCCCGCTATCGACGGAAGTAGTATTATCTCGTCTCCGTCCTTAAGGCCGCTGACCAGAATGTCGGTCACGTCCTCACCGTTCTTGTATACCTTGATGAAAGGTCTCAGCCTCTCATCCTCATCAAAGAGTACCTTCTTAAGCTCTATGTACTCATCTCTTAACTCTTCCAACGCTTTGCCGACGCTCTTAGCCTCCGTCGACAGTTCGTTATTGCCTTCCGCGAACCCTCTTAAGGTCGCACTTATATATATAGTTGCACTCATCAGCTTCACCTCGCATATCTGCACCTATGCTGTGCTGTCTCTACCAATCCGGATATCCGTCGCTGTATATCCGAAGGTCTTCCTTGTCTGCCTTGCCGTCCTGTATATGAAAGGAATTGAGCACCGGAGCATCCGTCATAAATGAGATGATCAGATAACTTGCTCCGGGATCATGTGCAAGAGCGATATCCTCATCCGATGGCCTTGAAGGTGTATCCGGATGGGAATGCCAGTTGCCTAAAGGCTTGTATCCGCTGCTGCGCATATCCTTGATCGCCACCAGCTGTTCCCTGGGATCAAGAGTGAAATGATCCTCGGCATCATCCACGTTGGTAAGGTAATATACCTTATCTATATGGCGTCCTCTCTCATCCTCATGTCCGGCTATGAGCCCGCAGCTTTCCTTGGGCAGATGTTCTCTTGCATATGCGGCGATCTCCTTAAAAAGATCGCCGTGTAGATAAATCCTGTTCATATGTTATTGCCTCTACTTGTCCTCACAAACCTTCTGCTCGTAGTCTATGGGTTCCAATATCGTGGGATGGTCACCGCAGACCGCGCAGTTATGTGTGTCTGCCGGCAGCTTCACCTTATGGAACTCCATCTTGAGAGCATCATATGTGAGCAGATATCCCGTGAGCAGGTCGCCCACTCCGATAATATACTTGACCGCCTCCATGGCCTGGAGCGATCCGATCACGCCGCCCATGGCACCGATCACGCCTGCCTGCTTACAGGTGGGTACCGCATCCTTCGGAGGCGGGTTCTTGAACGCGCATCGATAGCACGGACCCTGCCCGGGAACGTATGTCATCAGCTGACCCTTGAACCTTATGATCCCTGCATGTGAAAAAGGTTTGCCTTCAAGTACGCAGGCATCATTGATAAGGAACTTGGCCGGGAAATTGTCAGTACCGTCTATGATGAAGTCATAATCTCTTACAAGTTCCCTTATGTTGGATGAATCCACGAACATGCGGTAAGTCTTGACTTCCACATCCGGGTTCATGGCATTCATGGTCTCCTTGGCGCTTAATACCTTGGCCTTGCCTACATCCGCAGTAGCATGGATGATCTGTCTCTGAAGATTGGACAGGTCCACCTCATCCGCATCCGCAATGCCTATGGTGCCGACACCTGCCGCTGCCAGATACATGGCTGCAGGAGCTCCCAGTCCGCCGGCTCCTATGATAAGGACCTTAGCATTAAGAAGCTTCTTCTGGCCCTTTGCTCCTACTTCCTTAAGTATTATGTGTCTCGAATATCTCTCTAACTGTTCATCACTAAGTGCCATTATCTGCCACCTCCCATGAAGTAAAGGAACTCAACCACATCGCCTTCCTTAAGGACCGTAGTCTCCTTGGCTGCAGACTCGACGAATTCCTCATTGATGGACACCGTTACATATTCAGGTGTCTCCACATTCTCCTGTTCGATCAGTTCAGGAAGCGTGAGTCCGTCCTTCACTTCCTTAACTTCTCCCGATACCGTTATCTTCATTGTCCTCTCCTTTTCTCCGGCATACGGCCGGTCTATCCAAGATTGTTTTCCACAAAAGCTTTCAGTTCATCAATATTGTGTGCTCCCACAAGCCTGTCGATATCTGCTCCGTTCTTAAAAAAGATAAGCGTAGGATTGGCTCTGACCACATATCTGTCTGCTACATCCGTGTCATATCCCGTATTGATCTTGTAGACAGTTATCCTGTCCGAATACTCATCCTCCAGGTCTGCGAGCACGGGCGAGAGCTTCTTGCAGGCTATGCAGCTGTCCGAATAGAACTCCAGCAATACCGGCGTATCAGCCGCAAGCACCTTATTGTCAAAATCAACCGAATTAAGTCTTACTGCCATCGCTTAATCCTCCACCTTCTTGACGAACAATGTAAATGTTCCGTCGCCATTATCATCAAGGCTTAATATCTCGTGGCCTTCCTCCTTAAGCGAACGCGGCACGTTCTCCTTGGGTTCGCCGTCATTGAGCCTTACCTTCAGTACTTCACCGTCATCCAGCTCATCCAATGTTACCTTCGTCTTCACAAAGGTCATGGGGCAGACTTTATCGGTTATATCCAGTTCTTCATCATATTTAATATCAGCCATTGTAAACCTCCTTTAAATCTCACTGACGCTCGTGGGATTCGAACCCACAACTTCGGTTTTGCGAACCTATGCTATTCCGGCGGCCAGAGCGTCCATATCTTTTACCTATATCACCTATATGGTTGGTAGGTGTTTCTGATATGAACGATTATATTTCTTATTTCCTACTTTGTCAATAGGGTTTGTATATTTTATTTAGAAATATTTTCCGGGATTATAAACACCTATTGACTTGGTAGGTGAATATGTTTATAATGTGCTAAGTGAAATATTACGATAAGATTCACGCCAATGCAATATTTTCTTTAGTTATTATCTAAATACACACAACAGGAAGGAGTCAGAATGATATATGCAGACAATGCCGCCACCACAAGGATGAGTGATGCGGCGATAGAGACAATGATCTCTCTGGCGAAGGAAACCTACGGCAACCCGTCAAGCCTCTATGAGTTCGGGCAGATCGCCAAAGAGCATCTGGAAGAAGCAAGGGCTAAGGTGGCTGAGGCTATCGGTGCCGCACCGGGCGAGATCATCTTTACATCAGGAGGAAGTGAGGCAGACAATCAGGCTCTGGTGTCCGCCGCGTGGTTCGGAAAGCTTAAGGGAAAGACACACATAATCTCTTCTGCTTTTGAACATCATGCCATACTCCATACGCTTGATAAACTCAAGAAGGAAGGGTTCGACATAACGCTCCTGGATGTGCACGAGGACGGGCTCATAAGGCCTGAGGAGCTTAAGGCCGCCATCAGGAGTGATACCTGTCTGGTGACCATAATGTTTGCCAATAATGAGATCGGTACCATACAGCCCATAAAGGAGATCGGTGCGATATGCAGGGAGAAGGGCGTGACCTTCCATACCGATGCGGTTCAGGCCATAGGGCATGTACCGGTGAATGTGGTCGATGACAATATCGACATGCTCTCGGCTTCAGCGCATAAGTTCCACGGGCCTAAGGGCGTCGGTTTCTTATATGCAAGAAAAGGGGTCCCCGTAAACAATCTTATAGAAGGGGGCGCCCAGGAAAAGGGCAAGAGAGCCGGGACCGAGAACCTGCCCGGTATCGCTGCCATGGCGACGGCTCTGGGTGAGGCTGTTGATAAGCTTGAGGCTAACAGCGCAAGGATGTCGGCTGTAAGAGATAAGCTCATATCAGGACTTAAGGCGATCCCGCATTCCGCACTTAACGGAGATGCCGTACAAAGACTGCCCGGTAATGTCAACTTCTGCTTCGAGGG
>JAEEGL011997744.1_pt1 | contig 10742 bp, 7 predicted proteins | sample 9134231 | NCBI WGS metagenome assembly JAEEGL01 (sample SAMN16246548, study PRJNA631951) | gut metagenome | biome: gut microbiome; feature: rumen; material: fiber-attached | host: Bos | place: Iran: Karaj | collected 2018-10 | reverse complement strand
CTGCGAAAAAGGAAGGTATGAATCATGTCAGAAGTCATTGTTCGCGAGGAATATGTCACTATCCCGACATACGAGATCGGAAAGTACAACACAAATCCCATGTTCCTTGAAAAAAGGGTATATCAGGGATCTTCGGGAAGAGTATATCCCCATCCCGTATGCGAGTCCATCAGCGACACGAAGACAAACAAGGAGTATAAAGCTGTCTTCCTTGAGAACGACTATATCGAGGTCATGATACTTCCCGAACTGGGCGGAAGGATACAGCGCCTTTATGACAAGACAAACGGATATGACGCCGTATACTATAACGAGGTCGTAAAGCCTGCGCTTGTGGGCCTTGCGGGACCTTGGATCTCCGGCGGCATTGAGTTCAACTGGCCTCAGCATCACAGGCCTTCCACTTTTGATCCCGTGCAGTATTCAATAGAGCATCATTTTGACGGAAGCATCACCGTATGGGTGGGCGAGACCGAAAAGATGTTCCACACCCGCGGAAGCGCAGGTTTCACCGTTTCTCCCAACGCAGCATATCTTAAGATCGAGGGAAAGGTCTACAATCCCACCGAGGAACCTCAGACATTCCTTTGGTGGGCAAATCCCGCAGTTGCTGTAAACGATCATACAAGATCCATATTCCCGCCGGATGTGAACGCCGTTTTCGATCACGGCAAGCGCGATGTTTCAGAATTCCCCATCGCTAAAGGCGTATATTACAAAGTCGATTACGCTCCCGGCACGGATATATCAAGATATAAGAACATCCCGGTTCCCACTTCGTACATGGCCCATCACAGCGATTATGATTTCATCGGAAACTATGATGATTCCCTGGAAGCGGGTCTTCTTCACGTTGCGGACCATCACATAAGCCCCGGAAAGAAGCAGTGGACATGGGGCAACGGTGATTTTGGCCGGGCATGGGACAGAAATCTCACCGATGAGAACGGTCCTTACATAGAGCTCATGACAGGCGTGTTTACTGACAACCAGCCTGATTTCACATTCCTTAAGCCCTTTGAGGAAAAGACCTTCACCCAGTATTTCATGCCTTACAAGAAGTGCGGCGCCATCAAGAACGCAAACAAGACGATGGCCCTGAACCTTGAAAACGAGCCTGATGGAAGCGCGGTAGTCACTCTCTATCTTTCCGAAAAGATAAACGGAACACTTTCAATACAGCTCTTTAATAAAAACGGAATAAGACTTGACCGAGAGATAAGCCTTCTTCCTTCGGAGTATGCAACCCTTTGCGTTGATGACTTTGATACCGAAAAGGAAGGCGCGGGTGTAAGAGTACTTGTAGACGGAAAAGAGCTTATTTCCTATACAAAGAAGACCACGGACATCCCTGTGCCGGAGCCCGCAAAGCCAATGGCAAGACCCGAAGATGTCAAGTCTACGGAAGACCTGTTCCTCTGCGGTACGCACCTTGAGCAGTACAGACATGCCACATACCGTCCCGAAGACTACTATCTTGAAGGCCTTAAGAGAGACAAGACGGACATAAGGCTCAACAACGCCTACGGACGCCTGCTCTACAAAAAGGGCAGATTTGAAGAATCCATCGAATACTTTAAAGCGGCCATAAAGAAATCTACAATGTTCAATCCGAACCCTTACGACTGCGAGCCTTTCTTTAATCTTGGCGTTGCTTATAAGAGACTCGGACGTCTTGATGAGGCATTCGATGCATTCTATAAAGCAACATGGGACGGAAATTTCAGAGGAAAAGCATTCTTCGAGCTTGCTCTCATAAGATCGAAAAAGAAGGATCTTAAGGGCGCTCTCGAGCTTGTTGAGACATCTCTTTCGGAGCAACCGGGGAATTATAAGGCAAGAACACTTAAAACTGCGATACTCCGCCACCTTGGAGATTACACGGATGCAAAGACATTTGCCGCAGAGACCGCAGCAATGGATGCTCTCGAATGCGGAGCAAGATATGAGCTTTCGATCCTTCATGACAATAACATCTGGTTCACTTTGATGCGCCAGGATGCGGCAGATTTCATCGAGCTTTCACTTGTTTATGAAGAGGCGGGCTTTAAGGACGATGTGATCCGAATCCTCGATTCCTATCTGGATCTTGCGGAAGGCACCGTAAGAACGGTGGATTCCGGGCTTATGCCGATGGTGGATTACAGACTTTATAATCTCACCGGAAACCCGAAGTACTTAAAACGCGGTGAGGGTGCGGATTTCCGCTACTGTTTCCCGAATCGTGTGGACGATATCCCTGTGCTAGAGAAGGCTGTCGAAGCCGGCGGACACAAGGCGGAATACTATCTCGGCTGCCTTCTTTACGATAAGGGAGAATGGCAGGAAGCAATGAGACTCTGGGAAAATTGCGCAGGATTTTTCTGGCTCCCTGCGGTATACAGAAACCTTTCCCTCTGCTATTACAACAAGCTTCATGACGGCGAGAAGGCACTTGCCGCAATGAAGAAAGCTTTTGAAGAAGATACCGACGACGCGCGTGTATTCTTTGAACTGGATCAGCTCCTTAAGACCCTTGATGTATCTAAAGAGGAGCGTCTCAAGAATATGGAGGAGAACAAAAAGCTTCTTGAAACAAGAGACGATCTCTTTACCGAATACATCTCACTCATCAACGATTCCGGTGATCATGACAGGGCTTATGAACTCATAATGGGTCACAAGTTCCATCCTTGGGAAGGCGGCGAAGGAAAGATCACCCGGGAATACAGAAGGGCTCTTATGGGAAAGGCTGAGGGCACTTCCGACAGGAAACTTAAGAAGGAATTTCTTATCAGTGCGCTTTCATATCCCGTTAACCTCGGGGAAGGAAAGCTCATAGGTGAGCTTAATAACGATATTTACTGGCTTCTTGCGGAGAATGAGGAGAATCCCGCAGAAAAGGACAACTTCTATTCCCTTGCCGCAAGGGGCGAGGACAACTTCTCATCGGGAATGTACTATAACGACCAGCCGCCGGAAATGACTTATTACCGCGCACTTGCATTAAATGCGGTGGGAAGAAAAGATGAGGCAAAGACCATCGGTGAAAAGATGAAAGAGTATGGTGAGAGCCATATGAACGATCATGTCACCATTGACTACTTTGCGGTCTCTCTTCCCGATTTCCTGATCTATGAATGCGATCTCGACAAGAAGAACAGGCTTCACTGCGAGAACATGATAAGGCTCGGAGAAGACATCTTACGGGACATTAAGTAAAGGGGATACACAACAGCGCATGAAAACACTGGATCTCAGCGGCATATGGACATGTGAGACACCTGACGGAAGCCTGCGAAAAGATGTGACGCTTCCCGGGTCATCCTCGGAGAACGGCATCGGAAAAAAGCAGGAATATTTTGACGAGCCCTGCAAAGAAGCGTACCGCGCTCCACGGGAAAGATACGAATATATCGGGAAACTCATATATAAGAGAACGATAGATATCCCCGAAGACTTTGAGGGCATGGATCTAAGCCTTTTCTTCGAGCGTATCAATATCGCTTCAAAATTATATTTTGACGGAATACCTGTGGGCCGGGGGATAGTGGCTCTTTCAACACCGCATATTTACCGTCTTTCCGACAGGGTGGACGAACAGGGAAAGCCGCTGTTCCAAAAACTCACCGGGTGTCACGAGATAACACTTGTCATCGACAACTCCGACGTGCTTCACATAGGAAACATGGCAAGCGGTTACAGTGTGGATACTCAAGGGTATTGGAACGGATGCATCGGGCGGATGGAGCTTGTTGCGGTTCCGGTTTGCCACATTGAATCGGTCAACGTATTTCCCGAAAACGGACATCTTCGCATCGCCACAGTTACCATAAGCGACCGTCATGTTCCCATGGAGATAAAGAAAGCAGAACTTAAGTACTCCTTTGTATCGCCCACAGGCAAAAAGGCCGAAGGCACGCAGGAGATAGAGCTTTTCTCAAAACGGCAGCGGAACTGGTTCAGCCTTGAGATCCCGGAGCTTTCAAAAGACGATCTCTGGAACGAATTTAACCCTGCCCTTTGCTCCCTTACAGTAAAGCTTGACGGCGATCCTTACGAAACGACATTCGGCATAAGACAGGTCGCAGTAAAAGACAAACAGTTCATGATAAATGACAGACCCATGTCTCTCCGGGGCACCATAAACTGCGCCCAGTATCCGGTAACGGGATATCCTCCCATGGATGCTCCGACTTGGGAAAAGCATTTTAAGATACTTAAAGACTGGGGCTTAAATCATGTGAGGTTCCATGCATGGTGCCCGCCTGAAGCGGCATTTCAAGCGGCTGACAGATTGGGTATATATCTCGCGGTGGAGATGCCTTTATGGCTTAACCGTGATGTGACCCCCATGGAACTTGGGGACGATGAATGCCAGCAGATATATTTCCGGGACGAAGCCCTGAAGATCAGTGAATTCTACGGAAATCATCCTTCCTTCGTCCTGTTCTCGAACGGAAACGAGAACCTTGGTGATTATGCATTCCTTGAGACAGTGATCGCCGAGATGAAGGTCCACGATCCCAGAAGACTTTATACAATGTCTTCAAATTTTGACCATCCCATGAGCCCTTACGAAGACTATCTCTGCGCTTTCGAGATACTTCATAACAAGGCCCGCATACAGTTTTTGCACGATGAAGTTGCGGAAAACACATGTGTTGACTACGACGATATGCGGGAAAAGGTACCGGCGCCCTTTACTTCCTTTGAAGTCGGGCAGTACTGCGTATATCCCGATGTTGATATTTGCGAATCATACACCGGCGCAATGCTCCCCGTGAACTTTGACGTGATCCGCAAGGACATGAAAAAGCACGGAGTGTACGGGCGTCTTAAGGATTATATAAAAGCATCCGGTGACCTGGCCGCAAAGCTTTACAAAGAGGACATAGAGGCGGTGCTGAGGACCGAAGGCATGGGCGGATTTCAGCTCCTTTCCCTCACGGACTACACAGGACAGAGCACGGCGACCGTGGGTATGCTGGATGTCATGTTTAATGACAAAGGTGTTATCGATCCCAAAGAATGGCGGATGTTCTGTTCCGAAGTCGTACCGCTGTTCCTCGCAAAGCGCGTGTTTACGGCAGGTGAGCACATTATAGGAGCCCTCTCCCTTTACGACGCAGGAAAGGAACCCATCAAAAACGTCACATACAATCTTTCCGTAACCGACGGAAAGACCGGAGAAAAACTGTATTCCAAGGAATATGTTAAGACAGGAAGAAAGACCGAAGTTGATATACCATTGGATTTTGTAAAACAGAATTCGCTTCTCAAAGTGTATGTCAGCGTAGAGGGTAACGGTAAGACATATACAAATTCCTGGAGGATATTTGTTTATAAGGACTGCTGTTCTCCCGATATTCCCGGGGACAAAGTGATAAAGAGCAGAGAGGATTACGAAAAGGCAGCGGAAAAAGGCGGCAGATATCTTATAACCCGTGATCTCTACACGACGGAAGAACTTGTGAAAAACTCCTTTATCCCTGTGTTCTGGTCACCCGTACATTTCCCGTCTGAAGCTCCGGTGGGCTTTATGATAGACAGTGAAAACTGGGTCCTCGGTAAATTCCCTACGGAAAGATATGCGGACTATCAATGGAAAAAGCTTATAGACGATTCCGTTTCCTTAAGGCTTAAGGATGTCGGACGCGATGTTCATCCAATAGTGGAATGTGTGCCGAACTTTGCGGATAACGAGCCGAAGAGCCCGCTCTTTACGTTTACTGAAGGAAAAGCGGAATTCCTGTTTTCGGGATTTGACCTTTCTTCCGAAGATATCACGGTAAGAGCGATCAAAACAAGCATAGCAGATTATATTACTTGCACGGAGGACTATTTAAATGGCTGATTTGGAGACAAGAGAAAACGACATCACTATGGAGGACTTTGAAAGGGCGATAAGCTCGGGACTTAAGGAAATGCGCCCGGGAGACATCGTTAAAGGCACCGTCATCGGAGTTTCCGACACCGAAGTTACGGTAGACCTTAACGCATATGCGGAGGGAATCATCAAGATCGATGAGCTTTCCAACGATCCCAGATTTTCCATAAAGCAGGATGTTAAGATCGGTGACGAGATAAGTGCCCTTGTGCTTCGCGAAGACAGGGAAGGCCATATAATCCTTTCCGCAAAGCAGGCGGATGACATACTTGCATGGGATAAGCTTAAGACCATGATGAATGAAAAAGCTGTCGTATCCGTTAAGATCCGTGAGGCTACAAATGCCGGAGTCATCACGTTCCTTGAGGGTATCCGCGCGTTCATCCCTTCTTCAAAACTTTCCCTGGACTATGTTACCGATACCGATTCATATGTGGGAAAGACCGTTGACGCCCAGGTAATCACCGTTGACGAAGCAAATAAAAAGCTTGTGCTTTCGGTCAGGGATGTACTTAAGGACAGGGAGGTTGAAGCCAGAAATTCCCGTATCGCCATGCTTCCCGTCGGTTCCGTGGTTAACGGAAAAGTGGAGCGTATCGAGCCTTACGGCGCATTCGTCTCCATAGGAAACGGACTGCAGGGACTTGTTCATGTTTCCCAGATCTCCGAAAAGCGTATCAAGCATCCGAAGGAAATTCTTTCGGTGGGACAGGATGTGAGCGTTAAGATCATCGACGTAAAGGAAGGAAAGATCTCACTTTCCATCAAAGCCGTGAACGATAAGGACGAGACCGAGGAAGAACTTGAGACCGTACCCGCAACATATACTTTCGGAGATGATGAGCCCACAACCATGGCAGGACTGTTCAAAGGGTTCAAATTTGATAAATAGAGAAAATGCAGTAAATAAGCGGTTTTCAGAAAGTCGCTCAAGGGTGTTCACAGAGAATTAACTTGACAAATGCCGTTTTAGTGAATATAATCCGTCAACATGTAACTTTATATAATTTTTATATTTTTTGACGGTTGCCGATTGGGGCAACACTGAAAGGCAGAATAATCATGAAACGAAGGCTATTGGTTTACGTGATCATGTCTCTGTCTACACTGCTTCTGTTGATCGATATAAAACCTGTTATAGGTATGGCTGAAAAGGTACTCCTGTTGTTTGACGATACGAAAGTGGTGCGGGCGGCCGATAATGATCTGAACTATATCCCGGAAACTGTGGATTTGGACAAGATCGATAATATCGGAAATGAGGCATCGAATGATCTCGTGGAAGAAGATACGAATGCTTCAGAAGATGCTGAGGAAGACAAGGAGAACATAGACGTCGAGGTTGCAGCCGTTTCCGAGGTTCAGGAAACAGAAGAAGCGATCGTTGTCAGTCTTTCTTCCAATGAAGAAAAGCAGGATTCCGTAATTAAGGAAGCTGAAAGAACCGAGACAGTACAGTTCAAGGATCATATCATCAGTTTTGAGCATCCCCTTACGGGTGAGGTAGAGACCATCAATATAACAAGGCTGATGGATGTTTATGACAATGCCGAGGAACTCGGAGACTGGGACATTCATTATGCATGCAAGGATATAAGGACCCGTCATTACTGGCTTGTTGATGTACACGGCTTCAGTGAAGAGATCGCATGTTCGGTGATCGGAAATTGCAGTTGTGAGGCCAGATTCGGTCAGAGACAGTATACATACAACGTCTATAAAAATATGGACGATGTAAAAACAAAGCTTGAGGAGTACTCCGATAATGTGGGCTACGGATGCGCTCAGTGGACCACGAGGAGCAGACGATTAAAACTCCTTACATATTATCAGGAAGCGGCAAAACTTCTTAATGATATGAATGAGATAATGATAGTCGCAGAGTGCTGTTTTCTTGTAGATGAGCTGGAAAGCTACAACATCTTCGATGATCTTTACAGTGCATATGACATTGAAGACGCTACCGGCAGGATCGCCGTATTATTTGAAGCTTATGACGGCAGCGCAAAAGAGTTCAAAGCTGACGGCAACGGAGTGTTCAGTTTGGTAAAAAGCAACTGCAGCGGCGAAGACAGGCTCATGTACGCAAAGAACATATACGAATATTACAATTAGATCAGTTAAAAATTTGATCGCTTCCCAAAAAGGAGGCGATCTTTTCATTCTGCGGAAATTAATAGTGGATTTATTGAAAACTTGGTGCTATAATGCAAATATTGGATTGTGCCCTTATTTGTTATTTTTTTAACGAGCACATGATAAAACAACATAATTTATATAAGGAGGTTTCCTAATGAGCTCTAAGATTTGTTCGGTCCCTTTCAAGGGAACAGAAGAGCAGAAAGCTCAGCTGAAGGCAGTCATTGACAGCCTGAGAGACCAGAAGGGATGCCTTATGCCCATAATGCAGAAAGCGCAGGGCATTTACGGCTATCTTCCCATCGAAGTTCAAACCTACATTGCAGATGAGCTTAATATCCCGCTCGAGAAGGTTTACGGAGTAGCAACCTTCTACGCTCAGTTCGCTCTCTATCCGAAGGGAGAATACCAGATCTCGGTATGCCTCGGTACAGCGTGCTACGTTAAGGGATCAGGAGATGTTTATGACAAGCTCCAGCAGAAGCTCGGTATCGCAGGCGGACAGTGCACGGCAGACGGAAAGTATTCTCTCGATGCGTGCCGCTGCATCGGTGCATGCGGTCTCGCGCCTGTTATGACAATAAACGGCGACGTTTACGGTAAGCTTACACCTGACAAGATTGACGAAATACTTGCAAAGTATAAGTAGTTCTTAAGCCTATGATGACAGAATTATCCTTAAATGTATTGGATGTGGCGGAAAATTCCACAAAGGCGAAGGCAAAGCTTGTCTACATCGGAGTTTTCGCAGATTCCGCAAATGATTCCCTTATCATCAGGATCGATGATGACGGATGCGGAATGACCAAAGAACAGCTTGCAAGTGTTACGGATCCTTTCTTCACCACCAGGACGACAAGAAAAGTCGGACTCGGTGTTCCGTTCTTCAAGCAGACGGCGGAAATGACCGGAGGAAGCTTCGACATCACATCGGAGCCCGGAGTCGGAACAAAGATAACCGCCCGTTTCGTTCTTTCAAGTATCGACCGGATGCCGCTTGGCGACATGCCGTCAACAATACATCAGCTTATTCTCATGCATCAGGATTGCGATTTTCTCTACGAGTACAAATACGACGACAGGGAGTTTTCCCTGGACACAAGAGAATTTCGCGAAGTACTCGGGGGAGTACCCTTTGACACACCGGATGTATCGGCATACATTAAGTCATTTCTTACCGAGAACACCGACGAGGTAAATTCGGGAAAACCCGCGATTTAAGTACATTAACAACATTCTTTATAGGAGGATCAGACATGAAATCTCTCGCAGAATTAAAGGCTATAAGAGATAAAGTTCAGGGTCAGGTAGGACTTCGTTCCGAAGCTGAAGCCGGCACACGTGTTGTTGTCGGAATGGCTACATGCGGTATCGCAAGCGGCGCAAGACCTGTTCTTACTGCTCTTTCAGATGCTGTCATGGAGCACAAGCTCGAGAACGTAGCTGTTGTTCAGACAGGCTGCATCGGCCTCTGCCAGTACGAGCCCATCGTTGAAGTTATCGAGCAGGGCAAGGAAAAGGTCACATACATCAAAATGACACCCGAGAAGGCACTGGAGGTTGTTAACCGCCACCTTATCGGAGGTCACGTTGTTACTGAATACACCATTCAGAGCGCATTGAAATAAGGAGGAAACCATATGTATCGTTCACACGTCTTAGTCTGCGGCGGAACAGGATGTACTTCCTCCGGAAGCCAGCAGATCCAGGATCTGTTAAAGGCCGAGATCGAGAAGAAAGGCCTTTCTAAGGAAGTGTCGGTCGTTCAGACAGGCTGCCACGGACTTTGCGCACTTGGTCCCATCATGATCGTTTATCCCGAAGGGACATTCTATTCAATGGTTAAGCCCGAGTACATCCCCGAGATCGTCGAGGAGCATCTCTTAAAGGGCCGTGTCGTAAAGAAATACGTTTACGAAGAGACCATTCAGGAAGACGAGATCAGACCTCTCGTTGAGACCGCATTCTACAAGAAGCAGCACAGGATCGCTCTTCGTAACTGCGGTGTCATTAATCCCGAAAACATTGAAGAGTACATCGGTACCCGCGGATACGAAGCACTTGGTAAGGTTCTTACCGAGATGACTCCCGAGCAGGTTATCGACACTATTTTAGCTTCCGGTCTTCGCGGACGCGGCGGCGCAGGCTTCCCTACCGGTAAGAAGTGGCAGCTTGCAAGAAACCTCGTTCAGGACGGCGGACAGAAGTATGTTTGCTGTAACGCCGACGAGGGTGACCCGGGTGCATTCATGGATCGTTCCGTTCTTGAAGGTGATCCCCATGTAGTACTCGAGGCTATGGCAATCGCAGGTTACGCTATCGGCGCTAACCAGGGTTACATCTATGTAAGAGCTGAGTATCCCATTGCCGTAGATCGTCTTACCATCGCCATTAAGCAGGCAAGAGAGTACGGTCTTCTCGGAAAGAACATTTTCGGAACCGACTTCTCATTCGATATAGATCTTCGTCTCGGCGCAGGCGCATTCGTTTGCGGTGAGGAGACAGCCCTTATGACATCCATCGAGGGTAACCGCGGTGAGCCCAGACCCAGACCGCCTTTCCCTGCAGTTAAGGGACTTTTCGCAAGACCTACCATTCTTAACAACGTTGAGACATGGGCAAACATTCCCCAGATCATCTTAAACGGTCCCGAGTGGTTCGCATCCATGGGAACCGAGAAGAGTAAGGGTACAAAGGTATTCGCTCTCGGCGGAAAGATCAACAACACAGGTCT
>JAEEGL011185157.1_pt1 | contig 10742 bp, 6 predicted proteins | sample 9134231 | NCBI WGS metagenome assembly JAEEGL01 (sample SAMN16246548, study PRJNA631951) | gut metagenome | biome: gut microbiome; feature: rumen; material: fiber-attached | host: Bos | place: Iran: Karaj | collected 2018-10 | reverse complement strand
GAGCTACGATACCTTCGCAAAAGGCTTGCAGAGCGAAATTGCGGAGGCTGTGGCAGACCGTCCGAGAAAGGTGACAGCGGAACTGTTTGTCGGTCAAAAAATCACCGATACCAGCGGCAACACGCAGATCATCGACAGCGACACCGCAGTGGCGATTCACTTTGACCTGATTGTCAACGGCTACATTGATAAAAAGGGAATGCTCACCGACAAATATTACGAGGACAAGGCAAACGGGGAAGTCAAGGTGGCTGAGGAAGTGGCAGATTCCGCCGAGTCCATTGTTAGGATTATCGATAGAATCTATGACCCGAAGCAACAGAAGCCGGAAAATGCCCGCGGCGATATTCGCCTGGAACGCGACGAGGAAAAATACAAGAGCCGCGAATTCAGGGAACTATGGTCGCGGATCAATGCCAAAACGGTCTATGTCGTGGATTTTGACACAAACGAGCTGATTGCAAAAGCCATTGCCGCCATCAACAGCAAGCTTCGTGTTACCAAGATATATTTCAGTATCGAAAAAGGTTCTATGAACACCATTGAATCAAAGGACGCGTTGCAACAGGGAACCGCGTTCAGAAAGGAACAAACCGACAGACGGAAGATAGAAATCTCCGCCAACGCCAATGTCAAATATGACCTGATCGGCAAGCTGGTGGAGGAAACCGGACTGACCCGCAAGGCGGTTGTGGCGATTCTGCAAGGAATCCAGCCCGTTGTGTTCAGCCAGTTCAAGGATAATTCGGAGGAATTCATCGTGAAAGCCGCCGCCATGATCAATGACGAAAAGGCGACCGCCATTATTGAGCATATCACCTATCATGTTCTGGACGAGAGATACGACGCGGACGCGATTTTCGCCGATTCGTCCGCCAAAGGCAGACTCGGCGTCAACGCGGTCAAAGCCGGCAAACACCTCTATGACCATGTGATTTACGATTCCACCAACGAATTGAATTTTGTGTCTGCATTGGACACCAGCAGCGACGTAGCGGTATATGTCAAACTCCCCGGCGGGTTCTATATTTCCACACCCGTAGGCAAATACAATCCCGACTGGGCAATAGCCTTTTACGAGGGCAATGTCAAGCACATCTACTTCGTAGCCGAAACCAAAGGCTCACTTGACACCTTGCATTTCAACCATATCACACCGATAGAGCAATCCAAGATCGACTGCGCCAGAGCGCACTTCCAAGCTATTTCCGGCGAGAACGTCGTCTACGATGTAGTGGACGGATTCCAATCACTCATGGAAAGGGTGATGAAGTAAGCAAAACCATTGCTATGAAAAAAACAATAGAATAAGAAAAAGCTGGTGCAAAGAGCATATCACAGGGATGTCTCATGAGCAACAGCTTTTTTTATTGATTCAGTATTCTGCCAAGTTCCAGAAATAGCTCCGCTTTTTCGTCGGGCATTGTCCGAAAGCTGGCGACAAGCTCCTTCTCTTTTTCGGACAGCACGGAGATTTCCCCTTCATTGAAGAATTCGGAGAGTGAGCAGCCGAGCGGCGCAAGGATTCTCTTCAGGGTTTCAATGGTCGGTTGGTTGATACCGTTCTCCAAATCGCTGATGTGTCCCTGAGAAATGCCGGAATCCTGAGAAAGACGGTAGATGCTTATTTTCTTTGCTTCTCTGAGTGCCTTGATGCGCTTTCCGTACTCCATATCTGTCCTTCTTCCATTAAAAACGATATCACAATCATTATAATGTGTTTTGAAAAAATAATTGATACTAATAATCCGAACTATTTACTTATTTATAAATAAGTAGTATAATAATCAGGGCAGAACATTTTCAGAGAAAAAGAAAAAGCCATCGGGAAATAAACCGACAGCTTTTTGAAACGCAAATGCCATAAATGTACGAATAGAACCGTCAAATTTCGCAGAGTGTTATACTCTGCGAAAAATCTTCGGATTATCCCCGATTTAAGGGCTTTTAGTATTATTTTGACGGCTTATTTGACGGTTAATAAATCTGAGAGCAGGTTCATATTCTGCTGCTTCAGTTCCATTGACGGGTGGACATATCGGTTTAGCGTGATATTGACGTTGGCGTGACCTAAGATTTCGCTTAGGCTTTTTAAGTCAAAACCAAGCTCCACACAGCGAGTAGCGAATGTATGCCGGAGCGTATGGAAATTGGCATCCTCTATCTCACACGCTTGTAATGCTTTCTTGAATCTGTTCTGCATTGTGCGTGGCTCGATGTACTTGTCTTTCAATCCGGTCAGAAAATACGTTCTGCCGGATTGTCTGTACTGCACCATAAAATCATACAGCTTGTCCGGAATAGGAATCTTCCTCATTGAGCATTCGCTCTTTGGAGAGGATACGCTGATCTCCGTTTTGTTCGTGCTGCTGTTGGTGATTTGCAGCCTTTGCATGGTCTGATGAATATACAGCACACGTTCATCAAACAGAACGTCTTCCCATTTTAAGGCACAAACCTCACCAATGCGTAGACCAGTATACAGACTCAGGAGAATGCCGAAATTGCAAAGGTCAAAATGTTCAAACAGATATTCACACAGCCGTTGCTGTTCGTTGACGCTCAATATTCGCAGTCGTTTCTGTGTCTGCTTAACCGATATGCCGTTCAGATTGATTACGTCATACTTTTTCACTTGTTCGGCATACTCAAAGATGTTCTTCATTATGGAAATGATGCTGGTCACGCTTTTCGGCGAGAGTGCTGGGTGATCATCATCTCCCAGAAGAAGTTCGCTGCAGAATTGGTTGACATCCTCCCTCGTGATCGCCGTAATACGGTGATTGCCGAAACAGGGGATCAAATGAAGCTGAATCATATTCCGGTATTTGACATAACTTGACTGCTTGATTTGCGGCTGTGTACAGGAAAGCCATTCCAGAGCTACCGACTCAAAACAATCGGCAGGCTGTTGTTGTGTTTTTACTTCGATGTCTTGTTTAACAGACTGACAGGAAGAACCATAGACCTCTTGCAGTTTCTTCCTGACTTCTCTATAGGTTTTTGCGTACACATAACCCCATTTGACAGAGCCGTTGGAATCGTATTTTTTATAACGTCCTTCCCAGCGTCCATCCTTTCGTTTGTAAATATTCTCACCACGTTTAGGCATTATGAGCCACTCCTTCTTGACGGTAATAATGACGGATAAAAAAGATGATTTTTTCGATTTTGTAAAAGAAATTGATGAACAAATTATTAATTTTGTCAACATAAAGGACATTTTCTTTCTATAGGCATTGACAACATAGATAATATGTTGTAAAATTTCAATGAATAACTGTGCGCTTTGTCGTAAAAAGCAATTTCGCAGAGTATAACACTCTGCGAAATTAATGACAGTCACTTATATAATAGTGTCATTCAGAGGTGTTTTTATGGATTTTGATATCACAACAGAAAAAAACGTTACGATACATTTTAAAGAGCCAATATCATTGGATGAGGTTTTGTTTGAGATTATTAACAAGAATCCCAATATTCTATTGTCCTGTTCAAGGAACCTTGATAATGAACAGACGCTGTATTTTGATAATATCGGAACAAAGACGTTATTAGAGTATTTCAGTGAAAATGTTTTTTCGGCAGTAGAGTTACAACAGATGCTGTTGGATATGATTCAAACATTAAAGATTCTTCTTGAACACGGATTTAAGGAAAACACAATCATTCTTGATCCAAGCTATATTTTCATTAGTGTATACGATAAAAGACCAAAATTTTTATGCCTTCCTATATCTGATACTAATCAAACCACTGATATTCAGAATCCAAAAACGACAAGTAATGGATTAGCGGAATTCTTTAAAAAGATAATCTACAATGTTAAAACCAATAACTCCTACTCATTGATTGGCTTAGTGTTGGAGGAAACTTCCAAAAAGAAATTTAGTATCTCTCGCTTTGAAACTCAAGTTGAAAATTATACAGATATCACGGTAAAAGATGTAGATAGAGGATATAACAAAGCCGCTTTACTTGGTTTATTATTACCTATTATAACCGGATTAATAGCAGCAATTCTGATGTGGATAGGCTTTAAAAATGCAATGCAATATTACATTGAGTTTGACATTATTGCATATCTGAGTATTGCGATATCTTCGATTATTAATGCAATAATTGGAGGATTGATTTCTCAGAAACCAAAAGGAAAAGCAACGGTTGAAAGAAAGGAAATAAAGTATAACTTCACAAATGCTGAGTTGGAAAATATAAAGGAAGAACAGCAAGCGAAAGAAGAAGCAGAGCAGCGTGTACGTGAGAGAAAGATTGAACACATTGACTTAAATACGGCAATAGCTAATGCAGTCATTAAATCAGGTGTTATAAGCTTTAATTTTTCTCGGAGTATGAATGATATCGGATCGGATCGAACCCCGCCCGTTTCTGTTCAAAGGTCTCAGCCTTTGCCTAATCCGGTAAGACCGGATAATAATCGTAATATTGGTTCTGTTGATATGGCGGAAACAAATGTGAGAACGTCAGCAAATCAAAATCCCAATATGCCTGAAAGGAAAGAAATTGCTTATGTACCTCAGGCAAGTGTCCAGGCTATGGGAGAAAGCGTGCATGGAGCACCTGTTATTAATGACGGTGATCGCACCAATCTCTTGAATTTCAACAATGCTCCCTTACCGGAGAAGCGCTATACTCAAAGTATTATTCCATACCTTGTATCTATAAAGGCACCTGATAAAAAAATCATTTTAAGCAAGGAACACTTTTCTGTCGGTTCATCTGACGACTGTGATTTGATTATTAAGGTAGATACAGTTTCACGACACCATGCTGTAATAAATGTATCAAGAATTGGTTGTAGCGTAGTTGATAATTCTACAAACGGTACATACATCAATAATGTTAGAATTCAAAAAGGCGTACCAACTGCCGTGAAAAATGGAGATGTGATTTCTTTTAACAGAGAACAGTATAGATTTCTCGACAGATAATAATGAAGGAGTGCAGAAGGAATGCCCTATTATGTTGGATGTGATACAGATGTTGGTGCTGTGCGAGAACAGAATCAGGATAGCTATATCGTAAGATATAGCAACGGTGTACACGGCGATTCCTGCATTGCTGTCCTTTGTGATGGTATGGGCGGTTTATCAGAAGGTGATCTGGCAAGTAACACTGTCGCAAAAGCATTTGAAAAATGGTATATCGAAAGATTTGAAAATGGAACAGACGGATTTCATCAATCCTCAGAAAATCTTATTGAGGAAATCAGGATCGTCATTAAGTATTGTCACGAAAAATTAATTCAATACGGAAATAGCAAAAGAATCAGGCTTGGAACAACATTGACTCTTTTATTGATTTGTAACGGCCTATACATAGCAATGAATATTGATGACAGTAGAATCTATTTGTTTCAGGAGTATTGTATGCAGATAACAAAGGACGATACCGTTATAAACAGAATGATTGAAGAAAACAGAATGAGTGTTGAAGAAGCGGAGAATAGTGATAAAAAACATATTCTGACGCAGTGTATCGGTGTTGGGAACACACCTTCTCCTCATGTGTATATTGGCAATTGCCGAAAAGGGGATGTTCTCTTTTTGTGCTGTGACGGTATGTATCATGAACTAAGTAACCAAGAGATAAGTGCAATGATGGTCAAACAAAGAGAAGAACATGGAGAGAATTCCATGACGGATCTGAAGAAAATGATAGAACAGGTGATATCGAGAGGGGAACGAGACAATATAACCGGGATATTTGTCACAATCGCCTGATACGAGGAGGAATACATAATGAAAATTGAATTTGCCACTTATACCAATATTGGTGATTGCCGTGTCAATGAGGATACCGTTGCTGTAATTGACAAGGGATCAGTCAAATGTTTTTTATTGGCTGATGGTCTTGGAGGACACGGTGGAGGCGACATAGCTTCTGCACATATTGCTTCGGTGGTGGAAAGTGTTGTAAATAAGGCAAATGCTTTGGATGAAAGATTGATTCATCAATGCTTTGTTCAAGCTCAAAACTCATTGCTTGAGTTGCAAAAGAAAATGAATAAAGAACAGGCGTTAAAGACCACTTTGGTTATGCTCCTGACAGATGGCATTACATGGACGTGGGGGCATATAGGAGATTCACGACTTTACTACTTTAGCAATGGAAGAATAAAATATGTGACTTCAGATCATAGCGTACCCCAAATGATGCTGAAAATGGGTAAGATCAAACCTGAAGAAGTAAAACATCATCCTGAGAGAAATATTCTGCTAAAGGTGATGGGTACAGCATGGACAGAACCGGCTTATGAGGTTGACGTTACTGGAAAAAAGATTGAAAAAGGCGATGCCTTTTTGCTGTGTTCAGATGGTTTTTGGGAATGGGTTGAAGACAGCGACATGGAAAAGCTTGTAAGTTTACAAGCGTCAGCAGAAAACATAGTTTCTCAAATGGGTACATTGGCACTAAAAAATGGCATGGATAAGGAATCAGAACGTGATAATTTATCTGCCATACTTGTGAGAGTAATTGGATAAGGTGGTATTTAAGTGAGCAGTAACGATAACAGGACAATTATTGATTTTGGTCATGATGATGATAATGTTCCAAAACGAACGAATGAAACGGTTATAGAAATATCATCCTCATCAGAAGGAACGCATTTTAAAGCGGAGTCCAGTAGCGATATGAGAACCATTTTGGATCTCGATGATAATTTCGGATTGAATTTTTCGGGCAGCGATGACGATGGATATAATCAGCGTTTTTTTCATAACACATATAACGATATGCAGCCTCAACCTGAATCAACGGAATCATCTGATTTGGATTTTGTTGATGAAAGCAATCAGTTGCCTGCCGGTACAATGATTTCAGGAAGATACGAAATAAAAAAAGTATTGGGTGTGGGCGGATTCAGTATAGTTTATAAAGCATATGATAAAAAACTTGAAACGGATGTTGCCATTAAGGAGTTGTATCCTCCTTCGCTTGCTTTCAGAAAATCCGGTGAAGAGCGAGTCATTATTAACGGCAGAAAAAGTGATTTTGACTATCTTCTTGATCGATTTGTGCTGGAAGCCAGGACAATGGCGAAATACAACTCTGACCCTAATATTGTAAATATATTTGATTGTGTTCTGGAGAATAATACCGCTTACATTATCATGGAATATCTTGACGGACAAAATCTGGAAGATTATGCCCATTCTAAACCAAACGGAAAATTGCAGTTGGACGAAGCAATTTCCATAATAGGCTCTGTACTTGACGGTTTGGATCGAGTTCATAAAAAAGGAATCGTCCACAGAGATATTAAGCCTAAAAACATTGTCTTGACCAATAAAGGCGAGGTAAAAATAATTGACTTTGGTGCGGCTCGTTTTTATGCCACCGAGGAAGAAGTGGTCAATAATTTTACAAAGGTGCTGACGCCGGGCTTTGCGCCTCCTGAACAGTATCAGAAGGATAAAAAGCAGGGCTCGTTTACCGATGTATATGCCACAGCTGCGACGTTGTATTTTATGCTTACAGGTGAAGTGCCTGAGATTTCTGTAGACCGTAAGCTGTCCGACAATTTGAAACCACTGTCGGAAATGCTGACCGGAATACCGAGCTATGTAGACAATGCCGTCAGGCGCGCTATGGTACTTAATTCTGATTTAAGAATTCAGAATGCGTCTGACTTTAAATTGGCTTTGCTTGGAAAGAAAACGCTGAGAACTGCGCAGGATGAAAAGAAAACCAGGATAAGAAACCGTCTTTTCCTGTTGGTCGCAACGGTAATGCTGTTTACCGCCGGATTAATCGGTTTTTTTGTATACCAGGCGAACTATGCGGGCGGCAGGTCTATTTGCGATGACATAAAAAAAGATGATACACTTGAAGTCTGGATTCCTGTAAGTGAGTCGGATGAAAAGCAATCAAAGCAAATAGAAATGTACGAAAACGCTATAGGCGATTATATGGCGTATGTTGAGGATGAATCAGAACGTAAGATCGAGGTCAAGGTGACTTATATTTCTGAAAGCGATTATTCAGATGCCATTTCCAAAGCATACAAAGAAAGTAAAATGCCTGATGTCTTTGATTCATCCATTGCCCAGATTAATGATGAGAAGATTCTGGATTGCAGCAAGATTTTCAGATATTTAAGTGAAGAAAACTATGCTTTGTATTCTTATTACCAAAATGAACAGATACCCAAAAACAGATTTGCAATAGGTTTCAATACGTATGTTCTGTACATAAACGATAAATTAAAAAGTGAATTGGAACTGGATAATCTGGATTCATTTGATTCAATGCTTACATTCAGCTATGAAGAAACCGAAGTATACGGTGTATGCTGTCAAGAAAACAATTACGGCCTTGCAGAGGATAAAAATATCTACGTCGGCAATGATGCGGCTGATATTTTCAGAGACGGTAAGGCGTTATGCTATATTGGCAAGGTGTCGGAATCCATAGGTATTTCCGAGTCTCTTCCGGGTTATTGGAGCGTTCTTTCCATGCCTGGAAAAGATAAGATTTCGATTGACCTTAAGACGTGGAGTATCCATAGTAATTCGGAAAACAAAGCGGCAGCGTCGCTTGCGCTCCTCTATTATGTTACCGGTGAGGACAAGCAGGATTATTTCTATCTGCAAAACAGAGATGTTCTTCCCGTGAATCAGTTGGTTCTTTCAAGCTATTCCAAGTATTATCCTGAGTTCTCGTTTATTACAGATGACAACAGTCAATATGTTATAGAGTCTTCCAATTAAGGAGAATGAGCTATGAAACAGAGATGCATGTGTTGCTTTAATGAATATGAGGAAGGAATTTCAAAATGCCCCCATTGCGGATATAGCGAAAGCGAGTATGAGGAAAATCAGTACCATCTTCCTCTGCGTACCGTTCTGAAAGGGCGTTATATCATCGGCAGGTCGCTGGGACAGGGAGGATTTGGCATTACCTATGCGGCATGGGATTCTTTGCTCGAAAAGAAGGTCGCCATTAAAGAATACCTCCCGACTGACTTTGCCACGCGATCTGTCGGCAGTCCCACAGTCAAGGTTTTTAACATGGAGAGTGCGGAAAGATTTCAGAAGGGTATGGAGAGTTTTTTGGGCGAATCCCGCCGCCTTGCCAAGTTTGCCACTGTACCGGGTGTAGTGGGTATTTATGACTGCTTCAATGAGAACAGCACAGCATATATCGTCATGGAATATCTTGAGGGTAAAACCTTGGGTCAGATGGTCAGGCAAAACGGAAAGCTCCCGTATGATAAGGCTGTCTATATCATGCTCCAAGTGCTGAATGCACTGGATGTGGTACATCAGGCGGGAATTATCCATCGTGATATTGCGCCTGATAATGTGTTTGTTTGTGATGACGGTCGTGTCAAGCTGCTGGATTTCGGAGCGGCTCGATTTGTCACAACCAGTCACAGCCGCAGCCTTTCCATGATTCTTAAAATGGGTTATGCGCCGGTGGAGCAATATTCGTCAAAAGGGGATCAGGGAACATGGACTGACGTGTATGCCTGCGGTGCAACATTGTACTATGCCATTACTGGCGTGCAGCCGGTTGATTCCTATGACCGTATGGACGAAACAAAGGACGATAAGCTGGCAACCCCCTCCAAGTACGCAAAGAAGCTGCCTAAAAATGTGGAAACGGCGATTCTCAACGCAATGAACATTATGCCGGAGAACCGCACGCAGACAGCCAAAGCTTTCGCTGATGAACTGGAAGGCACCATTGACGTCAAGCGTGTCAAAGAAAAGCTGGAGCACGAGGACACGGGACGCATACCCGCATGGATGAAGGCTAATTCCGTGGCTGCTGTAATAGCTGCCGTGGCTGCCGTAGTGCTGATCGCGGTGGGAGTCAGCGCAGTAATCGTGCGCAGCGACAAGTCGAACATTCCCGACGGGATGACGCGAGTTCCGAATGTGGTGGCTCAGGAAGCCGATACCGCCGAGGAAACGCTTAACGAATCCACCCTTAAAATGGTAATAGGCAACCGCATCTTTGACAGCTATTACGATAAAATGTCGGTTATTGTGCAGAATCCATATGCGGGAGGCGTTGCCTATCAGAACAGTGTGGTGAATGTCACGCTGAGCGGCGGCACTGACAATATGGTTGTTATGCCTGATCTTAGCTACTATCCGCAGGAAAACGCAAAAGAATTGCTGGAATCACTCGGTATTTTTGTGCAGTATGAGGATGGTTCGGATGATATTGCCGCTGAGGGCTGTGTGCTGAAGCAGAGCGTGAAAGCAGGAGAGTATGTCAAGAAAGGTGACTCAGTCATTCTGACAGTCAATAAAAGTGACGGACTGACGGATGTGTCCGTTTCGACAGAGAAAGTCAAGGTGCCGGATATCGTCGGAATGAAAATGACAGAGGCCGCGAATCTTCTGAAAGAGAGCAAGCTGCGTATCTCTATCGTTGAGGCACAGTACAGCGATGAGCATAAAGCCGGCACTGTTCTGGCGCAGGAAACGAAAGCACAGGCATCTGTGCCTGCTGGAACAGTTATCAATGTGACGGTTTCTCTTGGCAAGCAGCAGTATGTTGTACCCGATGTACTGTATATGCCGGAACAGAACGCAAAGGACAGGCTCACGGAGAACAGTCTGCAATATAAAGTTCTTTATGAGGAAAGCGACAAGGTCGCAGTCGGCGTCGTTTTAAAGCAGTTCCCAAAGTTCGGTAAGGTGGTTGAATCACAGAGTGTGGTAACGCTTACCGTCAGTTCAGGATTCAAGGTGACGGTTCCG
>JAEEGL011021562.1_pt1 | contig 10742 bp, 6 predicted proteins | sample 9134231 | NCBI WGS metagenome assembly JAEEGL01 (sample SAMN16246548, study PRJNA631951) | gut metagenome | biome: gut microbiome; feature: rumen; material: fiber-attached | host: Bos | place: Iran: Karaj | collected 2018-10 | reverse complement strand
TACAACCGACGACCAGATATTCGAACTTCCGGTTGACCCGGCTTGCGGATATTCGGCCGAGATTAAGAACGTTGGTAAGGTTCGCAACCAAGGTTTCGAGTTGTTGCTCACCACTACTCCGGTGCGCACCGAAAACCTGCGTTGGGATGTTGATTTCAACTTTGCAGTGAACAAGAACAAAGTTCTTGAGATGCCTGAAGGTCTTGAGGGTGGCCGCATATCAATCAATGAATATTCCGCCGGCAATGACGCCGTTTATATGTATGCCGAGAAAGATGCCGAACTTGGTACTTTCTACACATATATGCCGAAACGCACCGATGATGGTAAGATTATTGTTGATGACCATGGCAGCATAGTGTTGGATACAGAACTTAAATCAACAGGCAAGTCAATCAACAACAAATGGACTGGTGGTGTTACAACATCGTTGACCGCATACGGAGTCACATTGAGCGCAGCTCTCGATATCCGCTATGGTGGTTATATGTTCTCGCGCACCAAGAACTTGATGCAATTCACCGGCAACGGTATCGAGACAACTTACAACGGCCGCAACCCGTTTGTAGTTCCAAATTCGGTTGTTGAGCTTGAAGACGGCACTTACGCTGAAAATACAATGCCGTTGTATTTGGCAAATGCCAGCTATCAGGATTATTACGATAAATCAGGCTGGGGCCAGGGTGGTGAGGCCTATTTGCTTGACCGTACTTTTGCAAAATTGCGTAATGTAAGCCTTGGCTACACTCTGCCTGCAGAGTGGGTTGCTCCAATCAAACTGACCGATGTTACAGTTTCAGTGTTCTGTAACAACGCCTTTGTTTGGACAGCTAAATCGAACCATTACATCGACCCAGAGACAACAACATTTAGTCAGGAGTCGTATGGCGATTTGGGTATTCAGTTCGGTGAGTTGTATGCCAACCCGGCTTGCCGCATTTTTGGTCTGAACCTTAGTGCTAAATTCTAAAGAGAGGAGATTACTGAAATGAAGAAATACATTTTAATACCAGTTGTTGCATTGGGACTCGTTGTTGCTTCGTGCGACGATTATCTTGACATAAACTACGCTCCCGATGCGCCAAGCGAGATGAACCTTACAACCGATTTGATTTTCCCGGCTGTGGAGATGAACTTGGCAGCAAGCTATGGCGACTATCTGCGTATTGTTGGTGGTTACTACTCACAACACTTTGCGCATGCCTTTGGTACAAGCAACTATCTTGATTACTCACAATTCTCGATGTCGGCTACTCGCAGCAGCAGCTTGGCATACGAGCAGACAAACTTGTTGGTGCTCAACAACTTGAAAACAGTGTTAAAAAAGGCTGAGGCTAACGAGGAGTGGGGTACTTATTTGGCTGCAACCGTAATCCGCGCATTTACCTATCAGGCAATGGTCGATTGCTATGGAGAACTGCCATACACAGAGGCTCTCGACGAGCTAAACCCGACACCAAAATATGATGATGGAAAGACCATCTACGAAGGTGTTTTGGGCGAAATCGACAACGCTTTGAGCAAGGTATCGGAAACTGATTTGGTTTGCACCAATTTTCTGTTCCCCGACGAGCGCGCTTCGGTTTGGATTCAATTCGCCAACGCTCTTAAATTGAAAATGCTTATGCGTATGAGCGGTGTTGCCGATGTGCAGTCGCAACTTGACGCTTTGGTTTCGGAAGGCAACTTCCCGACTGAGGATATTTCTTTTAAAAATTGTTGGATTAATAAACAAGGAGAAATGAGTCCTTTCTATGCTGAGGAGTTTTCGAGTTGGGGTTCAACACAAATCAATGTCATAGCCAATCTGGCTCTTGTAGGTACAATGCAGACTGATACATACACCGACCCGCGTCTGGCTGCTTTCTACGAGCCAAACGAGTCGGGTAACTACACAGGCGGTGTTTCGGGAACCAACTTCTCGACAACGGCAAGCTATAAATCAGGTTACTGGTGCCGTCCTGTAGCATCGTACGATATGCCGGTTTACTTGATTACAATTCCTGAAATCGAGTTCTTCCTGGCTGAGTATTATGCAAAGAAAGGTGACCATTCAGCTGCAGCTGAGCATTATGCAGCAGCCATCACAGCTTCGTTTGCCGAGGCTGGCGTTGACGGTGCCGACGATAATATTGATGAGAATCCTTACGATAAGGATAACTACAAGAAGTCTATCGGTATTGCTAAATGGATTGCATTGGCCGGAACTAACGATTTTGAGGCTTGGTGCGAGCTTCGCCGATTGGATTATCCTACCTTTGGTACAGTGCAGGGTAGCGATATTTACAATGAAATTAACGATGTATACAAACCGGAGCTTTATGTGCCGGGCACATTGTACACACCTATCAAATACTTTGGGCAGGTGGGTGCCAACAAGCTTTTGGAGCGTTTCCCATACGCAGAGAGCTCATCGTCGCGTAACAGCAATACTCCTGAGTTCCCGGGTTATACCGAACCAGTGTTCTGGGGGAAATAATTAATGGTTAAGTAAAAATTGAAGAAAATGAAAAATAGATTTTTATTGTTAATGGCACTTGCCGCATCGGTTGTTTCGCTGTCGAGCTGCGAAAAGGAGACTGAGGGCAAGACTCGCATAACCTATTATCCTACAATTGAATTGCAAGGCGACGAAACGGTTTATGTGAATAAAGGTGACAGCTATGTTGAGCCAGGATACACATCGTTCCTTAATGGCGAAGATGTTACTAGTCAAGTGACAGTTGTCAGCGATGTTGATGAAAGCGCGTCAGGAGTTTATACGGTTAATTACCAAACTGTTAAAAATGATGACGGGTTCGGTAGTGCAGCGTCGCGTAAGGTTGTTGTGTTGGATTTCAGTGACCCTATCGAGGGTATTTATGCTGTCAATTCAGCAGTCAGCTTCCGCGATTATGATGGTACAGTAGCGGCTTTCAAAGGCGACTTTGAAATTCTGCTTATCGCTAACGGTGACGGCACTTACAATGTTTCTGACTTGTTTGGAGGTTGGTACGACCAAGGTGCCGGCTATGGTGGTGCTTACGCCTGTGTTGCGACAATGTCAATCGATGGTTCAAAAGTTGAGGTTGACCCTGAAAATACTTCTGTAGCAGGCTGGGGTGACTCAATCGACGATTTCCACGATGCATCTTACAGCGATGGTACGCTTAAATATCAAGCCGACTATGCCGGTATGATGACATTTAATGTTACATTAGTTAAACAACCTATTGAATAATGCTTAGTATGAAAAAGATAGTTTATATGTTCGCAGCGGTGCTTCTGTTCGCATCGTGCGAGAAAGAGGAGATAGGTGGCACTGCAACCGAGGCAATGGCCGGTCAATGGACAGTGCATGTTGACGCAGTTGATGAAAATGGAGATGTGGTGTATACAGGTGAGGAAATATTTGGACTAGGTGAATTCATGCTCTTGACTTATAACACATCAGCAAACACCGCCGATACTATTTTTGTCGATGATATGGAGAATTTCTGGAATTTTAAGGTTAAAGTGCCTTGCAGTATAAGCAGCAAAACATTTGATACCGGAGATTACGCCGACAATTACAAATATGAAAGCGGTGTAAAGATGACTGAGGGTAAGATTTTGTCTAAAGCAGCCACTACTCCAAGTGGAATGCCAGCTGACTCAATTATGTTTTATGTTGAGTTTGACGATGATTTGTCAGAAGTTGAGCCAGATGTTTTTGAGTATACACCAACAGCATACGGCTTTGCCAAATACCGTGTAGCAGGTTACCGCTACACAGGTTTTGAAGGTGACGAATAATCACAGAAATCAATATAGAAAAAGCGGCTTTCGAGCCGCTTTTTTTTGTTTCTTAAATAGCATCATTTTTTCTGTTCGTCAAAAAAAAAACCTATTTCTCATTGTATTATAATACCTACTTAAATAATTCTTACATTTGTCATATTTTAAAATTATTAACTAAAACATCTTAATTATGAAAAACATTGTAACAGGCATTAAGGTGGCAGCTATTTCGTTGATGTTATTGCCATTAGCATCAAGCGCACAGAAGAATCTTAACTACAAAGTGGTTAAAGTACAGGGCGAAATACAGAGAGTGAAAACAGGCAACCTTCTTTCAGTAGGAGAGGATGTGGTAAGCAACGAGAACTTTTCTTTCAGAACAGATTATTCGCGTGCAGTGGTTGTAAATAAGGAAAGTGGATGCATGGTATTGAGCGCCCGCAACGACAACTCAGGCCCGCAGTTCCTTCCAACTTCAAACAGCATGAGCGTGAGAGCGGCAATGCCGGCTCAGCCTTCTGAAGTTATTGAGTATTACTACGGCGATATTTTTGTTTCGGGTCACGACAGCCTGAAAATCGACAGTGAGAAACTTTTTATTGGCGACGACAGCTACTTTGTTGTTAGCTACAATGCTAACGGCAAAAAAGTATCGGAGCGTATGGAGTATGCAAACGGAAAACTTGTTCTGCCGCAGAGTTTAGTTAACGACAAACCGGCCAAAGTGATACTCACCTACAACGATGAGTTTGGTGAGAGCAACAAAACCGAATTCACTCCGGTTTATGCCGGCGACGCTTTGAAAGATGAAATCAAGCTGATATTCTCGACAATCAAAGGCAAACGCGATGCCAAGGTTACTGCATCAGCATCGTTTGTCAACGATTTCTATGGCAAGACCACTGATGACGCAGTGGACACTTGGATTAAAGAGAACCTGAACTACTAATTTCTATCAACTTCAAAAGCAGTTTTGGCTTCCGCATTTTGCAATACAAAGTGAGGAAACCAAAACACTTTGAAAGTGTTAGCCCAATTAAAAACAAAAAACTATTGAAATGAAAATCACGGGAATAAGCATTAAGGCGATAGTTGTTTCATTGATGTTGATTCCATTGGCATCTGTCGCACAGAAAAACTACAAAGTGGTGAAGGTGCAGGGTGAGATACAGCGTGTCAAGACCGGTGGTTTGCTTGTTGTTGGCGAAGACATTCTTGATAACGAGAATTTCGAATTTAAGACATCATACTCGCGAGCTTTTGTTGTCAACAAAGAATTCGGTTGCAAGGTATTGAGCGCCCGTAACGACAATTCCGGCCCGCAGTTCCTTCCGATGTCAAACAGCATGAGTGTAAGGGTTGCCTTGCCCGCCCAGCCGTCAGAAATAATTGAGTATTACTATGGCGATATTTTTGTTTCGGGTTACGATAGCCTCAAAATCGACAACGAGAAACTCCGCATTAATGATGACGGCTATTTTGTTGTCAGCTATAATACTGGCAGCAAAGATTATTCTGAGCGCATGGAGTATAATAACGGAAAACTCGTTCTGCCTTACTGCATGATTCTTGACAAGCCGGCCAAAGTTACGCTTACCTACAACGATGAGTTTGGTGAGAGCAACAAAACCGAGTTTACTCCGGTTTATGCCGACATCTCGTTCAAAGATGAAATAAGCGCGGTGTTCGATAATGTAAAAGGCTCGCGTGAAGACAAAGTGGCCGCTGTATCTTCTTTTGTGAATGAGTTTTACGGAAAGACAACAGAAGATGCTGTCGAGGCTTGGATTAAAAATATTTTAAGATTATAACGTGTTATTTTGATAATGGGAATGCCCGATTGTGATTGCAGCCGGGCATTTTTTTTAGGATAAGCTATGAGTAGGGTTCTTCTGGTTTTATTGTTTGTTTCTGTCGGATTTCTCTCATTCGGGCAGGGCTGTAATGAGAATGAGGCGGTAAAATTGTTCACACAGGCGCAGGAGCGCGAGGACGCCGATGCCGCACAGTTGTTCGAAAAGGCTGCCGACGGATTCCGCTGCTGCAAGCTATACGACAACTATCTTATTGCCGCATATCAGGCGGGCGCCGCTTATTACAATACCGGCTATCTGGCAAAAGCAAGAGAGGTGCTCGAAAAGAGTATTGACGACACACGCGGGCAGGTTGACTCCACATCTGAGGTGAATATGCTCATTTTCCATACTTTAGGTGAGGTGCATTACGGCCTTAATGAGCCCGACCGTTCGGTTTACTATTATAAGAAAGCAGCCGGCATTATGGGAGGTGCTGATTCTGAGGTGTTGGCTGTCTGCTTGTTCAATCTTGGCAATTCGTATGCAACGCTTATGCAGCACGATGCTGCAGTGCGGTGCCATTTGCGTTCGATAGGCATGAAGGAACGCTTGTCTGCTGCCAGCGATGATGATTATTACCAGGCCTACTCGGCGCTTGGCGATATTTACCAGGCTGTGGGTAAAACCGATTCGTCGGATTATTACTACAAAAAGGCGGCTAATTATGCCGATGTAAGCAACTTGGAATCAGTGGCATATCTGAAGTTCAAAGAGGCGCAGAAATTCTATGACGCAGGTTTGCGTCAGGAGGCAAGGGCAAGTTTTGAGGAAGTGAAGAACCTATGCGAAGTGGCAGGCTTGAAAAACGATATTTATGTCGGCTCGTGTTTTTATCTGGGGCAGCTTTACGAAGCCGAAGAAAACGCAGCCAAAGCAAAGACATTCCTGTCAAAAGCTCTTGAATATCAAAAAGATAAGAATGATACTTATTATAATATTCTTATAGCTTACGGGCGTTTGGAAAGCGCTGACAATAAGCAAGATGCACTAAAAAAATGGGGAGAGGTTGAGGCAGAGTCGAAAAATCCCGAATTGCAGAATCAGGCTCGTATCGAGATGGCTAAAGTTTACGAAAATGGTAATCTTGAACAAGCTGAACGCATTTATAATCAAGTGCTTTCCATCGTCAATAGTCAGAAGTATCCGGTGATATATGCGCAGGCGGTATGCGGTTTGGGTAATATCAATTCAGCTAAAAATCAGTCAGACAAGGCGTTGGCGGAATATAAGCAAGCTATGAAAGCCGTAACGAAAGTTGACGCCGAGTTTGAGGCCAACATCCACGAGCTGATGGGAAATGAGTATTTTAAAAACGACAAAATCGATTCGGCAATGCGCAGCTATCAGGCGGCATACGATATACTGTCGGCGCACTTTGGTGATGCGAGTGTTAGGACTTTGTCGGCACAGGAGAATATTGCATCGGCTTATATGGCGATGGAAAATTTCAGCCGTGCGGCTGAAATATACGCCCACAGTCTGTCAGTTAAATCGGCTGCCATGGGAGAGCAAAGTGTGCAACTGATTGAATTGTACGCTAATTATGCCAACGCTTTGTATAGTATGCACGATTACGACAATGCTGGTGCCAATTATGAAAAATGCTTGAGGATAATTGAGAAAGGCAACATTCCCGACAACCGCCTCGATATTTTCTACAACAATTACGGTTTGTACTGCAAGGCAACTGGTGACTACAAAAAGGCAATGGCTTATACAACCAAGTCGCTCGATGCAAAGCGGGAAGCCTATGGCACTGATAATGTCAAGTACGCCAGCACACTTAATAATCTCGGAACCATCTACGACCGTTTGGGCAACTTCAACATGTCGGCTGAGTGCTTCGACACCGCCGAGGAGATATTGATGAAGGTGAGCGGCGAGTCGTCGCAAGCTGTCATCGATGTGTACATAAACAAGGGAAACCTGTATAACCGTTTGGGACAGTATGAGTTGGCGCTTGTCTATTACAACAAGGCGCTTGCCATTAAAAAAGAGCAGAACAACGCTGCCGACCGCAAACTTGCGCCAATATACAACAACGTGGGCACAGTGCATCAGAATCTTGAGGATTACCGGCTAGCACAATTTTACTTCCAAAAGTCGCTCGACATAACCCGGAAGTATGACGGTGAAAAATCGCTTGAGGTTGCGGAGGCATATAATAACCTCGGCAATGTTTACCTTAAGACAGGGAAGACACACGAGGCCATTGGCAGTTATTTGAAAGCCAGCAACATTTATGGTGGCATCAAGTCGGTTAGTCCGGTGCTTGTGGGCAATACCAACAACAACATCGCAACGGCTTATCTGCAGACAAATCAGCTCGATTCAGCGCAATTCTACTATTATCGCTCGGTCGATTTGTACAAAAATGTCTTCGGTAACAAACATCCGTATTTGGCGCTGATATACAACAATATAGGTAATATCGACCTGAAACAGGGAAAATACGATGACGCCATTCTCAACTATAGCCTGGCGATTGAGTCGAACCACGACCGTTTCAATTCGAAGAAAGACTCGCTGCCTGAAGCAGTCGGCTATTACGACCAGAATGTTTTTGTCAACTCGCTATTGTTGCGGGGCTCAGCTTATGCAATGCGTTATTTGAACACGAAGAAAAACGCCGATTTGGTCTTCGCTTTCAATCATTATCTGCTTTGCGATGAGATAATAGCCGTTATGCGTCGCTCGGCTCTTACCAAAAACGACAAACTTGAACTTGGAAAGATAGCGTCGAAGTGCTACGAGGGCGTTATGGAAGTTTGTATGCAGCTGTTAAACAACAATTTGCCGGCCACCAAGGCGCGCTACTATCAAGAGCAGGTGTTCCTGTTTGCAGAGAAGGGCAAGGCCAACTCGTTGCTCGAATCAATGGTGGGGCAAGATGCAATGCAATTGGCAAACATACCCGACGACTTGCAGCAGAAGGAGAACCGACTGTCGGCTGACGTGCTCTACTATGAGCAGATGCTGGCCGAGAAGCCGAAAAACGCCGTTCAGGTGCGCGACAGCCTTTTGGAAGCCAACCGCCGACACGAGGATTTCGTCAAACAGCTTGAGAAGAAATATCCAGAGTATCACCAACTTAAATATGCCGATAACACAATCGGACTGAGCGAGTTGCAGCAAAAGTTACGCAAAGGCACAATGATGGTCATGTATGTGCTTGGCGATGAGCGTGTTTATAGTCTGCACATAACCAACAGCGGTTTCGAAATCGACGCCAGCAACATTCAAAGCAATTTTGCCGACACAATCAAAATGTACCGGAACTCAATGCTCCTGACATCGCAGAAGGCAATGATGGATTTCAGCGCACTTTCGCGCCGGTTCTATAGGTTGTTGCTCCCCGACAGCATTGCTGCTGATGTTCGCAATTTGGTGATTATTCCTGATGGAGCGTTGAATCAGATTCCTTACGAGAGTCTGCTGGTGACCGATGTCAGCGGCTCCATCTACGATTATTCGTCTTACAATTTCTTGATTAAAAAATATTCAGTCAGCTATGCCTATTCGGCCACGCTCTACTATCGCGATTTGACGCGCAACAGGCAGAATGGTGCTGAAGGTTGGCTGGGTTTGGCGCCAGTGTTCACAACAGGTAAGTATTCGGGCGTTTTGCTCGATAGTCGTATTAAGAAAAACGAGCGCAACTATACTGATATCGAGATAAATAAGAATGAAAAACTAGACCCATTGGCTTCGTCGGAAATCGAGGTGCGCAACATATTCGCAATGTTCCATAAATCGGGACAGCCAGCCAAAGCCTGCTTGTGGGGGTGTGCCAGCCGTCAGAATTTCAATGCCGATTCGGTGTCGCGTTACCGCTACATCCATTTGGCAACGCACGGCTTTGTCAATTCAGAAAAGCCTGAGTTGTCGGGTGTGCAGTTGTGCAGCTTGAAAGGCGACAGTCAGGATGGAATGTTGTATTCTGGCGACGTTTATAGTTTGCGGCTCAAGTGCGATTTGCTTATCTTGTCGGCTTGTGAGACAGGGTTGGGCAAGATAATGAAAGGCGAGGGAATTGTCGGATTATCAAGAGCTTTCATATATGCCGGCAGCCAGAATCTGCTGGTTTCGTTGTGGAAAGTAGCCGATAATTCGACTTCGCAGATGATGGTGACTTTCTACAAATTGATGCTTGACAAGGAGAATGCCGACTTGAACTATGCCGAGCTGTTGCAGAAAGCCAAGCTGTCGCTGATTGCTGATAAAAACTATGCAAGGCCTTATTATTGGGCTCCGTTTATTTTGATAGGTGATTAATAATATGTTATATATGAAGTTAGGAAAACGCATAATAAATATTCTGGCATTGGCTGTCATGCCGTTCGGCGCCTTTGCGCAGACAGACCTTTTTCCCGAGTTTCAGGGAATGGTGACAAATGCAGCGGTAACTCACGACGGAAAGCGAATTGTATTTCTTGGAGAACAGGATGCGGTTAAAAAAGTTTATGAGTCGGTAAAAGAGAATGGAAAATGGAGCGCACCAAAGGAAATTCCAGCTTTCGACAAATTGATTCCGCAGTCGCCCAAAGGAATAGGCGGCTTTTCGTTCAACTACGATGGCACTCAGCTCCTGTTTCATATAAACTTTGGGGTGTCGTTCGACATAATGAGTCTGAAATATGAGAATGGCGAATGGGGCAGTTTGGAAAAATTCCCGTCACCGGTCAATTCGGTTGACGATGAGTTTTCTCCGTCAATATCTGCCGACAACAATTACATTTTTCTTCTAAGGCCGAAACATGATGCTACAGGTCAGAAAAAAGATGCTTCGTGTAAGGAAATAGTGCTGTATATCAGGAATAAGGATGGCGAGTGGACAGGCCCGCAGTTTATTCCGCAGGATTTCAACTCTGGCTGTCAGGAGACGCCCTTCATCTGCGCCGACGGCAAAACGCTTTTCTTCTCATCGATGCGGCCCGACACAACAAAAATGGGCAAAAAAGTGCCTGACGACGTGTACAACATATATTATACGAAAGTTGTGTCGGAATTCATTTACGAGAATGTTTGGACGTTGCCAAGATATGTCGATGAGTTCAACACTGAGTATAACGACTTGTCGCCTAGGATGAATAACGATGGCTCGATTTTTATAAAGAACACCAGTCC
>JAEEGL010806198.1_pt1 | contig 10742 bp, 10 predicted proteins | sample 9134231 | NCBI WGS metagenome assembly JAEEGL01 (sample SAMN16246548, study PRJNA631951) | gut metagenome | biome: gut microbiome; feature: rumen; material: fiber-attached | host: Bos | place: Iran: Karaj | collected 2018-10 | reverse complement strand
TTATCTTGAGCAGTTTTAACCGGATGCTGAACTAAAATCCTATCAACCATAAAATTTATGGGATTTTTAGCATTTTTATCTATTGTTTTAAAAAACGCATCTTTACCATTCTCCAACAAATATTCATCCGGATCCACACCCTCAGGTAGAGAAGATGTTCTGACAGACACACCTGTTTCTGCACAAATCTCAAGAGCTCTCTGGGTAGCCGTTCTACCTGCATCATCGGGATCAAATAACAAAGTTACTGTTTCTGCATATCTGTTAATCAACTTAGCCTGCTGCGTAGTAAATGCTGTACCAAGCGGAGCAACCGCACCGGATACTCCGTATTGCTGAGACATAACCGCATCCATATATCCCTCAACTAATACTATGGATTTTTCTCTTCTTAGCTCCGGCAATGTTTGATACAATCCGTACAAATTTGATGATTTAGAATAAACGAGGGTCTCAGGCGTATTCAAATATTTAGCTTTGCTATCAGAAAGAGTTCTGCCTCCAAAAGCTACCACTCTTCCCTGAATATCAAGTATAGGAAAAACCAACCTTTCCGACATATACTCGTATATATTCCCATAATCGTTTTTTGTAAAAAGGCCTGCCTTAGCAAGCATTTCAAAGGTATAACCTTTCTTTCTAGCAGCATCAAAAAGTTTTCCCTTAGGTGCATAGCCAATCATAAACTTCTTTATCGTTTCGTCTGTCATGCCTCTTTTTTTAGCATATTCCCGTGCAAAGCTTGCAGATTTCAACTCTAGGAAACATCTATTATAAAATTTGGCTGCTGTTTCAAGCAACTCAAAAATTTTTGTTTTCTCAGAAACCGTATATCTATCTTTTTCTGAATAATTTTCAGTTATCTGTATACTATATCTTTCGGCAAGCTTTCTGATACTTTCGGGCCACGAAATATTTTCAATGAGCATTACGAATTTAAAAACATCCCCTGCTGCGCCACAACCAAAACATCTAAAAATTCCTTTCTCGGGGCTCACCATAAACGATGGCGTTTTTTCTGTATGAAACGGGCAACAACATTTAAAATTTCTTCCCGCCTTTTTTAAGTCGGGAACATAATCACTTATAATCGAAACAATATCTGCAGCAGCTCTTACCTGTTCTATTACTTGTTCTGGAATAGCCATTGTTTATTATCTTCTAAATCTTCTAAAACCTGAAACTTCTATAAAATCCAACCGTCCGTACTTTTTTTCAAGTCCATCCAACATCAGATTTACACCCATGTTATCAGAAGAAATATGTCCTGCAATAATTACATTTATTTTATATTTTTCCACTTCTTTATAATGTCTTTCACTCATATGCATACCTATAATGGTTCCAACTCCTGCTTGAGCTAATTTTTCAATTATTGCAGTAGGGCCTTCGGTACCGCCAGTCATATCAACAAAAATCTTACCACACTTCGATTTATCACTTCCGTTAAGAATAAATGGGCCATTGCCAAAAGTTTTTGCGTACTGATATTCCGGCATGCTGTCTAAAAACTTTATTATGTCTTTCAAATATCTTGGTTTTACCTCTTCAATACTCTTTTGTAAAAATGTTGCAACATGATTATCTGCAACAGTATGTGCCGTCATTAAAGGAATATTCAGCAACCTTGCAGCATCATAAACTCTTTGATGATTAGAACCCGCAACACTTCTGCCGACTTCATCCATTCTAGAATCAATGTACTTTTCTGAAATATTGATAGGAACTCCTTGTCCTTCAACAATTTCAGCCTGCATGCCTATAACCTTGTGAAAAGTAGAATATGCTTTTCCTTCAGGATGATGAGCCAATACCATATCTATTTTTTTACCCTTAAGTCTTAATTGATTGGCAAGCAAAAGTTCAGGTGTTTCTATATCTATTCCAACCATAACAGTCTTTATTTTTTCATCACCTTTTCCAAAAATTATTCTTGAATCTTGATACGGATTTACCAAAGTATCGATATCAAAATATTTTTTCTTATCGCCATTAAGTTCGTCGTATTCCTGTTTGGTTTCTTTTAAAATCTGCCTTACCTCTTTTATACCGCGAGGATCATTTTTTATTCCTGCTTCAACAAAAAAAGTATGCATCTGTTTTAAATTCATATATACCACCTTTCGTAAAACATAAAACACAACAAAGGGGAGACATTCTCAATCGACGAATATTCCCCCTTTATTTGATTTTTTAAATTTTTACTATCTTGACCAACTGTCTTTCATCTGTTTCCTGCGAATCTTTCTCTTGGCTTCTGCAAGTTTTTCTTTTTTTATAACACTTGGAGACTTATAGAATTCTCTCTTTTTTATCTCCTGCATTATGCCATTTCTTTCGCATTCTCTTTTGAATCTCCTAATAGCATCTTCGATAGATTCGCCATCTCTTACTTTAACACTAACCATTGATTTTTTTACACCACCTTTTTATTAATTTATAACTTATAAACTTATAATTTACAATTTATATTTTTGAAACAAAAAACACGTCGTTAATACAAATTATACATCATAAGTTATCAAATATTCTCTATCCGGGAGGCCAGCCGAAAGTTCTACCACCTAACAAATGATAATGTAAATGTGCAACCGTTTGGCCACCATCTATACCGCAATTATTAACTACACGATATCCATCCGGAAGATTATGTTCTTTTGCCAGTTTACCTGCAACAACTTGAATATGGCCAAGCAACTCAACATCTTCTTGACTAACATCGTCAAGACTTTTAATATGTTTTTTAGGAATTATCAATACATGAACCGGAGCCTGAGGGTTCAAATCTCCAAAAGCCAAAACTTTATCATCCTCGTATACTTTTTTCGAAGGTATTTCTCCGGAAATTATTTTACAAAAAATACATTCCGCCATGAATTATGCCCCACTATATTATACATAACATACTGAAGAAGTAATTATATATTTTTTACTTTAAAAAAGCAAGAAATTTTTCTTTCTACTAAAAAAAATTTATTTTGTAAAACGAAGTATAATATACTAACGCCACGGATAAAATTCTTGGTCAATTTCTTTACTACCATCTTTCTTCGTTAAAGTCGGGACATTAGTTTTCATATCAAATTTAAAATATGTTTCATAGTAATCCTCTCTCATCCTGAAACTTACGCCGAGATTGAAGCAATGCAAGTCTCTGTAAAGCTTAAGTTCATGATCTCTGCCAAGCCATTTAACGGCAGTATTTTTATAGTTGCAAGTTATCCTAATGAGATAATCCAATCTCCATTTTGAGTTAAGCCAAAATCCTATACCCGAAACCAAATCTACATCGTCAGGACGATAATTATAATAAAAAGCAGATAATTTGAAATAAAATCTTTCAAGTTTTCCAAACATTGAATCAAATTGGAAAGAATTAAATTCAAACGGATTTAAATTTTGAGTTTGTCTTGCATAAAGTGTTACATTTGATGTCGGAACATAAGTCATTTCCGTAATTAGAGGATACCAATCTACATGATCAATCCCCGGCAATTTTCTAAAATCATAACCTGTTGCATTTCTGATGATAAGATTTTTTGAAGTATAGATATAGTTATTGAAGAATAGTGCATTAGTTTCAAAACCTTTATCTGTAGCATATTCATCAATACCTAAGCTGTTTATTTTACTTCTTATCTTATTTTCATAAGATAAGTTCCAGTCCATCCACCATGTAAGTCTGTATCTGGCATTTAATGAACCATAGTATCTTGTGGTTGTATTATTGTCATCGTTTTCAGGATCAACATTATTATAAAAAGTTTCATTTACGCCTAAGGTAGGTTTCAACGTCATTCTTTTAGAAATTTTATAATCTTTTGTTATATTGTAATCGGCAAATGCTTTAACACGATTATAATCATAAATTTTTTCTTGAAAAGTTGTTTCATATTCTGTTTTGTTTTCGAAAGTAAAAGTAAAATTATTATAAACTCCCAATGCCTTTTGCGGGTACAAATTATAATAAATTTGAGGAAGTATTAAGTAAGACCCGTTCTGTATCTTATCGGTGAAAGGATTATAAATTTGGTACAATTCAGAAAAAATTCTTAATGTGGATTTATTACTCTGTCTTGTAATTGCAAAATAAGATTTTCTCTTATCTGAAACTCTGTCCCAATTATCCATGTAATATCTGTTATTGAAATAAGAATTGCTTACGAATTCTCCAGAAGATTGTATAGTCCATAAATCATTTATTTTTTGCCAGTACGACGGACGAATGGTCCATTTCTGTGTCTGGTCCGATCTGTTTTGCGTGCCATAAGCATAAATTGTGGCCTTTATTTTATCCCTGTCATAGTAGCTCGTTTCAAGACCTATACCTTCACCTACAGTCCCTAAATAATCCAATAAAAGTGCGGAATTTAATTTATCCGTAAATTGATATTTTAACTTTGCTTGTGCAGAAATCCCGCCATCGTTCGTATAACCCGGAGTTATTTCATAACTAAATTTACTGCCGGAGCCTGCTAAATTTCTGGTATATTTCGGAAAGTAAAATATAGGTACTCCACCGACATAATAAATAGCTTTATATAGGGTAATTTTCTTGTCCGTAACAAACACACCTTTCTTCGCATAAGCATAGTGATGAGGGCAATCTAAATCACAGTTAGACAAAGTGACATTTTCTATCTGATAAGTGTCCGAGGACACCTTTGTCATTGTTTCTGCTTTAAAAAATATAGACGATGATGCACCTATTGTATTATGAATATCTCCGTGTTCCTTAGGCATATCATATTCAAGGCTGTCGGAAAACATGGTACTTTTTGCTTCGGATATTTCTATATTACCATCGGCTTTCAGTTTCTGTTTTTTTATATCCATCTCAATATTATCGGCTTTTATTTGTTTATCCAACCAATCGAGTTGAACATTTCCGGAAGCATTTATAGTTTCTTTTTCTTGATTGTAAATTAAAGAATCTGCTTTAACATTAACTTCGTATTCAGCTAAAGAAACCGAAGCTAATATAAAGATAAAAATAAAAGATATTGATGAACGGATTATATTTTTTTGAGAAATAGACATTGACTAATTTTTTACAAGCATCGCTGCACCAACTACGCCTAATTTGCCTGTATATTTTGATATTACAATTTTACAGGCATTTGCTGATGTTCTAAATGCCCTTTTTTTAATTTCTTTTTTTGCAGGGACCATAAGTAAATTCTCTGCATTGCTTATACCTCCGCAGAGAACAATATGATCAGGATTAAAAATATTTATCAAACTTGCTAAAAGAATTCCCAATTTTTCCCCAACAGCATTCCACACCTGTTTTGCAACAAAATCGCCTTTTAATGCGGCTTGTGACAAAAGCTTCGGAGTTATATTTTTTATGTCATTATCGGCAAGCTTCATTATATATCTCGATTTTTTTACTTTTAGGATATTAACAACTTCTCTTACAATATGTTTTACACCGATATAAGTTTCAGAACAACCTATATTACCGCAATTACACTTTCTGCCTTTTGATTCTAAGGTCATATGTCCGATTTCTCCCGCAGTCCCGCTAGAACCTCTATAAAGTTTTCTGTTTATAATTACACCACCGCCAACACCAGTACCTAAAGTAACGCAAATCATATTATCAGCTTTATTCTTTGTATCCAACCAAAAAGCACCTATAGCTGCAGTATTTGCATCATTATCCACATATACAGTCTTACCCGTTAATTTTTCTAACTCCTTTTTCAGCTGAATATTTTTCCATCGAGGTAAGTTTGGAGAAAAACGCACCAAGCCGCTTTTGTAGTTTACATCACCAGCAATACCAACACCTATACTTTTTACCTTATTATAATTTTTAAATTTTTTAAAGATTTCTGAAATATTTTTTATTACATTTTTTGGTGAAATATTTACATCAGTACATAAACTTGCCTCTTCAACAACATTAGCTTTTGCGTCAACAACCGCTAATTTAATCAATGTTCCACCCATATCAATTCCAAGAAATAGTTCCATTTTCATTTTCCTTTGATAAACTGTAATATTTGTCCGGCTAAAAAGAATGAGCCTAAAACTACAATAGTATTATTATTTTTTATATCATTAAAAATTTCAGATACATTGTTAAAAATACGAATATTTGTGCTATCAATATATTTTAAAAATTCTTTTTTTAATACTTCTGTATTAACAGCTCTTGAATTATCAAGCTTTACTAAATTTATATTTTGGAATTCAGAAGACAGCATTTTAACAACTTTCTTATAATCTTTCTCCTGCATAATCGCAAAACATAATTTATTTTCTTTTTTATAAAAAGGAGACTGCTTGTATAGTTTTAAAAAATTTTTTACAGCCTGTACATTGTGCCCGCCATCAATTATAAAAGAAATTTTTTTATTTTTTATTTTTAATTCTCTTATATCAAACCTTGCCGGCCACTTAATATTTTTTAAACTTTTTTTAATGATACCAAAATCTATTTTTTCAAAACTCTTTTTAAGAAGCTCACAAACTCTTATTACTACTGCAGCATTATAAATTTGCGGTTGTCCCAAAAGGCTAAGTTCAAAATCAATCTCTTTTTTTGCACTTTTATATCTCAATACTTCTACGTATCTTTTTTTATTTTTCCAATGGTATCCTAAAAGTATGGACTTAAAATCTTTTCCGAACACGAAAATTTTGGAATTCTTTTTATTAGCAACTTTATAAATTTCTTTCAATGCCAGTTGCGAAATTTTACCACAAACAACCGGAACAAAATTTTTTATTATTCCCGCTTTTTCAAAAGCAATTTTCTGTAACGTTTTCCCTAAAACTTCCGTATGATCTAAACCAATACTTGTAATCACCGACGCAAGAGGTTCTATGATGTTTGTAGCATCATATCTTCCGCCAAGACCTGTTTCCAACACAACAATATCTGTTTTCTTTTTAACAAAATATATAAATGCTACAGCTGTAATCCGCTCAAAATATGTAAGTTTATATTCTTTAAAATTTTCGTTATATTTCTTATAGATACTCTTTAGCTCTTTATCACTTATACATTTAGAATTAATTTGTATTCTTTCATTTATTTTTATTAAATGAGGTGAAGTATATAATCCCGTTCTATATCCACAATTTTCCAATATTGTAGCCAGCATTTTTGCCGTAGAACCTTTACCATTCGTGCCCGCAATATGAATATATCTTAAATTTTTATATTTTATATCCTTGTCAGATAAAAAATTTTTTATCCTGTCCAAACTTAAAGACATTGTTTTGTATTCTCGTCCTAAATCAGAAGAAATCATTTTGCTTTATTGAACACAAAAAACTTTAATATCTTTATTATTGTATCTTTTAAATTTTTTCTTTCAACTACCATATCAACCATGCCATGCTTCATCAAAAATTCCGACAACTGAAATCCTTTGGGTAACTGTTGCCTAATAGTTTGCTCAATAACTCTAGGACCTGCAAATCCTATTAATGCATTCGGTTCGGCAATTATTACATCTCCAAGCATTGCAAAAGATGCGGCAACACCTCCGGTTGTAGGATCAGTTAATACCGAGATATACGGAAGACCTTTCTTTCCGAGTCTTGCAAGCGCCGCGGAAGTTTTGGCCATTTGCATCAAAGAAATTATCCCTTCCTGCATTCTTGCACCACCGGAAGCACATACTAAAATCACAGGAAGTTTTTTTTCTATGGCTCTTTCTATTAGGCGAACTATTTTCTCCCCAACCACTGAACCCATACTTCCACCCATATACTCAAAATCCATTACACCTATAGCAACAGGATATCCTCCCATCTTTGCTTCACCGGTACAAATAGCATCTTTTGTTTTATATGAATCTTTTTTTACTTTGTATCCCGGAAAATCTATCACATCAACAGGTTTCATCCCGGCATTAAGTTCTTTAAAAGAATTTTTATCTGTTAAATATTTTATTCTTTCAACAGAATTCAGGCGCACATAATATCCGCATTTCGGACACACCATAAAATTCTCTTCAAAATCTTTTTGAAAGATTATTTGTTCGCATTTTTTACATTTGGTCCATAATCCTTCAGGTAGCCCTTTTTTATTATTTACATTAGCTGCCATCATCATATTTAAATCCTCCAAAAAATCTTAATACGCCAAAATCTGTATTTCACAAGCTTTGATATTATATCAAAAATTCAACAAAAATAACAAATAATAAATACCCTTACTTGTCGGCCGAATATATTTTATTGACTATTTTTGATATATAATATATCATCTACTATGTATTAAAATTAAAAAAAGAGTCGCTATTTTATATATCTCAGATTAAAAAATGTATAAAAAAATAAGACAAGATCTATTAAATTTACAGAACAAAAAATATAAAGAGTTTCACTCTTCATTATGTCCCGGAATTAAAAATATCATCGGAATCAAGATACCCATATTAAGAAATTATGCAAAAAAATTAGCAAAACAAGAAAATTTTAAAGAATATATCTTTTTTGATAAAACAAAATATTACGAAGAAGTTATGCTACAGGGTATATTAATAGGTTTAGTAAAAAATAGCGATATAAAAGAAATGCTAAATATGATAAAAATTTTTATCCCTAAAATAGATAACTGGGCTGTATGTGATGTTTTTTGCGCAGGATTAAAAAATGTAAATAAAAACAAAGAAATATTTTGGAATTTTATACAAGAATATGTAAAATCAGAAAAAGAATTTGAACTTAGATTTGTAATAGTTATGATGTTATGCCATTTCATAGATAACGAATATACTGATAAAGTTTTGAGTACTTTGGATAAAATCAAACACTCCGGATATTATGTCAAAATGGCTATTGCTTGGGCTGTTTCGGTAGCTTTTGTAAAATTTCAAAGCAAAACTTTTAAATATTTAAAAAATAATAATCTCGATATTTGGACATACAACAAATCCTTGCAAAAAATAACAGAATCTTTAAGAGTGTCTGACAAGATGAAAGAAAAAATAAAAAAAATGAAAAAATAATTTTATGGAAAATATTAATTACAATTTACTCTTATCCGACGGAACAAATATTGTTGTTCATATAGAACGAAAAAAAATCAAAAATTATTATATGAAGATTTCACCGAATTTATCTATAGAAGTTTCTATTCCTTTAAAAATGGACATAAACATAATTTATAATTTTATAAATTCTCACAAAAATTGGATAGAAAAAAGTATAAATAAATTTAAGAAAGCAAATAAAGAAAATATAAAAGATATGCTTGTAAATGGTGGAACTGTTAAAATATTGGATAGCCAATATATAGTTTATATTTACGAAAGCAATGAAAATAAAATTATTTTTGACGGATTTACAATAAATATATATTCAAAAAAAATAACAGATTCAAATTATTTACAAACTCAATATAATGAATTTTTACAGACTGAAGCATATGAATATTTTAATAAGATAATGAATAAATATTTGCCTATATTTCAAAAATACAATATACCGAGACCAACTATAAAAATAAAAATTCTTAAAAGTAAATGGGGAAGCTGCAGACCAACTACCGGAGAAATTACACTGAATTTACATTTGTATAAAGCTTCTGCCCAATGTGTAAATTATGTTATTTTGCATGAGCTTACACACCTTATACATACGGGACACAAAAAAAGATTTTATAATTTTTTAGAAAAGCACATGCCAAATTACAAAGAAATAGAAAAACAGCTTGATACGGAAGCCGCCCAGCTCTTGTACTAAGCAAAAATTAAGAGGTTATATGAAAATAGGATGTCATCTCTCAGCAGCAGAAGGTTTTGTTCCAATGGCAAAACAAGCTTTAGAAATAGGTGCCAACACTTTTCAATTTTTTACTAGAAACCCAAGAGGATTTAAAGCAAAACAAATTGAAGAAGATGATGTTACTGAATTTACAGAAATAATCAAACAAAATAATTTTACTAAACTTTTGGCACATGCACCATACACACTAAACCCTTGTTCCGCAGATAAAAAAGTATGCAATACGGCAAAAACATTATTTATTGATGATTTAAAAAGAATGGAATATATTCCCGGGAATTTATACAATTTCCATCCCGGAAGCCATGTGGGACAGGGTATAGAAACCGGAATAAAAATGATTGCTGACCTATTAAATGAAATATTAAAAAAAGAACAATCTACCATAGTACTTTTGGAAACTATGTCAGGGAAAGGCAGTGAAGTAGGTTCTAAATTTGAAGAGTTACGACAGATAATAGATTTTGTTGAATTAAAAGACAAAATTGGGATTTGTCTTGATACTTGCCATGTTTATGATGCCGGATATGATATTGTTAACAATTTAGATGGTGTCATAAAACAATTCGATGATATTATCGGTTTAGACAAATTAAAAGCAATTCATCTAAACGACACAAAAAATCCTTTTTCTTCTCACAAAGACAGACATGAAAAAATCGGTGAGGGATTTTTGGGAATTGAAGCTATTACAAGAATAATTAATCATCCGAAGTTGAAGAACTTGCCTTTCTTATTGGAAACGCCAAATGATATAGACGGATATGCGAAAGAAATAGAATTATTGAAAGAGCTTTATAATGAATAATGATATTTTTGAAAAGCTTGTTCAATCAAAATTCAGAAGTAAATTTAAATTAAAAAAGAAAGATGTAGAATACATCAATCAAAAAGGGCTTGATATAATAAAAAAACATGCTCAGGATTTTATATCAAAAAGAATTGCTCCTGCATTTATAGCAAATGACGGAAAACAAACTCCCATGAGA
>JAEEGL010673378.1_pt1 | contig 10742 bp, 10 predicted proteins | sample 9134231 | NCBI WGS metagenome assembly JAEEGL01 (sample SAMN16246548, study PRJNA631951) | gut metagenome | biome: gut microbiome; feature: rumen; material: fiber-attached | host: Bos | place: Iran: Karaj | collected 2018-10 | reverse complement strand
GTCGCAAATTGCTTCCCAATATTTTTGCATACGCTAAGGATTTTTCGAAATATTTGTTTTTTCGCGACACAAATATGGAATATCCTGATGCATAATTTGAGCATGGATATCCAGTTTTATAACTAATGAATTGCTCTTGAGTTGAATCATGATGTATCGAAATAAATAGTACTTTTCCTAAAGAATTCTTTGTTCTTTCTTGAAGAGATATCTCTTGATTTGCACACCTCGTCTGTATAGCGTGCACATTATATTGCTTCAAGTACTCTTCTATAAAATCAGACATCTCGTTATTATATTGATATTCTACACCACCAGAACAACTTTTTGTTCCATATTTTTGTCATTGTATGTCCTGGATCGAGTAAAATTATACTATCTGCATGTATTTTTTCAGAAAAATATGATGTATATACTAGAAAAACCACTATAATGACTACAATATTTCTAATAATGCTAATCTCATAATATTGTTAATTTTCAATTTTATATTAATGTAAAAATTCTTGTTTTGTGAGCGCTTCATCCTAATTTTCTTTAAAGGTACAATACGGCAAGCTTCCTGCTGGCCATCGGGCTGGCTATAGCACTTTCCGCTCCGCCACGCTATTGTCCTCCCGCGCGGTCCGCGCGCCTGCCCTCTCCCGACAGCCTCCCTCCATCCGCCTCCATGCCGAGGCGCCCGTCAAGGACACGCCCATGAAATTTCTGCTGTTCCTCGCCGCCTTCCTGCTTGCCTTCAGCCCCTGCTTCGCCCTGTCCGATGCCGAGTACAGGCAGATGCGCTCCTCGTCTCCCGAGTTCAAGCAAGCCGACAGGGAGCTTGGCGCCATCTGGAGGCGGATCATGAAGCTCGCCAAGGGATCCCACCGCCAGAACCTGCTCGAGGACCAGCGCGAGTGGGTCAGCTGGGGACGCGATGAAAGCGCACGGGAATTCATGTCTACCGGACTCGGCAGAACCTCCTCCTACACGAGGGCCACCATCAAGCGCGTCCACCAGCTCCAAGCCGTCGAGCACAACCTGAAGCTGAGCCCCCGCGACCAGGAAAGGGGACGGAGCGTCAAGGCCGACAGCTTCTACGAGACGGAAGAGGACGATCCCTCCTCCTCCGCGCGCTAGGCAAGTCCCAGCGCGACGGGCCAGCCATCCTGTCCTTCTGCCCGGCTCACCGCCGGCTCCCTGGCCGGACTACGTGCCGGCCAAAGACCGGCTGTGCGGGGCGACTGCTCTCGCTGTCCCCATCGAGCCTCATGCCGAGACATCGGGCGCGACGCCCGCCGGCCATGAAGAAACGGCAGACTGGGGGCCGACGGCTTCAAGCGCGGCAACGGCCGGCTTGGGTGTTCAGGGCCCTGACCTCCTATCGCCCCCAGCCTCCGGGTTCAATGCCTTGCGAGCGGCACCAGCGGTCACGGTTGTAAATTTCCTCGAGGACGAAGACGCAGCCAAGTCTCTGCGTGATGTAGAGGGCGCGCCACCTCGCGTCGGCATCAAGCAAATACTGCACGAACTTGCGTTCCTCCGGCGCCGGCTCGGCCCTGCAGACTGCCTAGGCATGGGCGCGCGAGGCTAGCATGTCCACGAGGCGGACCTCGTCCGGCCCAAGGCCGAAGCTGGCATCGGGCTTCGGCAGGCGCGCGAGCCTGGCACCGCCCACGACGAGCACGCCGTCCTCCAGCGACGCCTTCCTGCCCTGTACCCCGGGAAGCGGCGGCAGCTGCTCGTAATGAAAGTCGTACTGCTCGGGAGACACGGAGAGGACGCCGGCCCTGACGGCAAGCCGGCCATGGCTCCAGGCGGCGGCAGGCGAGGAGGCGTCGAGCCGGGAGCCGCTGAAGCAGTAGACGGCGGTGCCGCCTCCTTCCTGTCCGGTTCAGCAGCCCTGCAGAGATTCTTCCGTGGCGGCCTGGGCAGTCTGGGCGCCAGCCTGGTCTGCGCCGGCAAAACGGGGCCAGCAGAGGGCAAGGACAAACAGCGAAAGCAGGCCTATGCAGCAGGACGCATGGCGTTTCCTCCTCCCGTGCCAAGCACGGCAACCGTTCCGGCCTAAGGCTGTCTGGCCCCGATGCCCTGCCGGATCCCGTGGTCGCGGCACCAGCCGGCCGGATCGTAGACGCAGACGGAATCCAGCACCTGCCGCTCCACAATGTAGAGGCAGCGCCTCTTCGCATCGGCGTCCAGATAGTCCTGCACCAGCTTCTTCTCCTCCGGGCTGGGCTCGACGTTGCAGAAGTGCAGGGCATGGTCGCGCGCGGCAAAGGAACGCACCTGGGAGGCAGCGTCCGCAGGCAGGACGGAGGAGGCCTCTTCCGTCCGGAGCAGGCGTCTGAGGCGGAGATTGGCAAGGACGATCTCGCCACCCTCCATGGCGACGGGAAGGCGCCTTTCCTTGCCAAGATCCGGCCGCACGAGCAGCGCGCCGTCCTTGACCATGAAGATGCCGTGATCGTAGCGGGACGCCGACGAAACGGTGATGAAGAAAGCGCTGAAGTGGCAGACCACGTCGCGCCCCCCTTCGCTGCCGAGCCAGAAGCCCTGCAGGGCCTCCTGCGTGACGAGCTGGCCGGCATGCTGACCGGACGAGGCGACCGGTCTGCCGGCTTGCGCCGGCGCCGCGCTTCTGGCTGCAGGGAGCTCCCGGGGGCAGAAGGCGAGGGCGAAAAGCAGGGCAAGGCAAAGCGGAGCAAGGCGCATGGCGTATCCTCCTGAAAGGCAGGCAGGAGCTAGCAGATGCGGGGCAGCAGGGCACCCTCGAGCATGCCGAGGAAGCGCTCGCCGCCGATGGCGGTCTTGAGCGACACGCGACCGGGATGATCGGCGCGGACCTCGCCGATGAGGCGGGCCTCCCTGCCGAAGGGAGAGGCATGCATGGCCTCGAGGGCCTTTTCGGCGTGCTCACGGGGCAGGATGCAGATGCACTTGCCCTCGTTGGCGAGGTAGAGGGGATCGATGCCAAGGAAGGAGCAGCCGCCGGCAACCTGCTCGTGCACGGGGATGTCGCGCTCGTTCAAGACAATGCTGACGCCGGACTGCTGGGCGATTTCGTTGAGCGTGGTCGCCAAGCCGCCGCGCGTCGGATCCCTGAGCACGTGCACTTCGGGAACGGCGTCGAAGAGGTCCTTGACCAGCCCGTTCAGGGGGGCCGAGTCGGACTGGACGTCGCTGGCAAACGAAAGGCCGTCCCTGGCCGCCATAATGGTCAGGCCGTGGTCGCCGACGGCGCCGCTGACGAGCACGGCGTCGCCCGGCCGGGCGCTGTGGCCGGAGGGCGCAGGCTCCCGGATGAGGGGGCCAAGGCCTGCCGTGTTGACGAAGAGCTTGTCGCAGGCGCCCCTGGGAACGACCTTGGTGTCGCCGGTGACGATGGCGACGCCGGCCGACGCGGCGGCCTTGGCCATGTCGGCCGCCACCCTGTCGAGGAGGTCCAGGGAGAGTCCCTCTTCCAGCACGAAGGCGCAGGTGAGGTATTTCGGACAGGCGCCCAGCATGGCAACGTCGTTCACCGTGCCGTGCACGGCGAGGGTGCCGATGCTTCCGCCGGGAAAGAAGAGGGGCGTCACGGTGTAGGTGTCGGTGGACATGGCCGCCGGCCCCTGGATGTCGAGTCTGGCCGCATCGTCCATGACATCCAGGACGGGGTTGGAAAAATGGCGCATGAAGCACTCGGCAATGAGGCGCTGGGAAGCCCTGCCACCGCTACCGGCATCGAGCAGAAGGGTTTTGTCCATGGAAAGGCTGCTCCTTTGGTCCTATTCGGCTATCCAGATGAGGCTGCCCTGCCGGCCGCAGCCGTGGTCGGCGCGGTAGGAGAAGAGCAGGGCGGAGTTGGTGCTGGTGCACAGGTCGATGCCGTAAATGGCGCTCCGGGGCAGGCCCGCCTGCACGAGCTGGTCGCGGGTCATGCTCCAGAGATCCACGGTCTGCGTCCTGCCGTCGTAGTAGTCTCGGAAGTACCAGCCCCACTCCTTGGCGAAATGGATGAACTCGGCCTTGGCAGGTCCCAGGCTCGGCCCCCTGACGGCCAAGCAGTCCGCAGGCTTGATGCCGTAGTGCGCGCAGAAGGCGCGCACGCCCGTGAAGGGGAAGAGCAGCCTGTTGCCGCGCCAGCCCACGTGCAGGGCCGCCACGAAGCGGCCCGACTTGTGCGCCACGAGCAGGGGCTGACAGTCTGCCGTCTTGACGAGCAGGGCCCGGCCCTTCTGCGAGGTGGCCATGCCGTCGGCATTGGCGTCGGGAAGAGGCTTGGCGTCCGGAGTCACGCGCTCGGGATCGAAGACCATGACGTCGCCGTGCACCTGGTTGAGCTCGCACCAGTCCTCGAGCCCGCACTGGGTCAGGAAGTCCCTGCGGCTGGCCTCGACCTCCTCCCGGCTGGGACCGGAAGTGAAGGAGATGCTCCCGCCGTCCAGGGGACCAGCGGCAGAGGCGCGCAGCTGAAAGGCGCAGCGCACGGCAGAAAGGCCGGGGAACTGAAAGTGCAGAAGGCGTACCGCCATGGTCGCTCCTTAAAAGATGGGGTGTGGAGGGGGCCCGGTCAGGGCAGGACAAGTTCCTCGTCCGTGCACACGGCGTCCATGGTCACGTCCCAGGGATCAGCCGGCACTTCACGGCACAGTTGAAAGGAAAAGCAGAATCCGGCAAGTGTCAAGCGGGAAGCATGGGCGAAGTAGTGGTCGTAGTAGCCTCCGCCGAAGCCGAGCCGCCGGCCCCTGCGGTCAAAGGCAAGGCCCGGCACCACCACGAGATCCGGGTTGAAGGCCCTTTCCGGCTCGCCTGCGAGCGCTGGCCTTGGCTCCATGATGCCGAAGGCGCCGCGCTCAAAGTCGTCCAGTCCCCGCACCTCGACGAATTCCATGGCCCCGTTCCCGCCGAGCACCCGCGGATAGAAGACGCGCCTGCCGTCAGCCAGCGCGCTTTCGAGGAGCAGTTCCGTGCCGGTCTCGCCCTTGGCAGGCATGTAGAGGGCAAGGGTATCCGCCTTCTGCCAGCAGGGGGCGCGCATGAGCCTTGCCTGGGCTGCCCGGGACCTGGCCAGCCAGAGAGGGGCCGGCTGCTCCAGGCGGAGCCGGCGCATCCTGGCGCGCAGCGCCTGCTTGGCCTCGCCCCCGCCGGCGCTGGCCCCGGCAACTCTCTTCGCGTTCCCTTCCATGCCGTCTTCCCTGCCACTTGCCGCGCCGTCTGCCTTTCCGCCGTTCCTGCCCTGTGCCATGCCGTCCTCCGTGCTTCTTCCCTGCAGCCGTCCCCGTGCCGTTCAGGCCCGGCCTGCAGCCTGCCCCATTGTTCCCGAGCCGGCCCAGCATGGCAAGAGTCCCTCGAACGCGCAGCTGGCGCTTGCATATTCTCCGAAAAACCTTAGTGTGCTTCCTGCAAAGCGCAGACGCCCCAGCGACAGGTTCATCCTGCGCGCGGCCCCCGGCAAGGCCGGCGGGCTGCAGCCGCGGTGAACATCCTTATCCAGCACGCGAGCTTGGCCGCCAAAGCGCGCGCTTTCCTCTTCCAGTCAGAGTGGGAGCCCCCCTAGACGACTGCATTTTTTAGTCGGGCGCAGGCATCTGCCATGCGCTCCACAGGAAAATCACATGACGGAATTTGATCAGGAAAGCCCTGTCGCCGGCGCGTCGCCGGCCCAGACAGAACCTGCCGCCGAGCCCAAAAAGAAGGCGGCCTCCACCCGTAGAAAAACCCAGCCCAAGACCGAAGACGCGACCCCCGAATCGACCGCCAAGGCCGATTCCAAGGCAGCTTCGGAAGCGTCCGAAAAAAAGCCAAGGACCACCAGACGCAAGACGGCCGTGCGCAAGACGGCCGACGCCGCGCAGGCCCAGCCGGAGCAGGCGCCCGAACAGGCCCCTGCCCAAGCTGCTGGACAGGCCGCTGAAGCGGCCGAAGCCGGACGCGAGCCCGAATCCCGTCCTGCGCCGCGACGCGCCGCGCCAAGGGCGCGCCAGCCCAAGGCAGCCAAGCAGCCCGCACGCACCAGGACCCTGCGCAAGAGCGCCAAGGCCGTCCAGGAAAGCACTCTGGACAATACTCTTGATAGTCCTCAGGAAAGTCTCCAGGAAAGCATCCTTGGCGACGTGCAGGAAGCCGTCCAGACTCCTCCCGAAGCTGCTGGCCAGCCCCCGCGCCAGGCCGAGGACTTCCCTGAGTTCCAAAGCGAGCCTTTCCAGAGCAATCTTTCCCAAAGCGAGTCCTCCCGGAACGAGCCTTTCCAAGGCCAGCCCAGAACCGAAAGTCCCGCTGGCGCAGGCTTCGGCCAGGACAGTCCTGCCAGCCCCGCGCCCTTTGCCTCGCCCGTGGACATGCGCTTTGCCGACCCCTTCGCCGGTCAGGATGCCGGGCAGGAAGCCCCCAACTGGCGCAGCTGGAACGGCTGGAACGACGAGGACGAGCGCGAGACCGAAGTGGAGCAGATCCAGCCGGCCCGCTCCCGCGGACGCAAGAAGACGGCCTCGCCCAAGGCGCCCCGCCAGAAGGCTGTCCGCACTGACGCCGAAGCAGCAGGAGTGGCCGAAGCGCCGCAGGCGCAGGCCGAGAGCGGGGACTTCTTCGTGGACGGCTTCTTCGACGTCCTGCAGACGGTCAACGAAGAGCAGGGCGAGGCTGAGCCGGGCGAAGGCGCTCCCGACGGCGCTCCTGAGGAAGTCGCCCAGAAGAAGCGCAAGCGCGGACGCCGCGGCGGCCGCGGCCACGGCCGCAAGGCGGTCGCGGAGCAGAAGCCCGAGGACGAGCCCGCAGACGTCCCAGAAGGCGAGGAGCCGGCGCCCGCAGCCCGCGCCGGCAAGTCCGCGCCGGCCGAAGCCGAGGCGTCCAAACGCCCGGCCGGCAAGCGCCGCATGTACATCAGCATTCTTCCCGGCGAGCAGGTGGAAGTGGCCATCACCAACAACGGCATACTCGAGGAGTACTACCTCGACATGCTCCACCAGAAGAAGATCAAGGGCAACATCTACCGCGGCGTCATCCACAACATAGACTCCAATCTCCAGGCCGCCTTTATCGACTTTGGCGAGGAGAAGAACGGCTTCCTGCAGATCGACGAGATCCACCCCGAGTACTACGGCGCCCATCACGAAGCCACGCGCGGGAAGAAGTTCCCCCCCATCCAGAAGGTGCTGAACATAGGACAGGAAGTGCTCGTCCAGGTGGTCAAGGAGCCCAACGGCGCCAAGGGCGCCTTCCTCACGACCTGGATCTCCTTGGCCGGCCGCTTCCTGGTCCTCACCCCAGGCCAGGAGCAGATCGGCATCTCCCGCAAGGTGGACGACGAGGAGGAGCGCTCGCGCCTGCGCGAGCTCATGCACGGCATCGACCCCGGCGACGACCTCGGCGTCATCGTCCGCACGGTCAGCGCCGGCGTCACCCAGACGACGCTGAAAAACGACCTCACCTACCTCAAGCGGACCTGGAGCGAGGTACGCAAGCGCGCCACCGAAGTTTCGGCGCCCGCCTGCGTCTACCGCGAGCCAAGCCTGCCCGAGCGCGCTGTGCGCGACTACCTCACGGACGACGTCTGCGAGGTCTGGGTGGACAACGCCGAAATCGCTGAGCGCATACGTGACACCGTTGCCCTGCTCTTCCCCCAGAAGAAGGAGCTGGTGCGCCTGCATAGCGACGTGCGCCACTCCATGTGGGAGCGCTTCAACCTGCGCCGCCAGCTCGACCAGATCTACAGCCGCGAGGTGCTCATGCCCTCCGGCGGCCGGCTCGTCTTCGACCAGACCGAGGCCCTCATGGCCATCGACATCAACTCCGGCAAGATCTCGGGCAAGGGCAACTTCGAAGCCATGGCCTTCAAGACCAACATGGAGGCTGCCGAAACCATCGCCCGCCAGCTCAAGCTGCGCGACATCGGCGGCCAGGTCGTCATCGACTTCATCGAGATGAAGGAGCACAAGCACATCGCCGAAGTGGAGCGCACCCTGCGCGCGGCCATGAAGAACGATCGCGCCCGCCACGACGTGGCGCGCATGAGCTCCTTCGGCCTGCTGGAGCTGGTGCGCCAGCGCACCGGCACCTCCGCGCTCTCAATTTCCATGGAGCCCTGCCCCGCGTGCGGAGGCACGGGCCTGCGCCGCAACCTGGAATGGCAGTCCCTGCAGGCGCTACGGGACATCTCGCGACTCCTGCGCTCCAGGGCCGCATCCCCCTGCCAGTACGAGATGCCGCAGGAGCTCGGCCTCTACCTGCTCAACCACAAGCGCGACTCCCTCAAGGAGCTCGAGCAGCAGTTCGACAAGACCATAGAAATCGTCATCAAGGCCTAGCCTTCGAAAGCCCCGCGCCCCGGCGCGGGGCTTTCGGCAGGAAGGCCGGAAAGGAACGGAAGCGATGCCTGACTCCATCCTTGCGGCAGACGGCGCCGCCAAGGCGCCAGGCCAGGCCCCTGCCGGGGCACGGCTGCTCATGCACATGTGCTGCGGCCCCTGCGCATGCATCTGCATCCAGAGGCTCCAGGCCGAAGGCTGGAACATCACGGGCTACTACATGAACCCCAACATCCAGCCGCTGGCGGAGTATCTGCGCCGCCGCGAGGCTTGCGACCAGTGCGCCGAGCACTTCGGCATCCCCATGGTCTACGGCGACGAGGCCTGGGATCTGACGGCCTGGCTCAGGCAGGTCCAGGGGCGCGACACGCCCCCGGAGCGCTGCCGCTGGTGCGTGTCCAGCCGCATGGAGGGCGCCTTTGCCAAGGCCAAGGAGCTGGGATGCACCCATTTCTTCTCCTCGCTGCTCTATTCCAAATACCAGCCCCACGAGGCCATTAGGGAAGCCGGTGAGCGGCTCTCCGGCAGGGACGGCGGTCCCCTCTTCCTCTACCGAGACTTTCGGCCCGACTGGCAGGCCGGCATCGATCTGTCCATTGAGATGGGGCTCTACCGCCAGCCCTACTGCGGCTGCGTGTACAGCGAGGCCGAGCGCTACGGCAAGAAGCTCGCACGGCTCGTCCGGCAGGGGAAGGCGCAATGAAGACGAGAAGCGCTGCGCTGGCCTTGACTCTCAGCCTGGCCCTCGGCCTGGCTGTGCCTGCGCAGGCACGAACGGCGGACTATCCTGCCCTGCAGGCAGAAAAACTTGCCCTGCAGGCCAAGAACCCCTTCATGCGCCTGGCCATTGCCGAAGCGCTGGAAGGCATACGGCAGGGGCACGGCGGCCCCTTTGGCTGCGTCGTCGTCAAGGACGGCAAGGTCATTGCGCAAGGGCACAACAAGGTGCTGAAGATGCGCAATCCCATCCTGCACGGCGAGATAGACGCCATTGAGGCATCCTGCCGCCGCCTCGGCACGCACGACCTGTCGGGCTGCGAGATCTACACCACGGGCGAGCCTTGCCCCATGTGCCTTGCGGCCTGCCTCTGGGCCAAGATCAGCAAGGTCCACTACGGTTGCACCATAGCGGACAACGCCCGCATCGGCTTCCGCGACGAGGCCATGGACCGCCTGCTCGGCGGGCGGAAGGGACTGGCAGGCTACCTCGTCCCCAAGGACCGGGACGCCTGCCTGTCGCTCTTCGAGTTCTACCTCTCGCTCAATCCCACGCGCTACTGAAGGGGCGCCAGCCTGGCGGAACGCGCCGTCCGTTGGACATACAGAGCCTGAGCGCCGTCCTCGTCGATGGCGGAGGCACTGCGCACGCTCCGTAGCAGGAAGGAGGCAAAGGGCATGGGAGTGCCTGTTCCCTCGCGCCAGGCAATCTCTGCCGCCCATGCCAGCGCAGCAGGCCTCGCGAAGCGGACAAGCGCCCGCAGGAACCGGATCCGCACGGGCCATCCTGCGCTGGCCATTCTTCGCGCGCCGAGGCTAGAAGCCTTCCTTTTCGAGGCGCTCGCTTTCCTTGCAGCAGTACGCGTCGCCGCCGCTGCAGGCCTTCCTGTACCATTCCTTGGCTTGCGACTTGTCCTGGGCAACGCCCTTGCCTTCGCTGTACATGCCGCCAAGCCAGCCCTGCGCCGAGGCATGGCCCTGGTCCGCGGCCTTCCGGAACCATTCGATGCCCTTGGCCTCGTCCTGCCGTATGCCTTGTCCGGACATGTACCTGTCGGCCAGGGCGCATTGCGCCTCGGCATCCCCAGCCTTCGCCTTCAGCGACGCGATGTCCTGAACTGGATTGTCGCCGGCACCGTGTAAGCCGACATGTAAACCCTATCTCCCCTCAACGTTACACCCTCTTCACAAATATCGATGGATAACCACTTGTAATTATTGGCTTTTCTGCATGAACGCAGAGGATATAACGAGGGTATAGCATACCCTCGCTAAGCCAAGGCTGAATTGCTTTTAACATCTTGAAATTATTAGTATTTTTTCGGATGAGAGTGTAAAAACGAGGAAGTTGGGATGTAAAAAGGACACCTGCAACAGGATAAAGTTACAGCCCCTGACCTCTTTCCTAGAGAGTCCTTTCCTTGGCTTTGATCCGTCCCAGAACGCTTGGGATCGTCCTAACCAAGATCATCCCAGCCCTCCCAAGTAGCCACTCCTGGGGACGCGCTGGAGGAAGCCTGCCCAGCCCCCCTGCCAAGTTCCAAAATGGCTTCAAAAAGTGAAGCCCCGCAAGGACTTGTGGTCTTTGCGGGGCTTCCAGAGCAAAATTTCTGGCTCCCCAAGACGGACTTGAACCGCCAACCTAGTGATTAACAGTCTCTGTCGCTTGGTTGTTCCACTTTTTACAAACCTTGATTATTTGCCTGTTTTTAGGTAGATACCTTTTACGACGTGCTACCACATAGGATACTTTTT
>JAEEGL010041084.1_pt1 | contig 10742 bp, 4 predicted proteins | sample 9134231 | NCBI WGS metagenome assembly JAEEGL01 (sample SAMN16246548, study PRJNA631951) | gut metagenome | biome: gut microbiome; feature: rumen; material: fiber-attached | host: Bos | place: Iran: Karaj | collected 2018-10 | reverse complement strand
GGCCTCGGCGACTGGTGTCCTCCGGGCGGTCACGAAACGGCGCGCCGCATGCCCGTGGCTCATTCGTCGACAATGATGTATTACGAGATCTGCATCCGTATGGCCGAGATCTCAAAAGCGTTCGGCTACGGCGACGAGGACCACTATCTGGCGCTGGCGGAAAAGATCAAGGACGCGCTCATCCGGCACTTCTACGACGCCGAAAAGCACACGTACGGCTACTGGGGCACGAACGGCGCTGCACTGATGCTCGGAGCATATCCTGACGGTGACAGAAAAGCGCTCCTGGACGAGACCGTTCGCCTCATCCGCGACGAAGATCACGCGATGTCAACAGGAATTTATGCCAATAAATACCTTGCCCCCGCGCTGATGAAGGCCGGCTACGCAGAAGACGCGCTGAAATACCTGTTCAACCGCAGGCACACGAGTTTCGGGACAATGATGGACGATAATGCCACTACGATCTGGGAGTCTCCCGACATGCACCACATCGAACTTAACGTAACGAACGGTGTTTCGTCGTACGATCATCCCATGCACGGAGGCTTCCTGTACTCCTGGTTCACCTGCCTCGCCGGCATCGAGCCGCTCAGCCCCGGATTCCGCAGCTTTAAGATAAAGCCGTGCCACGCCAAGAGCGTATCGCGCCTGGCGGCAAGCATCGAGTCTCCTTACGGTATGATTGAAGTGGTGTACAATAAGCGCACCGACGGTCCCGGATACCGCTACACCGTCACCGTTCCGGCAAATACCCAGGCCGTTTTCGAAGCGCCTGGCTTAGACGCCCCGATACTTCTCGGCTCCGGAACGTGGATGATCTGACCGGTTAGTGAAATCACACGGTTTTACGCTTACATATCTTCTCTGTCAAAATACCCCAGGGTGTCAAGTGCGTCGATCATTCGTGTCATATACGGCTCGTCGGTGATCGGCCACTTGAATCCGAGGCGGTAGAGGGCCTTAACGGTGAAGGTATTGTCCGTTTTGATATATTCGTGAAGTCTCGCGTCACTGCTGGAATACGTGATTAGCCCCGAAACCGCCATGCTGCGGGAAGGATCGGACATTGCCGACGCAAGAGCACGCCCGAACTCCGCGTCACTGACGATGCGGATGCTGTGACCGCCACGGTTCATTGCCTCCACGACGTCACCCATCTGGACCTCATGCGAATTTGCCCCGTGGAACAGCGTATAATCGCTCCCCGTGCGGGCAAGTTTTAGTATTGCCGCAGCCAGTTCGTCAACAGGCGTGAAATCTACCGTTGAATCGCATGCGGAGACCGGGAAGCAGCCCAGCGCCCGGTAGCCCTTGAGGCTGCGGATGAAGCTGTTCGTCACGGAATTGATCTGGAATTCTCCGTCGCTGTGGCGCCCCATTATATTTCCCGCACGCACGATCTTAGCGTCGAGTCCGTTCGCGATTGCATCAAGCACAGCCCGTTCTCCCGAGAATTTGGAATGCACGTATTTGTTGGAAACGTCCTGTCCGACGTCCAGCCTGTTCTCGCCCATCCGGAACTCTTTCGGGAACCTGCCGTCAATATTTTCTCCCGCTACCGACAGCGTTGATATCTGGATCAGGCGCGCGTTCTTAGCCTTTGCGACCCCGATCATATTTTTCACTCCGCCCACGTTGATGCGCTCGATAATATCGTCGGCGGCAAAATGTTTGACCAGCGCGGCACAGTTTATGACCGTCTGCACGTCGATCCCGGCCAGTTTTTCATCAAGGTCTTCGTTCGTTATATCTCCGTCGATCACCGTCACGAGGCGGTCAAGCTCTTCGTCCAGCGGTGAATCGAAATAGTACGCCAGCATCGCTCGCAGCCTCAGATCGGCCTCGATTTCTCCTCCGCGGCTGAGCACAACGGTATGAACGTTCTGCCTTAGCAGCTCCCTTAAAATATGCGAGCCGAGGAATCCTGTTGCCCCCGTGAGCAGCACCGTACCCAGCGGTCTTTCGTCCTTTATCCCGTCAACAAATTCTACGGTATTGTGCGACAGTTCGGGCTCGGCCTCGGGAAGGTTCTTCTCAAAACTACCTGCTGCAGCGATATTTTCAGCTGCAGACGCCGTCGCTTCTGTTCCGGCATCGCTTTCGGTCCCTGCCGCGCCTCCTCGTATGTGTGCGGCAAGCGCCTGAGGCGTGGGATAATCAAATACGTCGCTGTACGCCACCGGGAGGTTATGCGTAAGCGCGAGCATTGCCACCTTCGAAACCGCCAGAGACGTGCCGCCGAGATCAAAGAAATTCTCATCCGCCCCGATATCGCCCCGGTTCAGCGCTTTTGCGAACACGGACGTCAGTTTAGCCTCCAGTTCATCGGCGGGCGGGGTCAATTCTTTTTTGTTTTCTGCGGCGGTCTCGGGTTCCGGAAGCGCTCTCTTATCCACCTTTCCGTTGGGTGTGAGCGGCAGTCTTTCGAGCTGCATCATCACTTTCGGCACCATATAAGGCGTTAATCTCTTGGAGATCTCTTTCGTGAGATCTTCTTTATCCACCTTGCACCTTCCGGTGAAATATGCCGCCAGATAATCCCCTTCCGCAGGGCTGCTCTTCACGACGACAACGACGCCGGTGATATCCTGGTACGCCGCGATGACCCGCTCGATCTCGTCAAGCTCGATCCTGAGTCCGTGCAGCTTGATCTGGTTATCCACGCGGCCGAAAAATTCGACGTTGCCCTCATCGTTGATGCGCGCCATATCTCCGGAGCGGTACGCCCTAAGGCCCTTAACCGTAATGAACTTTTCGGCAGTCTTATCCGGCAGGTTGAGGTAACCGGCACCGACGCTCGCACCGGCGATAGTCAGATCGCCTATGGCGTACGGCGGCAATATATGTCCGTACGTATCGAGCATGTACAGTTTCGTGTTAGCGACCGGTTTACCGATCGTGATGTACTTGTCTGTGATCTTCTGGAAACTGCACGTTATCGTCGCCTCGGTAGGCCCGTAGCCGTTGTACACCGCAGCATTGACCCCGGCTGCCCTGAGCTTATCTATAAGTTCAGGCGAAACGACCTCCGCGCCGGTATCAAGCACCTTAAGCCCGCGCATTGCCTCCAGGAACTGCGGGAAATCCAGCGCGTTGGAAATGTACGAAGGCGTCAGGAAGATCATATTCACGCCGTTGTCAATTATCCTCCTGGCCAGCATCAGCGGGTTTTCGATGTCTTCTTCGGACGCGATCACCGCAGTGTAGCCGTGGCTCAGTGGCACGATCTCCTCCCTTACGGATGCGTCGAAGGACAATGACGAGAACGCGCACGATACTGCCCCTCCGGTCGAACGGTGTGCCTGCGTAGCCAGATTCGGCCCGTCCTGAATATAGTTGACCATATTGGCGTGGCGTATCATCACTCCCTTGGGGCGTCCTGTCGAGCCGGAGGTGTAGATGATATAGCTCAGATCATCCGGCGATAATTTGAGGCCGGGATCGGAAGTATCGGTTTCGAGCGACGCTTCTTCGACGGTAATCGCGGGGACGTTCGCAGCTTTGATCAGCTCTTTGCGGTCTTTTAGCACGTTTTGTGTTGACAATATCGCCGTGGCTGAAGAGTTTTCGATGATGTACGTCACACGGTCGTCGGGGTAGCGCGGGTCAACAGGTACGAAGGCTGCTCCGGCTTTCAGTATTCCCTGTCTCACGGCGTAAGCGTCCTTCACCCTTGGCATCAGCATAGCGACTTTATCTCCGCGTTTCACGCCGTGTTTGATGAGCGTGTGTGCGATCCTGTTGGCCTGAGCGTTGAGCTCGCTATACGTGTACCGGCCGTCTGCAGCGATCACCGCGGTTTTATCCGGATTCGCCTTTACCGCAGCCTCGAACACGTCGCAGAACGAAATCTCCGGGACAGGCTGTTCGGTAGCGTTCCAGACATCGTAATTGTCCGCGTCGTATTTGCTGAGCAAAGAGATCTCGCCCATCGTACCCACCGAACGGATACTGTTCATCACCGTCTCAAACGTGCGGAAGATCGAAGACGTTGTCCCGTCCGTGTACAGACCGCCGTCGTATTCAAACCTAAACGTCAGCGCTCCGTTTACGATCGATACTGCCAGCGACAGCGACGCTTTGGGCTCGTCCGAATCGATAACGACGTGTTCTGCTTTTTCGCCGCCTATCGTCTCGAATCCGAACAGATCACCCTGATATATGAACATGACGTCTGCGGCTACACCGAAATTGGAAGCGATCTCCGAGAACGGATATATGTCGCGCCGCTGTGATTCTTCCAGCTGGTTCCTTAGCCCCGCGATAAGCGGGATGATCGCGTCATCACGGCTGTATTTTACGTATACAGGCAATGTTTTTACCATCATCGATACGGTGTCAATGCTTCTCGAGTCGTTTCGTCCGTTATATACCGTGGCGAACAGCGCGTCTTCCCGGTACGAGTATTTGGAGAGGACAACGCCGAATACGAAGTTGAACAGTGCGTTCATCGTGAGGTTATTGTCCGCGGCGAATCGTCCCAGCCCGGCCGGATCGAGCGTCGAAACGTACTCGCTCACTTTCAGCCCCTTTTCGCCGTGCTTCAGTTCTTTTTTGGGCAGGTACTCTCCGTCTGCCTGGCCGCACAACGCCCCGAAGTACTGCCTTGCCTTAACGTATTTTTCACTGCCTCTTGCCTCTGCCTCGTCCAGGGCGATCTCGTACCCGGAATATTCTTCCGTTTTAAGTGCCTCTCCCAGGTACGCCCTGGAGATGTCCGTAAGCAGTATATTCATGCTGCTTCCGTCACATATGATGTGGTGGAAGTCCATAAACAGATAAAGTCCGCCGGGCGTCTCATATATCTCGGTCCGGTACAGGCTGCCTCCCAGAATGTCGAACGGCCGGATCAGCACGGCTTTTTCGGGAAGCGGTCCGCTGATGCGTTTGACTTCCGGAACGTATGCACTGCGCCTCGCACGGATATTGCCGCCGTCGTCCGCAAACAGTTTCGTCATGGCGTACGGATGAGCTTCGAGCGTTTTCCGGACCGCATCCTCGAGTTTTGCGGGGTCGATATTGTCCGACAGCTTGAACAGGCACGGAATGTTATATTTTGTTGTCCCGGGCGAAGAAATGCATTCGATGAACACTCCTTCCTGCGTCGCGGTGAGCGGATAACTGTCCTGCACCGGTCTTGTCTTCGGCGACGTTCCCTCTCCCCCTTCCGCAAGTTTTGAAAGAGCCTCTACCGTGGGATTATCCGCAAGTTCGCTGTTGCTGAACGCCCTTCCGAACGCTTTCGAGAGACGCACGTTCAGACGGATCGAAGAGACCGACGTTAGACCGGCTTCAAACACGTCTGTGGTGATGCCGAAATTTTTATGGCCCAGTATCTCCGCCAGGATGTCGCAGATCTTCTGTTGCGTTTCGTTTTCCGGGGCAATTATCTCTTTTTCCTCCGGTTCGGGCTCCGGAAGAGCGCGTTTATTTACCTTCTGGTTCTGGTTAAGAGGTATCTTATCGATCTGCATAACGTATGCCGGGACCATATACGGAGGTTTATTGCGCCCGACAAACTCCTTGATCTTCGCCGGTTCGAGTTTTTCGTCGGAAACGACGTACGCCGTGACGTATTTGATGCCTGCCGGGTCCGTGAAATCCTTCACCGTAGCGTCCTTAACTCCCGGGTAGCGCCGCACGATCTCCTCGATCTCCGAAAGCTCCACGCGAAAGCCCCTGATCTTCACCTGACCGTCGTTGCGGCCGATGAAATCGACGTTGCTGTCTTCGAGCATACGTACGATATCTCCCGTGCGGTACAGCCTTTCGAATTCGGGATCGTCGTCGAACGGGTTCTTCCTGAACGCTTTTTTCGTCTCTTCCGGGCGGCCGAGATATCCCCGGGCAACACCCGGTCCTGAAATGCACAGCTCTCCTTTGCACCCTCTGGGAAGCCTTCGTCCGTTTTCGTCGACAACGTACAGTTTATACGTGGATATGCGTTTTCCGACCGGTATGCGGTGGTACAGGCGGTCAACAGGTTGTTCGGTGCAGAATACGGTGCCTTCCGTCGGACCGTATCCGTTGTGCAGCACGTATCCTTTCGGCGGTTCAAGCGGCACGAGCCTCTCCCCTCCGACCATCATATGTTTCATCGTTGTGAACGTCAGTTCTTCTGCTGCCTGGCGTCCCACCTGCGTCGTGATTACCGAATGCGTGATACCGCTTTCGTTGAAATACTCACCCAGCTCGCTGAGATCCAGCCGCATTTCCTCCGGTATGATATATACCGTTCCGCCCGACGTTACCGCCGAATACATATCCATCATATTTGCGTCGAATCCGTACGACGCGTACGCGGACATGCGTGAGTTTTCGTCTTCGCCGTAAGCGCGGTTGCAGAAAAGCGCCATGCTGAGCACGTTTTTATGCTCCAGCATAACTCCTTTGGGCTTTCCGGTGGTGCCCGACGTGTAAAGCAATATAAACAGATCGTCCGGTCCTGGTGCGGGAAGCGCTCCTTCGTATTCCGGGAGCCCGGGGATCTCGTCGGTATATAGCACCGGTCCGGTATATCCGGAGGCAATGCCTTCGAGTCCTCTGTCTGCGATCAACAGCGAAGCCGAAGCGTCTCCGATCATGAAATTGATGCGTTCGGGAGGGTACGTGGGGTCAAGAGGCTGGTACGCAGCGCCTGAGCGCAGTACTCCGAGGCTTGCCAGCAGCGTATATTCGCTTTTGCGGATGAGCACCGAAACGACGCTCCCCTTACCGATACCAATAGATATGAGTTTGCCCGCCAGCGCGCGCGTGATCGCCTCGCCCTGAGAGTACGTATATTGCCTGTCCTTGAAGACAACGAGCGGGTGATCTGGTCTCAGCGAAGCGTTTTGTACGAACCGCGCCGGTATCAGGCGATCGAAATCAAACACAGAAAGATCGGCGTCGTTGGCCCCGTCCAGCGCTGCCAATTCGGTTTCGGTTATGAGGTCGATCTGGCGAAGCTCGCCGCCTTTTAGAAATTCATTGACGACACGGTCGTACAGCCCCGCCAGCTGCGTCGCCGTCCAATCCGTATAAAGGTCAGTACGGTATTCCAGCCTGAGTATGAACCTCGTTCCGTCGCGGAAGATCCTGCCTTCCAGGGGACAACGTCCGTCCTGGTTCGTGCATTCGATCAATCCGTGTTCGCTGCCTCCTATCACGGTCTTGAACATCATATCGCCCTGATACGCGAACATCACGTCTGAATTTACGCCGAAATCCGCGGCCGCATCTGCGAAAGAGTAGCAGCCAAGGCTGTCGCACGTGTCTAAAAGCTCACCGGCACGCCTCGACACAGATTCGGCGGTATCATTGTCCTCGAAACGGAGCCAGAGCGGATAAGTACGCACGAACATACCCATCGTATTTATATTGTCCGCGTTGCGGCCGTTCCTGACCGTCGCGATCAACGCCTCTTTCTCCATATTGACCTTCGAAAGCAGGAACGAAAACGCTCCCACAAACAATGCCGACGTCTTCAAACCGCGCGGTTTAACGAATGCCCTCACCTGCTCCGGAGTGCACGTCAGATCTTTGAATATCGTGGCGTACGCCTGTTTTTCAAGCTTATGATCCTCCGGCGGAAGCGATGAGACCTCGATGCCTCCGAAACGCTCCTGCCATCTGCCCCGCGACTCCGAAAACGCCTCCGTCCCGCGTTCCCGCGCCTCTTTTTCAGCCAGTTCGTTCGCGCTGAACCGCTCCGTTCGGAAGTTCTCTCTCCCGTCGTACGCCGCGGCAAGGTCATCTATGAACACCTGCAGCGATCCGCCGTCAATAATAATGTGATGTATATCCAGATACAGGCAGCGCTTTCCTCCGACCGATATGAACCGGAAGCGGTACAGCGGCGAGTCGGTCAATTCGAACGGTATGGCGCTCACCTGTGCCACGTCGTCGTATTCTTCCGCGGTGTTTTCTACTTCTACCGGCCCGGGGACAATATGCTTTTTTACGTTTCCTTCGTCGTCTACCGTGATCCTTGTGAACAGGTACGGGTGGATCTGAAAGACTTTCTTAACTGCCTGTGCGATTTTTCCTTCGTCTAATCCGTCCAGCGGGAGGATATATGCGATGTTATACGCTGTTGTCGGCGCGGCACAGGACGTAAAAATACCCAATTCCGACTGGCTGAGGCAATAAAGCGCGTCTTCTTTCGGTCCGGCATTGTCCGCGTCAATTTCGCTGTTCTTGAATCGAGATCCCATCTTTTTCCCTCCGTAAATCGAATCGAGTCATTTTATTTCTGTTCGTTTCAGTAACGTAAATTCTTCGCCCTTTACGCACACGCAGATCTTCAGTTCCCCGCTGTCCGCGCGAACGCGGTAATAAGTTTCGCCTTTATACGTGACCGGTCCTTCGCCGGGAAGTGCAGGGATCTGTATGACTCCGTCGCGTATCCCGTCGCCGTGTGCCTTGCCCAGGCTTTCTTTCGCAGTGTACAACGTAAGAAATTCTTCTCCCGATGCTTTTTCTTCCTGCGTCAGGCACACGTCCCTGATGTCTTCGAAATCATTTTCCGCGTTCCAGTTGTTTTTTTCTATGTCCAGCCCTATTTCCGGCAGTTTTTCGTGCGGATCTGTTTTTGTTATATATGCTATCCCGACGGTATCGCCGCTGTGTGAGAGGCTGTACGACATATTCTCCGTCCGCGGCTTTCCGAACCGGTCTCTTTTGATCATCGCATTCCTGCCGGTAAGTCTGCGTGCCAGATACGCCCCGCCCAATGAAAGGAGCCGGTCGTTTTCTTTTACGTATCGCTCAGCCCTGCGGATATCCTCTTCGCAAAGAAGCGGCAGTATGCTTTGGATTTTTCTCTTTATTTCTGCCGTATCCAGCAGTTCGATACTGACCTCGTATGGCATACATTTTCCGCCTTTAAAAGCTTGTTTCGGTTTCTGCTCCCGGCTCCCTGATTAAAATCTCAGATCTCAAACCGGAATGCTCCGTATTCTTTTTCGAGTGTTTCGCGGTATTCGGGGGCAATATCGCGGCCTCCGCTTTTTGCATTCATTCTTTCTATTACCGCCCCGGCGATCGGCTCATATCGCGGGATGATCACGGGTCTTGCGGGTGAATATTCACGGATCTTCGCTATAAAAGCGTTAAAAAACAGTGGATTTTTGCGCCAGACGCTGCCGGAAACGGTAAGCGGAACGCTCTCGGGAACGGTATTGTCCCGGATCAGATAAATCATCTGGTCTGCGATGATGTCACCGGCACGGGTCAGGATAGAAATCGCGACGTTGTCGCCCTCGGCAGCGGTATCGACGACGTCCGGTACGAGTTCCGCGACACGCGATACGGGAGAGGAATTACCCGCATAGATCGAAAATATTGCCGCTCTTAGTTCTTCGCGCACGTGCCCTCCGAAATGATACGCGATCTTATCCGTGAGCGCGGTCCTCGGACCCCTGCCCTCGAAATCACGGATCGCCGCGATCATTGCCTCCCGCGAGATCCAGTACCCCGATCCTTCATCCGCAACCATCGAACCGTATCCGCCGGAACTGATGTTCTTCGACCCGATCCTGCCGTACATCGACGCTCCCGTTCCGGACAATGCCATCAGCGCGTCTCCGAACAGTTCTGCGGCGCTTAATCCGAGTACCAGTTCTCCGCTGCGTGCATAATTTTCAACTTGAAACCGTTTCTGCAGCCTGTCTTCTAACGATTTTTCATATGAGCCGCTGACTTCCGCGATCGTCGCGCCTTCTTCCAGCCCGAGCCGTGACATAAGCTCGTTAAAGTGAGCTGCGGCAAGTTCTGCGGAAGTGGTGTTCGACCGCATACTGCCGCTTTTGGCGAAACCGATCAGGTGAAAATCATCGTCGAACAGGATCGCCGCCGACTTCGTTCCGCCGTTATCGAAAGCCAGATGAAGACCGCCCATTACCTTACCCCGCTCACATATAGAAGATATTGTCCGCATACTCGCGAAAGATCATCGCGTTATGTTCGTCGCCGCCGTCAAGGTTCGCGCTCATCAGCACCGGAGGGACCGTACCGTCGCCGATCATTTTATTGACCGCGTCAATGACGAGTGCGTTTATCAGTGCCGTTCCGACTGTCGTCGAGGTCGGTCCGATCTTCTCCGGCAGCCCCGGTATCTCCACCGCCGCGTCTCCGGTCTCGCCCATGTTGTCAATTACGACGTCGCATACCTCGAACAGTCTTTTTCCTGACGGGTGGCGCGCCGTAACGGAGCGTGAATAATTTAGATTCGTTATACAGATCGTTTCGACGCCTCTTTCCCGGGCGAGGAGCGCCATATCCACAGGTACGGCATTTCTCCCGGAAACGGAGTGAAGTATCAGCACGTCACCTGTTTTTATGTGGTTTTTCTCGAAAATGATGTTTCCAAGGCCCGGAAGACGTTCCAGCGAGCTGGTCATCGTGATCGGTCTCGTGTTCAGCATCATTCCGGGGAAAAATATCGGATTTATGACCGCGAGACCTCCGGTACGGTAGAAAACCTCTTCGGCAAGTATCCCTGCGTGCGAACAGCCGAACACGAACACGTTGCGCTTGTTTTCAACGGCCCCGGCGATCATACAAGCGGCCTTTTCAATGACCTGTTTCTGTGTTTCGTACGCTTTACCGATCGTATCCGTAACGATCTTAATATAATCTCCGCCGTTCATCGCGCTGTTCTCCCTTCATACCGGTAAGGCGCCCCGTTCGTGGGCATACGCTTTCCGGCAGTTAACTATTATTTACATGCGGATTTTACCATTTAAGCATAGTCCCGG
>JAEEGL016566362.1_pt1 | contig 10743 bp, 8 predicted proteins | sample 9134231 | NCBI WGS metagenome assembly JAEEGL01 (sample SAMN16246548, study PRJNA631951) | gut metagenome | biome: gut microbiome; feature: rumen; material: fiber-attached | host: Bos | place: Iran: Karaj | collected 2018-10 | reverse complement strand
TTTGTGGAAACAGGGTTGACCCCGATTCGTGCTACGAAAGTGAATGCTCCGATGATTGAGGAATCGCCTGTGAATCTGGAGTGCAAGGTGACGCAAGTCATCCCGCTCGGCAGCCATGATCTATTCCTCGCCGAAGTTGTGGCCGTTCATGTCAACGAGAAACTGTTTTCGCCGAAAACGGATGCCATAGACCTTCGCCGCGCCGATTTAGTGACCTATTCTCACGGGCATTACTACACTTTGGGGGATATTCTCGGCAAATTCGGGTTTTCAGTGGAGAAACGGAAATAAAATTCGGGGTTCACACAAATTTCTTCTTCACCAAATCAATCACGAATCCCGGCAACAGAAAACACAACAACAGGAAAAAGTAGTTAATGACACCGGGAATTTTCATTTTCCGTCCATGTAATGTGGCTCGGACACCTCGTTTGGCGATTTGCGCGGGTTTCAGCATTACACCAATGGCACACAGCCGCTTCCTCATCTTTACCGGCAAATTATAGAGATCCGTATCAACCGCACCCGGACAGACACAACAAACTTTTACTCCGTAATGGCTTAGTTCATAATGGATTCCTTTTGAAAATTTCAAAAGATAGGATTTCGAAGCCTGATAAACGGCGATGGTCGGGAAGCTCATGAAAGCCGTGATGGAGCTGGCATTAAGGATATAGCCGCTTCGACGCTCTTTCATCTTCTGCCCGAACAGCACGCACAAGTCAGCAGGCGTGGTGCAGTGAAGCATGGTCATCTTATGGCTTAATGCCATCGGCTTATCAACTGCAGCACCAAAGTAGAACATGCCGGCGTTATTGACCAGCACTTCGATGATGAGCTTTTCGCTTTCGCAGAAAGTGAAAAGTTCCTGTGCTGCATTTTCTGCGGTTAGATCTTGATAACGGGTTATAATTTGCTGTTCGGGGAACATCGCCTGCAAACTCTTTTTCGCCTCCTCGTTCAAATCTTCCCGATTGCTGACAATCAGTATGTTGTAACCTTTTCGCGCCCATTCTTCAGCATAAGCGAGTCCGATGCCGGAACTCCCGCCGGTGACTAAAGCGAAAGAGTTTTTTTTGGAATCATTCATAGTATCATTTCTTTGTTTATGACCTTGACTTTTGGTTTTTTTTGCTAACTGCTTAATAGCCAATGGATAACAGCTAACATCCATTATGACAGCATGGTTTTGGCTTTGACAACGGCATTTACCAGCGCATCCGCTTCCTCAAACGTGTTATAGAGGGCGAAGGATGCGCGAACGGTGCCCGGAATTCCGAAATGGGTCATAATGGGTTGTGTGCAGTGATGACCTGTGCGCACCGCAATTCCTTGATGGTCAAGAAGAACGCCCATATCGTAAGGATGAATGTTACCCACAAGGAAAGAGATAACGCCTGTCTTATGGGTCGCCTCTCCGATGAAGCGCATTCCATCAATTTTGGACAGCTTTTCGGTGGTGTAAGCGAGAAGTTCTTGTTCGTATGCCGCAATTTTTTCCAAACCAATGCTTTGGATGTATTCAATAGCCTTACGCAAACCGATGACATCGCCGACAGAAGGAGTTCCTGCCTCGAATTTGAAGGGCAAATCATTGTAAGTGGTCTTCTCGAAAGTCACGTCCTTGATCATTTCGCCGCCGCCCTGATAGGGCTTCATTTCGTTGAGCCATTGAGATTTACCATACATAACGCCGATGCCCATCGGAGCATACATCTTATGACCGGAGAAGCAGTAAAAATCGCAGTCGAGGGTTTGCACATCCACGGGGCAGTGCGCCACGGCCTGTGCTCCGTCAATGAGCACGGGCACGTTGCGTGCGTGCGCGATGCGGATGATCTCCTCTATCGGGTTGACAGTGCCCAATGAATTGGAGACATGCGCCACGGCCACGATTTTAGTCTTATCCGTCAGTAGGTTTTCCAACTCGCTGATTCGCAGTTCGCCATGGTCGTCGAAGGGGAGAACCTTGAGGGTGGCGCCACTTTCTTCGCAAGCCAGTTGCCACGGCACGATGTTAGAGTGGTGCTCCATTTCCGACACGATGACCTCATCGCCTTCGTGCAAATAGGTGCGTCCAAAAGAACTTGCTACCAAATTGATAGATTCAGTGGCACCGCGTGTGAAAATAACCTCCTGTGTGGTGGGTGCATTGATGTATTGCCGCACGGCCTCCCGCGCCTGTTCAAATTCGTTAGTGGCCAACTGACTGAGATAGTGGACCCCGCGATGGATGTTGCTGTTGATGCAGCGATAATAGTCATTCAGTGCGTCAATCACCACTTGCGGCTTTTGCGTGGTGGCGGCATTGTCCAAATAGACTAACGGTTTGCCGTAAACCTTTTCGTTCAATATGGGAAAGTCTAATCTATTCATTGGATGGCTTATTTTCGGATGAAAATGTGTTTGTATCTTGTGTGATGTCGTTATTATCTTGATTGTCAGCTGTTTTCATGTAACGCAGTTGTGTGGCGTACATCAACACCCATAAAACGGACATGATGATGCCGTTAATATCCATGGCCACAAGTCCGCCGATGACGAAGTTCATCACGCAGAATTCCAAGATTTTACCGATGGTATAAACATGGAAACCGACTTTGTTCAATTTTGCCAGCATAAGGAACGCGCCGACGAACAGCATGAGTTGTACAACGGCAAGAAGCAGGTATTGCCAGCTGTTAATGGAGGTGTAGATGGAGAGTATTTGATCCGTCTGTTCTGCCGGAAACATGCCCATCTCTTTGATCATTTCCATGGATTTCTGCATATATTCCGGCGCAAAAGCCCAACAGATATAGGCGATGGCGGAAAAGGCGGAATTCAGCATCGTGATGATGCCCAGAATCCATAATATTGGTGTGCGTTTCGGAGTGTTTTCCATTGTTATTTATTATTTGTTGTCGGAAAAAATATGGTTTGTTTCTCGCCAGTGGCAATCGGCAAGTCCCCCTCTTGAGGGGAATTTAGGGGGAGTATGATTTTGTAACAAGCCGTTCCCTTTTTTCTCACTTTCCACCGCTCATCGGAACGTAATCCAATGATCCACAGAATGTTATTTCCATAACATAGGAGACGAATTTGGTTTTTGGTAAAACGGTTTATCTTGTGATCGGTGAAAAAGTCGCTGAGCTTTTGACGACCATTGGCTCCCAACGGGTAAAAATAGTCGCCAGATTGCCAAGGACGGATTTGCAAGGGGAAGGTCAATTTCTCTTTCGGGATATATAGGATGTTCGGATTTTTGTCAAAAACCAGATCTTGTTGATATTCAAATTCTTCAACATGAAAATAATGTCTAAATTCATCCAAAGAACCTATGATAATCGTCTTATTGTCCGATTCGGAAACAGGTTGAATAATAAGAAAATCCCTATCAACCAATAAGATATGAGAGTTTGAAAAAAATTGTTTACCGGATTGGAGTTGCGTAGTGGCAGACAATTTCTCACTTATGTCGGAAGAAAACCCATATTCGTTAAGTATCTCATACAAAACAAGTTCTTTGTCTTCGCATGTTTCCAGCAATTGTCGGTTGATATAGTGTTTTTCACCATTTTCAAAGACAATCCTGTCTTTTTCGGTTTTTATATATTTCTGGTAATAAGCGTATTGACGCTGCAAAAGATGTCGATTGCGTTCCGTTGTGGTTAAAAACTGCGGATTGATGCGTTCTAACTGTGGGATGACGGCATGGCGAATCCGGTTGCGCATAATGGATTCGTCCTTGTTTGTATAGTCTTCCACGTATGCAAGATTGTGATTTTCAGCATATTGTCGGATTTCCTGTGCGGTAAATGCCAACAAAGGGCGGATGATTTTGCCGTTTTTTGGCGGAATGCCGCACAGTCCTTTCAGACCGGTGCCGCGACAGAGATTGAGCAGCTGGGTTTCGGTGTTGTCGGTGCTGTTGTGCGCAATCACGATGAAATCAAAATCAATGGAAAGCTCTTTGAACCATTCGTAACGCAGCTCCCGTGCCACCATTTCCACGGATTTGCCGGAATTATGCTGAATCGTCAGCGTGTCGAATTCGCGGAGGAGGAACGGCACCTGCCAATGGATTGCCAAATCTTTCACGAAACGCATGTCTCGGTCGGAATCCTCGCCTCGGAGGTGAAAATTACAGTGCGCCACGGAAAAAATCAGCCCGGCCTCGTGGAATAGCGAACCCATGACCGTTGAATCCGCCCCGCCGCTCACCGCTACAAGGTAGTGTTTGCGAAGGGCGTCATCGCCTGCCAAAGTCTGTAATTCCTGCAAAAACCGCTTCAGCATAAATTTTAAGATTCAAAGTCCGAACGGATTCGGAAGTAGCGGCGGATCTCCATCTTCATATACTCGAAAGACCCGAAATTGATGGCTTTTGGGGTCTCATCTTTGCGCATCATCACCATGCCAGAGCTGGCGGGGTCAATATAAGGGGTGATGTCGGTTTCGAGGGAGAAGGAGAGGTCGAAGTTGCGCACGGTCACGCGGTCGAAGTTGCCGCTGACCTCTTCGAACATGATGCCGTTCTCCTCGCAGAATGCCTGTAGCTGCGGGGCGGTCTCATCCCACATTTCCGGTTTGTCGTTCGGGTTGAAGTAGAAAACCACTGCGTTATATTCGGGCAGAGTATCTACAATTTCCGATAGCTCAAAACGACCCTGGTCGTTGATGAAAAACTGTTCCGTCAGTTGCGATTTCCTGTGGTATTTTCCGGGATCGTTGATGAAGTCCTGTTTCGTGGCCTTGGAGACAGAATGAATCCATTCGTACTCTTTTGTGGTGCGGAACTCGCCGTTGGACAAGCGCAGGGTTTGCCAGTTTTCGGTTTCCAAATCCTCTCCCCGTTGGTTGGCGATGTTTATAGCGACGGGCAACACATCGAGGATTCGCTGCGTGCCAAAGCCTGAGGTGGTGAGCAGGTAACACCACTCGCGGTTCTCCGACTGCAGCAGCCACAGTTCGCGCCCTTCCGGCAGCCGTTCCACACATTCCACACCCCATTTGTCGGGAAAATCCGCTTTGGCCGTCCACTTTTTCCCTTGAAAGTTCCGGGCTTTTTCCAGAAAAGATTCTAATACTTCCTCTTGTAATGAGTAAAGAGTGGTTTGGTTGTGGACATCCGCAACCAAGGTGTCCCGGATGACATCAACAGGGTAAATCACATTTTCTTCAATATTATCGTTTTGATGGTTTCTTCTTGATTGACAATCGGTTAAAAACACCATCAAACATAATACTGCAAGGAAGGTTAAAAGGTTTTGCTTCATAATCCCTTAATTCAACATTTCGCGATGTTCACAATCACCTCCGTTGCCTTTACCATGGATTCCAGCGGCACATACTCGTATTTGCCGTGGAAATTGTGTCCGCCGGCGAATATGTTGGGGCACGGGAGGTTACGGAACGAAAGGTTTGCGCCGTCGGTGCCGCCGCGAATGGGTACGATAACCGGCTCCACGTCCGCTTCCTTCATCGCTTTCACGGCACGCTCCACCACGTAATAGACAGGCTCCACCTTTTCGCGCATGTTGTAGTACTGATCCTTAATTTCGCAGGTGATGCAGTTGTTGTACTTGCCGTTCAGGAAGTTGACAATGCTCTGAAGGAACGATTTTTGCGCTTCGAAGGCGGCACGGTCGTGGTTGCGGATGATGTACGACATTTTCGACTCTTCCACGGTGCCTTCGATATGCGTGAGCAGGTAGAATCCCTCGTAATCCTGCGTGTGCTCGGGACGCTGCGCGGCGGGCAGCATACCGTTGAGTTCCATAGCGATGAGTTGGGAGTTCACCATCTTGTTCTTGGCATATCCCGGATGGATGTTCTTGCCCTGGATGTGGATGTTGGCACCGGCGGCGTTGAAGTTCTCGAACTCTAACTCTCCGATGGCCCCGCCGTCCATAGTGTAGGCGTAGTCGCAGCCGAAATCCTCCACATCGAAGAATTTCACGCCGTTGCCGATTTCCTCATCGTGCGAAAAGGCGACCTTGATATCCCCGTGTTTGATTTCGGGATGTTGGATGAGGTACTCCATCGCGCAGACGATTTCGGCCACACCCGCCTTGTCATCGGCACCGAGCAGCGTTTTGCCATCTGTGGTAAGGATGGTCTTCCCTTTGTAATCCAACAGTTCGGGAAACTCGTCCGGGGAGAGTACTGTGTTGGACTCCTTGTCCAACACAATAGTGCTGCCATCATAGTTGGGAATAATGACCGGCGCGGCGATACCCGGCATGTCGGGAGCCGTGTCCAAATGCGCCATAAAGCCGATGACCGGCTGTTTTTCTATAGTATTGGAGGGCAGAAGAGCTGTCACATAGCCATGCTGGTCTTTTTTAACCTCTTGCATCCCGATGTTTTTCAGCTCCTCCACCATCACATCGGCGAAATCAAGGAGTGCTTGCGTGCTCGGATAGCTTTCGGAATTCGGATCCGCAGTAGTCGCGTATGAAATGTACTTGGAAAACCGTTGCAACAAAATCTCTTTCATGTTCTTATTTTTTTGATTACTAATACTATTTCAAAATATTACGTTTTGCATACTTGCAAATTTTTTCGTTGCAAAGATACATTTTTTTTAGGGTCAAGGAATGAGAGTCTAGTGTCAAGGTGTCAGAACAAGATAAATAAATAGGAATCAGGTAATAAGAAATAGATAAAGGAAGAATTTTTAGAAAAACAGGGTTTAAAAAAATGTGTACCTTTGCGCCTTCAAAAAATAGCGGCTATGATTTGGAAAAAATATGTATTTGTCGTCTTGTTAAGCCTCTTTTGCATTTTTGCGAATGCCCAGCATTCCGTCATCAAGGGATTTACTTACGATGAGTCCACGGGTGAGTCTCTGCCCTACTGTACGATTCTGCTGATGGGTACCTCGTATGGTGCCCTGTCTGATGTTTCCGGAGCCTTCCTCATCAACAAGATACCAGCGGGAACATACACTGTAAAAGTTTCTTTGTTGGGATATGTTGACCTGTTCGATACGGTAGAATTGTCCGGCAACAACACCATCACCAAACGCTACAGCATTTCGCCAAACTCACAAACTCTTGACGCAGTGCAAATTGTGGGTGAAAACACCCGTAAAGAGCAGGAGACCCGCACTTCGGTTATCAGTGTCACCCCGAAAGACATGAGCAAGATGCCGGCCATTGGCGGCCAGCCCGACTTTGCCCAATATTTGCAAGTGCTTCCAGGCATTATTTCCACCGGCGACCAAGGCGGCCAATTATACGTGCGAGGCGGCACTCCTGTTCAGAATATGCTGCTCATGGATGGGGTCATCTTGTACAACCCGTTCCACTCTATCGGAATTTTCTCCGTCTTTGATATGGACATCATGAGCAGCGCGGATGTCTATACCGGTGGTTTCGGAGCGGAGTTCGGCGGCAGGATATCTTCTGTGATGGACATCAAAACCCGTGATGGCAACAAAAAACGGCTATCCGGCAAGGTGGATATCAATAATATCGGTGGACAGCTGCTGTTAGAAGGTCCTATCGTGAAACTCAAGGAAGATCGCAAAACCTCATTGAGTTTTATCCTTTCCGGCAAAGGTTCTTTCCTCGACAAGTCCTCCAAAGCGTTCTATCCATACGTGGATAATCCGGACGGCCTTCCCTACAATTTCTGGGATTTATACGGTAAAATCACCCTCGCCACCAAAAACGGCACCCGGTGGAACATCTTCGGTTTCAATTACGATGACCGGGTCAATTACAGTTCGGTGGCAAACTACGGCTGGAATAACTGGGGTATAGGCTCCAACTTCCTTATCGTGCCGGGCGATGCCCCGACCACCATCGAGGGTTCTCTGGCTTATTCCAAATACAGCTCTGAGTTGCAAGATGTTAACTTCGATCCACGAAGAAGTTCGATGGACGGTTTCACATTCAATTTAGGATTCAACTATTATCTCGGCAACAGCCTGTTAAAAGTCGGTGTTGATGTTGTAGGATACAATACAAACTATGAATATTACACGATTTATCATGCGCAACGTACTATAGAAGATCATACTACTGACTTGTCCATATTCGCAAAATACAAATACAATTTCCGCAACAAATTATTGATAGAACCCAGTTTCAGATTACAATACTATTACTCTTTAGGGGAAGTGTCACCAGAACCCAGATTGGCTCTCAAATACAACATCCTGCCTAACCTTCGTTTGAAATTGGCCGCTGGCATGTACTCCCAAAATCTGGTTTCCGTCACTTCCGACCGCGACGTGGTGAGTCTTTTCAACGGCTTCCTCTCCTCCCCGTTGGAGAGCGATCTGCTGCCAAATACGCTCATTAATGAAGACACGGAAATAAAAGGACGCTTACAGAAGTCACAACACGCCATCTTGGGACTCGAATACGATCCTATCACCCCATTAAGCATCAATATTGAGGGCTATTTCAAAAATTTCTCCCAGCTGATTTCCGCAAACCGTTATAAGATGGTGGATTCAGACCATGAATTCATTTGGGAAAAAGGACAGGCATACGGCGGAGATCTCTCGGTGAAATATGAGCAAAAGGGTGTCTATCTGTGGTTTGTCTATTCATTGGGATGGGTGAAACGTAACGACGGGAAGGTCAGCTATTTCCCGCACTTCGACCGTCGGCACAACATCAACATAGTGGCTTCTTATTCTTTTGGCAAAAGACGTTCCTGGGAGATCAACTGTCGTTGGAACTTCGGCACAGGTTTCCCGTTCACCCAGACGCAGGCCTATTATCCGCACTATGACCCCACCCATATCAACGATGATTATGTGACCACCAATGAGGATGTGTATTTCATGTTGGCCGAGCTTAACCAGGCGAGATTGCCAAGCTATCACCGCCTTGACCTCGGTGCCAAGAAGAAATTCTTCCTCGGACCCCGTCATACCCTTGAACTCTATTTCTCTATGACCAATGTTTATAACTATAAAAACGTGTTTTACGTTAACAGAACGACAAATGATGTCGTTTACCAGCTACCGTTCCTTTACTATTTTGGTATGACGTGGCGGTTCTAACGTTGGCTATTAGCTATTGGCCATTAGCTTTAGACTACCTGAAGGCATAAACAGACAAAAATGGTGAACATTTTGAAAAATTCCACCATTTTTGGCAAAGCAAGAATACAATATGATACAGTCAAACAGCTAAACAGATGATTTATATTGCTGAAAATCAATAACATAATGATAAATAAAAAAATATTTCTGAAGCAGACGAATTATTGAAAAAAAGTGTATTTTTGCACCGTCATTCAGACAAACGGATCGGTAGTTCAGTTTGGTTAGAATACATGCCTGTCACGCATGGGGTCGCGAGTTCGAGTCTCGTCCGGTCCGCCAAAGAAAAGTAGAGATGTAATCATTGCGTCTCTATTTTTTTATGTTCCAAAATAACACATCAAAATTCCTTTTTCTTAAACGGAAATTTCATAGTTTTGCAAACTGATTTGATTTGACGATTGAAGTATGGAAGAAATCAAGACCACAGCGGATTTGAAGATTCTGGTAGCGGAATGAGCGGACAAAAGGTGCAAGACCTTGACATTGAAGAAGTATCATCTGACAGACGCAATCCGACATTGGCTGATGTAATGGCGCAGCTGGACTATATGGAGAAACGGGGCAGCGGACTGAAGCGTTTCTGCAATGAGACTCGGTGTTTAGAGTCCTATAAGGAAGACCGGAAACCGAAGTTCAAGTCCTCTTCCAGCCACTTCATAACTACCATTTATTCAATGGAGTATGACCCGGCAGTAACCAAGAAGTCATCAAGTAGTAACCAAGTAGAGGGACTAAGTAATGTCCTAAGTAGGGACCAAGTAGAATATTTGCTTACAAGTATGAAACAGGCCTCACCTGCTGCAGAGATTCGGAAATTAATGGGGATGACCAATGCAGGCAAGTTCAAAAAACATTATCCGGATACTCCTTTGTTTCTTTCTTTTTATCTTGTTATCAAGTATCTTGTTATTGCACAACTTTGAGTTTCTCGGACACGCACCTTTAACGTGGGGAGTCCGGTCCGCCAACAAAATATCATCTATATAGAAAATGCTGCATTGCGGCAGCTCTACAACTTGTGGATGAATCTATTGTTTGATGAACTTGGAAAAGGAGGTGCGGTTATCGGTGGTGAGGATGCGGATGAAGTAGATTCCGCTTTTCAAGTTGTTGACATTGAGAGTGTTTAACTGTTCGGCCTGCCCGTTGCAGCTCATAAGCTGGCGACCACTCAAATCGTAGATCGCGATTTGCCGTACGGGTTCGGAACTTTGCACATAAAGCATGCCCGTGGTAGGATTCGGGAATACGCGGACGTCAAGATCCGCATAGGAGTCAACGCCTACATTGTCGTCCATGTCTTCCACACACAGGTTGCCCATGCCGGGGAGAACGATGTTGTCCACCCAAGCGCAGTCGCTGCCGCCGATGACACCAGAGTCCTTTTGGTAGCTGAATCTGAAGGTGTGCGTACCAAAATCGACAGGGAAGGAGGCCTGTGACCAGCCGGTGGAACCCGTTTGGCTGTCCATCTCGGTGTCATCGATGTAGAATTTGAAGAAGTCATAGCCGTCCTCAGAAGAGACTTTGCGGAAATAGGAGATGCTTGCAGCGGCGGAGCAGTTGATCGTGATGTAGAATTCAGATTGGTCGTTGTCGGCCAAGTCCTGTTTGGAACGGATGCAGTAGTTGCCGGCGTAGGGCTGCTCATTGGTGACGAACCATGGGTTGTTGTTGGTCTGCCACGGGAA
>JAEEGL016398587.1_pt1 | contig 10743 bp, 8 predicted proteins | sample 9134231 | NCBI WGS metagenome assembly JAEEGL01 (sample SAMN16246548, study PRJNA631951) | gut metagenome | biome: gut microbiome; feature: rumen; material: fiber-attached | host: Bos | place: Iran: Karaj | collected 2018-10 | reverse complement strand
TGTCGCAATACTTCAGCACTTTGTCTTCGCAAATGCCCAGTTCATCGATATTGCCGCATTCATTTACCGGAGCGTCATCGATGCAGGCTTTATAGGTAATCCCATCGTCATCGACTTTATCACCACAAGCCACCGGGCAATTCTCGCTCTTGAGCTTGCCATTGTCGCAATACTTCAGCACTTTGTCTTCGCAAATGCCCAGTTCATCGATATTGCCGCATTCATTTACCGGAGCGTCATCGATGCAGGCTTTATAGGTAATCCCATCGTCATCGACTTTATCACCGCAGGCCACCGGGCAAACTCTGGTCTTGAGACTGCCATTTTCACAGTATTTCAGGGTATTGCCATCGCAAACACCCAGTTCATCGATATTGCCGCATTCTCCCACCGGCGGTTTCACAAGATTGATGCAGTCCACTCTTCCCGAGGATGCATTCTTCTGGCAAACCAGGCCTTCTTGAGAACAGTCTCTTTCGTGAAGCTTGCCGCTTACGCAGATTCGGGCCACACTGCCGTTGCATTCGCCCAATTCGCTCACATCGCCGCACTCTCCCACAGGACCATCATTGATGCAGTCATAGTAAACGCCATCTGCATCTCGCACTTCACCGCAGGAGACCTCACAAACTTTGCTTTTAACCTGATCGTCTTCGCAATACTTGAGTGTTTTGCCAATGCACATGCCATCCGCAGTCACATTGCCGCAGCCCGAACCGCCGCCGCCAATACATGAAGCTTCGTTGTTCACGATTTCGCAGCCATTCGCACATACGTACTCGGTCACACGATTATTCTCGCAGGCAATCACATTGTTGTTCTGACAATCGGTTCCATTATATCTGAACGATACCGGGGTACAGCGAGCGCCGATCACGCGTTCATTACTATCTTCGTCGTCTGAACATCCAAACGCACTCAATGCCACAAGAACACTCAGTGCAACCAATGTCGCTTTCGTCTTTTTCATAATTACTCCTGCTATTTGTATCACCGTTGCAAAAAATACCCCGAATTTCATCCGGGCGAATTAAACCAGTTATACATGACAAATTCATACCAGGTTACATAAAAAGTCCTCTACAGCTAGAGTGTTGATTTTGATGGCTTATGGCTTATGGCTTATGGCTTATGGCTTATGGCTTATGGCTTATGGCTTATGGCTTATGGCTTATGGCTTATGGTAAGAACTGGATATCTTCAGACTCCAGGCTCCAGGCTCTAAGCTCCAACCATCCACGCCGGATCAACACGCCCACACATCACAAAAAAAGCCGCTCAGTGAGCGGCTTTCCAATGTGACTAATCCGAAAACTTCTCGGATATCTTTTCGGATATCTTCTGGAAAAACCCTTTATTTTGGGTGAAATCCACTTTTTGCAGCTGAGCGAATTCCTCGATGAGACGGCGTTCCTCGCTGTCGAGTTTTTTGGGGATATCGACGCGCAGAACAACGATAAAATCACCGCGATCGCTCGATTTAATCTGCGGTACACCCATTCCCTTAATCACGACACGATCGTCGGGCTGCGTTCCGGGTTCAACCGTAATTTTCTGCATGCCGTCGAGCGTCTCGACTTCCAGCTCACAACCGAGCAAAGCCTGAGCGACGTGAATATGCTTTTCGCAGTACAAATCCAGGCCATCGCGCTGAATCGTCGGATGCGGTTTAACCGAAATAAAGACGTACAGATCACCGGCAGGTCCGCCCTGTGTGCCGGCTTCGCCCTCGCCTCTCACGCGCAGTCTGGATCCATCATCCACACCTGCAGGAATGGTCACAGTCACCGTGCGTTGTTTTTCGACGCGGCCTTCGCCGCCGCATTTCGAACACGGCTTGTCGATGGTCGAACCCGCACCATGACATTTGGGACATGTCGTCTGAATACCGAACATGCCCTGACGCATCTGAACCCTGCCCATTCCACGGCATGTGGCACACTGCACGCGCTTGGATCCCGGTGCAGCACCGGATCCATCGCAATCTTCACACGTTTCCATGCGATTCAGCTTGATATCCTTATGCGTGCCTTTAACGGCTTCATCAAGCGTAATCTCAAGATTATAGCGCAGATGCTCACCCTGAGCCGGACCGCCGCCGCCGCCGCCGCCGCCAAACAGCGAGCTAAAGAAATCGGCACCGCCGCCACCGAAAATATCTCCAAAATGACTGAAGATATCATTCATGTTGGGGCCGCTGTACCCCTGTCCTCTCAGGCCCTCTTCGCCATATCGATCATAGATTTGGCGCTTTTCGGGATCGTTCAGAACTTCGTATGCTTCGGAGCATTCCTTGAATTTTGTTTCGGCCTCGGGATTGCCTTCGTTATGATCGGGATGCCACTTCATCGCCAGTTTGCGATAGGCTTTTTTGATTTCCTTTTCGTCCGCATCCCGCGAAACGCCCAATATCTCGTAATAATCTTTTGCCATTGGTCCTGCTCATTTCGATAAGGCGACACAGGAAAAATAGCGTCGCCGCAAACAGGCGGCCAAACTATGCACGCCGATTTCAAAGTCAAGAAAAAATGGCGCGCTGCGCCCCATCACGCAGGAAGCATGCGACCGGGGGCGTTGCGGGGGGCACCCCCGCACGGGGGTAGGTGCGTATTTCGCAGCAGGGACGCGCGAATCGCACGTTCCTGCTGCGAAATAGCACCGTAGGGGGCCTGGCCCCCGCACCCATCAAATCTGGTCGTCGCAACCGAAACCAAAGACGGTGACATACCAGGCCAGGGCTGCACGAGATGCGAGCAAAACGCGATCTTCGTGAAAAATCAGAGTACCCGTGGCGTTAAATGGCGAATCGAGTTCGGTGCCGATGCACGACTCGGGATTGGCATTGAAATCGGCGGTATCGTAAATGGTCGTGCGATGCGGGTCTTCGAGGTCGCGGACGCTGAGGCGATCGCCGGCGGCCAGTGCGGGCTCGAGCCTGTAACGGATGACAGTCCCGTTGTCGACAAGCGCGGCAGTATTGCGGCCGGTGCAGTTCAGCGATACGGGCGAAATCGCGCCCGCCGTCAGTGACGACGAAACCTGGATTCCATTGCCGTTTTTAGCGACGCTGCCGACGACAACGCCGCCCAGGCGCATCAGCACCTTGTCGGGATCGCGGCGCACGGTGAGTTTAATCGTGCCGTCGCCCGTACGCACCGTCAGCGTTTTTCCCAGTCTTCTGGCCGACCACGAAGTATTGTCGCGGTGAATCGGGCGATAGTGATGCGTCTGGTTGCTTTCCACGCGCGCATAGTCCACCGCCGACGGCTTGGGTTCTTCGGCAAAGCACCCGGCCAGCAGCAGGGACAAAGCTGATACGGCAAGCAGAAACCTCATAATCTAACCGACTTCGATGTGATTATCATTGCACAGCTGCTGCAGAATGCCGTTGACGAAGTTTTTGCTCTGTTCGGCACCGAATGTTTTGGCCAGTTCGACGGCCTCGTTAATCAGGATGCGGGGCGGCGACAGGCGCTCGAAAAAGAGCTCGTAAGCGGCCATGCGCAGGATGTTGAGATCGACGATCGACATGCGCGAAATGCGCCAGCGCTTGCTCGAAGCCTGGATGCGCTCATCGAGTTCCGCCTGGTGTGCACGGATTTCGCGCACCGATTTCAGCGCTTCGCAAAATGCAAAGCGGCCGCGCGCATTCAGGTTGTTGGCTGCATCGAGATAATCTTCGAACGGGAAATTGCTCTGCACGAATTCGGGATCGGTGTAATGACGCACGAGTGCCATCACATCGCTCTGCAGCGTTTCGAATGCTGCATCCGGTCTGTATTGGATTTCGTACAGCATCGCGATGATGAGGGATCGAATGGTCTTGCGCAGCCGCGTGCGCTGTCCCGACAAGATCTGGCAGGCATTTTTGGTCGTACCGCGCAGTTTCTCATCCAGCGTCGAAGATACGCGCTGCACACAATCCTCGCACAGCTGCGAGGACGACGATTTGAGCGTCGATAAATAGTCGATGGCCAGAATCCGCATGGCGGCTTCACGCCACTGCAGCTGCTCGTATCCATCCTGATGCGTAAGCGATACGATTTCTTCGACGAGTTCGTCGCTCACATCCTGGAATGGCGCATGACGCCTGACGATATCTTCGGCGACATCGAGATTGGCAAGCGGATAACAGGTCGCAAGCAGCGGCCTGAGCGTTGCCACATCCTGATCTGCATAGAAATGCGCCGCATACAGCCATGCACATGCAGCACTTCGCGTCTGGCTGAATTCCGGAGGCGGGAGCTCTGGCGACCATGCCGCCTGTACACTATTTTTCTTTGACATATCAGGTCTCCGGGTTAAATGCTGCCAAACAAATCCGCCATTTCGACTGCGGCCAGGGCGGCTTCGGCGCCTTTATTGCCAGCCTTGGTGCCTGCACGATCCACCGCCTGTTCAAGCGTATCGGCCGTAATCACACCATACGTCACCGGCATGTGATAGTTCAGGGCGAGCTGCGCAATACCCTTGGTACATTCAGCCGAAATATAGTCAAAATGCGGCGTCGCACCACGAATCAGCGCACCAAGACAAATGATGGCATCAAACCGCTTGCTCGATGCAATCTTGTCGGCTGCCATGGGAATCTCAAAACAGCCGGGCACCTTGAAAACCTCGACGGTATCGAGATTTCCGCCGTGTCGCTGAATCACATCCAGCGCACCTTCGAGAAGTCTGTCGGTGATAAAGCTGTTAAACCGTGATACAACAATCGCAAACCGTTTATTCTGGGCAGTCAGCATGCCCTCATGAATCCTGGTCATCTCTCTTTCCTCTTTCTAACGCTGTGCCGCTGTCGGGCGGCACATCAAGCATGCACACACTGCGTATCTGTAATTCTAAGCCCGAACCCGTCCAGAGCAGCGAGCTTCTTTGGACTGTCGGTGAGCAAAACCATATTGGTCACGCCAAGCGCACGCAAGCACTGGGCGCCAATGCCATAAAGCCTGGTATCGGGCGCGATGTGATTCACCGCTTCGGCATCCGGATGCTGCTCGCCAAATGCATTGGTCAGACCATCATTCTCGCGCTGGATATAAAGCAGCGCGCCGCAGCCGTATTCGCGAATCCGATCCAGCGACAAACCAAACGCATGATCATCGTCATTCAATCCGAGCAAATCGTTCCACACGGCCCCGCTGTGAACGCGCACCAGCGGCGTTTTGGTATAATCATCCAGACGATAGGTCAGCGCCAGATAGGTCGCGCCATCGATGCTGCATTTGAACGAAACCGCCCTGAATCCCCTGGCGACGCCATCCATCACCACGGTCTCGTGCGTTCTGGTCACGAGCGTTTCGCTGCGCAGTCTGTACGACACCAAATCGGCGATCGTCACGATTGGAATCGAGTGAATCTGTGAAAAGATCTCGAGATCCGGCATGCGCGCCATCGTGCCGTCGTCTTTCATAATCTCGCAGATGATGCCGGCCGGAATCTCACAGCCGCACAGCCGCGCCAAATCGACACTTCCCTCGGTCTGACCGATGCGCACCAGCACGCCGCCCGGACGCGCGGCGATTGGAAACACATGTCCCGGACGCGCCAGATCTTCCGGTCCGCAATCCGCCGAAGCCGCAAGCTTCATCGTATGCGCACGATCTGCAGCACTGATGCCCGTTGTCACACCCTCGGCCGCTTCGATGCTCACGTGAAACGCCGTATGAAACCGGCTCGTATTATGTGCTGTCATCGGCGGAATATGCAGCGATTTCAGGCGTTCCTGGGTCATCGTCAGGCAAATCAGCCCGCAGCCCTCGTGCGCCATAAAATTCACATCCTGCGCCCGCACATCTTTGGCAAGCATGCACAAATCGCCTTCATTCTCGCGATTCTCGTCATCGACAAGAATGATCATCCGGCCCGCCTTCAGCGTTTCGATCGCCTGTTCAATACTAACTTTCATACACCTGCCAATTATCCCGGCAAACAGCCATCGCCGCGCTCCCAGACAATAACAGGCTCAAAACAGGCTTCGATTGTCAGACACGCAAGCGGCTATACCGTCCCCGATTCATTAAAAAAAGCCATTCTCACGCAGCCGGTCAAAGCTCAGCGCTGGCTTCGCGTCGTTTATATCATTCCCCGGGCCGTCTTTGCAAGCAAGCAGTTTCTCGACATATTTGCCCAGAATATCCACCTCGATATTCACTTTGCGCCCGACCGCTGCAAATCCGGCAAACAGCACCTGCTGCGTATGCGGAATCAGCATCACCTCAAAATCCCGCGCGCTCACGCGATTCACGGTCAGCGATGCGCCATCCAGCGTCACCGATCCCTTCTCGACCACATATCGCAAAATTTCGCCTGCAGCCTCGATCTTCACCGCTTTGGATACGCCGTGCGGCACAATCGCCGCCACCGTTCCCGTGCCATCCACATGCCCCGAAACCCAGTGACCGCCCAGTCTGTCGCCTAGGCGCAGCGCCCGCTCCAGATTCACCTCGCTGCCAACCCGAAGCCCCCCAAGATTCGTGCGCGAAAGCGTTTCGGACGATGCCTCGGCGCAAAACCACCCCGCGCCAAACGACACAACCGTCAGACAAATGCCGTTCACCGCAATGCTCTCACCTAGCTGATACGCCTGCAAACCGCACGAAATCATCAGACTCACGCCCTCCGATATTGGCTGTACCTTTTGTATCCTTCCCGTCGTTTCGATGATGCCGGTAAACATGCGCCTACTGTCCCTGATTGGTTTACTTTGGTTCGGCGTCCTATGGGCTTGCGCCCATACGTCCGCCCGGTGCGTCTATGGGCTTGCGCCCATACGCCGCACCTCTCATCTTCCCTATGCTTTGGATCTGCACACCCAAAACCGTTCCGCATCTTATCAAAATCCAAATCTTCTCGCCATAAACCGTTCACAAAGTCTTTTTTTTCATTAAACTGCCGCAGTGCATGTATACTCATGCCAGAGGCATGTACCATGCAAATGTTCCTGCCAACACATCGCGGTAACGCATTCCAAAAGGTGGTGATCATGAGCATAAGGAACTATCTGTGGCTATGTATGCTGGGCCTGATGCTGTCAGGATGCGACCTTCCTTTTTGCCAGGAAGGCATGGTCGTTTGCGGCGAATACGTGTATGGCGATCTGCAGATTTATCAGGCAGGACATTGCGAAGACGGCGTTCGATGCACATCCGTCCAAAACGACAAACCATGTCAGCTGTACCAGTGAACACAGGGCGAATACAAATCCCTCTCAGTCAACTGTGAACGCGGCAGCGAACTGATCGACGGCGTCCTCGCATGCACCCCGGAATGCCGCAACGACGAAGTCATCTGCGCAACAACGGATAGCGAGGGCAAGCGAACCACAGTGCTTTCAGAAGACGGGCGCCATGGAGATCATTTCGATAGCGCATGCCAGATGTATGAATGCATCAACGGCGATTATGTCTTCTCCAGCAACTGCCCAATCGGCAGCCGGTATCAAAACGGCAAGCTCAGCTGCATACCGCAGTGCGAATCACTCCCCAAATACCGGTGCAAAATCGACGAAAATCAGGCTACCATTGTTCAGATCTGCAACAATAACAAAGCCGAAATATGGGATACCTCTACCTGTGTCAATTCCTGCAAATTCAATTTAATCAGCACATACGAAGATGATGGCTTCAAAGAAGGCACCTGCGGGGAATGCCGCAATGATATGCAGCATTATTGCCTGCCATCATCCGAAAAACTGGAAAAAATATCGTGCTATAATGGCACAGAATCACGTGAAACCGTAGATACCTGCCCTCCGAATCTCCCCACCAAATGTGAAACAGGATACGTTTATACGAGCCGCGATATCCAGAACTGCGGAAGCTGCAATCACGCCTGTACCGGGATGGATCAGTGCATTAACGGCGTGTGCCAGCCCTGCGATGCAGACGGCTACATGGATTACCAGATCAACGACAAACAGATACGGGCTTTTTGCATCCACAATGCCGACGAACTCAAAGCAGTTCACGACAGCCTCGCCAACGGCCAACCCTACCCGGAATCCAATGCAGACAATAGCTATATCATCGTTTCGGATATCAATTTTACAGACCAATGGACGCCACTCGGCAGCGCCGAATCACCTGTCGACCAGATCACGTTCATCGGCCTGAACCACGCCATCTCCATTGAACAGCCAATTCTGGGCGATCAGTATTCAGGAATGTTCGGCTACGTTAAAAATGCGCTGTTTGATTCGATATACCTCAAAAGCGCACAGATCACATACCCTGAAATTCCTGAACTCCAGATGTACACAAAGTACGAACATAAAGATATATCCCTGGCCGATCTGTATCCGGCTGCAGGAGGTCTGGCAGGAAGAATTGAAAAATCTGTTATCCAGAACACAAGAATTGACGCCGATGTGCACGGCATTTCCAATGTCGGCGGAATTGCCGGCATCCTCGATAACTGCGAAATACGAAATTCAGAAACCTCCGGAAATCTGATGATTGAAAACAGTCACATTACTGTGAATGAAAACTCAGAAACCTGCAAAAGACAATGCAATAATTTCAGGGATTATGATTACGGCAATCTGGGCGGCCTCGCCGGACAAATCGAATCCTCCATTATCACCGACAGCCACTCGGACGCACAACTGGAATCCAGAGGAAATCAAAATGTCGGCGGCCTCGTCGGGAACGCGATCTATGGCAATACCATCAAAAACAGCTACAGAATCGGAAGCATTCATACAATGGCCAAACGCATCGGCGGCATTGTCGCCAGTGCCGGAACTGTCACCAAACACCAGACGCTGACCATTGAGAATTCCTATACAACTGGCCAAACGGACGACGAAATAGCTGAACTCAAAAACAATTGCAGTTATAACGAAGAATCCAAATCTGTCGAATGCAGCGATATACTGCCTGAAAATATTAGATTCTATGACACGACGTATCGTACAACGATCAGTGCGATCGGCGGTATCATAGGCGAAATTGCCGGCAGCGCCATTCTCACCGGAGATCATGTCAAAACAAAGATTGCGTGTGAAACCAATTGCGGTGGTTTTATCGGCAGAGTTTCCAGGCTCGATGAATTCGAATTCAGCAATATGCTCAATCTGCAGCCACCTCCGACTATTGCGCAAAATATCGTGATCGACAGCTGCCTGGATCTGGATGTGCGCACCGACAAATGCTATGCATCCCCAAATTCCGATGTGGAAATCAAAACCAATATCTGGAGCGGCGGTATCGTCGGGTTTATCAGCGATAAATCTGATTTGACGATAAAGCACATCCAGGCAAATGTTAAAATCAATGCACAAAATCAATATATCAACACTTCCGGAATCGACGGAAATTATATCGGCGGACTCGTCGGTTATGACACCGATCACGTCGAACTCAACGATATCCATCTGGATGTATCCGCCAAAGGCGGCAATCATATCGGCGGCATGTTCGGACAGTTTGAAGGCCCCGAAATACACCTGAAAAACTCTTCGATCCAGATGATCCTGGACGCCAAAGATGAAGTCGGCGGAATCACCGGTAAACTCACCACAAAACTGAACATCACAGATACAAAGTTAGGCGGCACAATCGCCTGTCGTGACAAATGCGGCGGCATATTGGGCAGTTTCGAAAACCCCGATTCCCAAAGTTCAAACGATCGAGTGAGTATCGATGGTCTTCTCATCGACAATCTCTCCATTGGCGGAAGGAACCAAATCGGAACAATCGCCGGATATAACGACAGACATATAAGCACCAACACACTGCACATCAAAGATCTGGCCATCAACGGCACAAACCAGATCGGCGGGTTGGTTGGATCCAGCACAGGCTATGTCGGTGGAAAAGCATGGATAGACAACGTCAGAATCGAATTTTCGGGCAGCCAAATCGGCGGCCTGATCGGATATAATTCCGGATCCGCCGGTTTCGGCGATGTTTTGATTGCAGCAGATCTATGGGGAAGCACCGATCAAACTCAGTATATTGGTGGCATGATAGGACAGAACAAAGGCGAAACATCCGTTTACGAAGGTTATATCAACGCTTTCATCAATGGCGGCAAATATCTCGGACTTGTCGTCGGACAACAATCAGAAAATAAACTCAGCCTGGAAACCGTCTCAGCTATTGGTGAACTCCAGGCATATCCAAATAAAGCAGACTATATCGGCAGCATCGCCGGCAGTATAGATTCTGAACCCGAATGGATACACTGCATCATCTATCCCAAATTCAATAACGCTGCCAAATCCGCAAACCACGCAGGCAATTTCGCCGGTTATATCAAAACCATCTCTCCAGACACGATAAAATCACTCTACTATCCCCAAAACGCCACGGGAATGGCCGCAAAAATGGCCGGTGCAAATAGCGCTGCTTTACCATCCGATGAACTCATTCCATACACCATCGATGCGAATGGCACTTTATTCATTCAAAACAGTAACGGCTCCAATCAGCCCCTCAATGAGGCACTCAACTGCCGCATCAGGTTAAAACTGCCAAACGAAGATCAAGAGCGATGTATCGTTCTGCCAGCCTACTGGTATATCAATCCAACGATGCTTCAGCCTCTGGGCGACTTCTGCATTCCTGACGACCAGGCCGGTGCCGTCTGCCACGGCTAAACAAAAAACATGCAGCCAAGACTTAGGGAATGTCTGAATAATGCGGATCCTTGCCGGGGACGCGGGCGTCTCGCCCGCGATAAATTTTGCGGCCACGAGCGATGAGCAATTAGCCCCAAGGGAATGTCTGAATAATGCGG
>JAEEGL015922262.1_pt1 | contig 10743 bp, 14 predicted proteins | sample 9134231 | NCBI WGS metagenome assembly JAEEGL01 (sample SAMN16246548, study PRJNA631951) | gut metagenome | biome: gut microbiome; feature: rumen; material: fiber-attached | host: Bos | place: Iran: Karaj | collected 2018-10 | reverse complement strand
TGCACTGTTCCATATTGGATGACAGTAAAGGCTGATGAAGCGGGGCTAAATTACTCCAGAGTTCTTCAGGACGCTATTGCAAACATATTGAATTTAAACTATAATTTAGGAAATTAAAATTTGTCTTTTTAAAGGGGCTAGCTGTTATTCAGGCAGCTGGCCCTTTTGTATAGAAGGGAATACTATAATCAGCCTATACACTGCTTCATATTAATGCTACAATCAGAGTGTAGGTATTGATTAGGATTGGGGGCTTAAATAGCTAATAAACTATAGGGGAGAACAAAATTTATATGGTTATTATTCATCGGATAATGAGTGATATTTACAGAATAGCTGTGGGATTATTTTCTACGGCTATTTTTGCGTTATTAATTCTTTTGAGTATTGTGTCTACTTGCTACATAGCAAGTGATTCAAATGAAACTACTTATTTTTGCAGGAATAATTTCCTTATGAATTTCATATTCCTGGTTTGCATTATTGGCGTAATATTATTTTACAAAAGAAAGGTCAAAGGTAAGTTAGAAACTATTCTTGAGGATGATGCAAAATTTAATCGAATTAGATATATCTTGCTAGGAATAATATTTGTGCTGTCAGTTGCCTGGGTAATTTTATCACAGGTGGTTCCAGGTTCAGATCAGCTGGATGTAATGTCGTGCGCTTATAAGCTGGGGCACGAAGAATTCAATATGTTAGAACCAGGTGGTTATCTGGATTTATGGAGTAATCAGCTTGGTCTTACAACGATTGAGTACTTCTTTGGAAAAGTCTTTGGAGATTATAATGTAATTGGATTTCAATTAGCTAATTGTCTGGGGATTCTTCTGTTTTACAAAAAAATGGGTGATGTCGTTGAATTGCTTGGATTTACCAGAATGGTTCAAGTAATGACATTAGTATGTGGCATCATTTTCATTCCATTTATTATGTATACAGCATTTGTATATGGAAATATTTGGAGTATGGCATTGGCGATAGCTGCTTTTGACAGTGAACTGAGATTTTTGCAGTTCCATAGCTGGAAGAGATTGGTACTGTCTGTACTTTTAATCAGTGTTGCTTATCAGGTGAAGAACAATGTGCTTATTATTCTTATTGCGATGATAATATACGCATTTGTGGTTTCATTAAAGGATGCGGAAAGTCTTTTTAAAGGGGTAGTGTTTACAATTATTTGTTGTATTGTTTTTTTAGGAATAAGTAAGCTGCCGCATCTGTTACTGGAAAAAAAGACTGGACATACCTTGGAGCAAGGTGTAAGTGCATGGGCATTTATTGCGATGGGCTTGCAGGATGATGGCCCTGGACCTGGTTGGTATAATGGATACAATTACGATACTTACTTGGAGAACAACTGTATAACTGAGCTACAGGAGAGGCAGGCTAAGGAAACTATCAGAGAGCGAATCAATCTGTTTATAGAGGATAGTCATTATACATTTGAGTTCTTTTCAAAGAAGATTGCATCAATGTGGACCGAGCCAACATATCAGGCTTTTTGGATTTGCCAAATAAGAAATCACAGAGTAAATTATCCTGCGTGGCTGGATGCATTTATGAGTGCAAAGAATTACACGAGAGTGGCGTCTTTGCTTGGAAATTTTCAGCTGTTTCTTTTCTTTGGTTGCATGATTTGGTTGCTGTTGGAACCAAAGGAATCTTTTGTTTATAATTCTTTTTTTATTCTTTGCATTGTTGGAGGATTTTTCTTCCATCTGTTTTGGGAGGCAAAATCACAGTATTCCATAACTTATGTGGTGCTGATGATTCCGATGGCGCTTCAGGGATTTGGTTTGCTGGCTAGATGGCTGCAGGAGAAGCGTTTTGGAGAAATAAATGTGATTGTTCTGGTATGGGGACTTGTAATAATTGTTTCATATGCGGGGATTTATAAGTATGATCATAATAGATGCTTGACCGCGGATAATGAATTGTATGAGGCATATATTGAGAACTTCGAAATGCCTTACACCAATGAGTGCGTAAGGGATATTAATATCATGAAGGGCGAGCGGGACGATTATAAGGAGCATAATGAGTTTTATCTGAGGCTGCTGGAGGAGAATGGGGTGGTGTATTAAAACTAATAAGACTTTATCCATCGGCGAAGCCGATTATAATCCTACCTTACTCGCGTCAGCGAGTGGGCTGGGGAGTTCGGGCAGCCCTGACCACGGAGTGGGCGGGTAGGAATGGTATTATAATATAAAAAGAATCAGGCGGATATCCTAGATGAAGCCCCAACCGTAAAGGCAGTGGTGGATGACTATGCGCATATTTCAGTTGGGGCACCAGCGAGGAGAGTAAAATAGGGATTCTGAAAGGAAGATTAAGCTGATGAATGACAAATGTGTCGCTCAGGAATTTTTCGAACGTTATCGTGATAGGATAGAGGCGGATTTAGAGATGAATGATTATTGTTTTCCTGAGGATTATGACGGTCTGACTAGACCTGTTATAAATAAGCTAATTGATGTTGTTAATGAAGAACTGTCTCCGGATGAAGAAGACAGATTAATATCGCATTCATGTAGTGTTGGGGATTTAGGCTGGTATACAGTATTTATTAAAATAAAGAAATTTAATATTAGTGAGATAGATGATTTAGTGATATCTCATTTTAATTGTGATGACCGCTAAAATCGGTAGCATACCTATGTCAATAAAGCGGGCACCAAAAGCAGAGGAAACTTGGAGAGTAATTATGATATAATCTAGACAGTCTTTATAGGCTGTTTATTTTATTTGTAAGGGAATTGAAATTATGTATGGAAAATTCTTTAAAAGATTAATTGATTTTATTTTGGCATTGGTAGGAATTATAGTGCTGTCTCCATTATTACTGGTGTTGATTATACTTGGTGCTATTTTTATGGGTGGAAATCCATTTTTCACTCAAGAAAGGCCAGGACTGAATGAGAAGGTTTTCAAGTTGGTGAAGTTTAGAACTATGGATAACCGTCGCGATGCAAATGGAGATCTGTTGCCAGATGAGGTGCGATTAAATAGGTACGGGCGATTTTTGCGAAGCACATCATTGGATGAGCTCCCAGAGCTTTTTAATATTCTAGTAGGTGATATGTCTATCATTGGACCTCGACCACTGTTGGTGCGTTACCTTCCACGTTACAATGAGGAACAGCGCCACCGTCACGATGTTCGCCCGGGCCTCACCGGCTACGCCCAGGCCCACGGACGTAATTCTGTCAGCTGGGAAGATAAATTTGCAATGGATGTATGGTACGCTCGCAACATTTCATTCGTACTGGACTGCCAAATCATCATAGACACAGTAAAGGCTGTTGTGAAACGCGACGGAATAAGTTCTGAAACATCTGCGACTATGGAGGAGTTTATGGGGACACCGGAGGGGGTTGTGAGTGAGTGGAAGGGACCGAGGTGATGGTTATTTAACAGAATAATCAAGATGAGATGGATGCTTTTTTAATAAAGCTTGAGAAAACTATTAAGAAGGTTCCATTCGTTGGCAAGGATTTGGTCACTGTAACTATTTTGTATCGCCTATAGACGTTATTTAAGATTTTATACTTGGTGTTGGATATCTGGATGATTTGGCAGTTATAAAGTTTTGTTTGACAATGGTGAACGCAGATTTGGAGGATTATAAAGAGTGGAGGAAAAACGTAGGTAAGGATTGAGCATATACATAATTAGAAGAAGTCTAGCCATTTTTGGTTTACTAAAATGATATTCGAATATGGGTAAACGGTAAATAGTGGTTACCTCGTACCCATTCATATAGTTTGAGATAATCCTGTATATAAACTGTCGGAATTATATATACTATGTAGACTATGTATAGTATCCGACATACAGTAGGTACCTTTATGAATAAATCAGCTCAATTGAAGAAAGAACTTCGTTTATCAATAATGGTTTGCTGAAGCGCAAGAATACCACTCACGTCCAGATGGTATGACCGTAAAAGCTTGGTGTTTTTTTAGGTATTAAACCATCAACTATTTATGATCAACTTCGCAAAGTGCAGGAAATTTTGTGGACGAACTGCAAGATAAAAAGAAATACTGCACTGCGAATAAAGCTTTGAAGATGATTCATGCAATATATCGCGAGGATAAAAAGATAAGTGAGCTTTCTCCAGCCGAAAGATACGAACATCGACAGCTTACTGTCAAGCGTCTGGTTGAGGCCTACTTTGCGTGGGTTCATAAAGTTGAACCAAATGTATTAGCAAACAGTAAAACTCATAAAGGATTACAGTATGCAATTAACCAAGAACAGTATCTAAAAGTCTTCCTTGAAGATGGCGAGGTTCCTCTGGATAACAATGCTGCTGAGCAATCTATCCGAGGCTTCTGCATCGGTAAGAAAAACTGGGTTATGATTGATACAATCTCTGGAACTAAAGCAAGTGCTATAGCTTATAGCATTGCTGAAACAGCAAAAGCAAATAACCTAAAACCTTATGAGTATTTCAAATATCTTCTTACTGTCATACTAGAGCATCTGGATGATACAGATAGAAGCTTTATGGACAAACTACTTCCTTGGTCAGATGAACTTCCAAGCGAATGTAGAAAACTAGTGAAGTAACCGTCGCGCCTGCGGGCGCGGCTAAATTTAAGAGCGGTACCCATGGTTTACCGTTTACAAATTGTTAATTATTTTGTCTAGCTTTTTTAATACTTTATACACAAAAAGAGTATAGGCTAAAGTTGTGAGTTAAATGAGCTTGATGCAAGGAGGAAAATCAAGATGGTATCAGTAAAAGAGTTCGATGATATGATGGATTGCTGGGCAAGAGCTAATAATAATACAGCGAAATTAAATGAAATTGAGAGAGCGATTAATATTGCTGAAAGGCTTATATATAATAAAGAATATTGTGAAAAACAATTGGATGGAATTCAACAACGTACAATTTTAGTCTTACTAGAGGAAGCAAAGAAAAGACTATTAAAATAGAAATATATAAGAAAGTAAGGATATTGTTGGTGGTATGCAAACAGCTTGGTAAATGAGGAATCTCATTGCCAGGCTGTTTTTGAGTAATTAGAAAATTATGACCTCGGAGGTGGGAATTAAATTTTTTATACGTGGTAATATAAGTATTGAAAAAGAAAATTTGAATATGTAGGACGTAAAGTATTTGAATTTATGGCAAAGAGGCATATTTCGTTAAATTCATAGTTTAATAACAATTTTAATTGTTTAATGCCATTTATAACACAGATTATTCACAGAAAGGCTTCATGATAATTTGTAGTTTGATTCATGACATGAAGGGAGGAAAGACGATGGATATTGGGGAAATCATAAAAGCAGCTGCAGAACCAGCGGATAGACTAATAGATGCTGTTAGTCATGCAATTGGAATGGCTTATGAGCCTAGGTATATTAGACGGAAGGCTGATGCAAAAGCGTATGAAATTGAAACAGTAGCAAAAGCAATTCGTGATAATACTGATTTGCCAATAAAGTATACAAAGTCTAATGGGGTCTCTATAGATACTTTAGACTGTGAGTCATTAATCAAGAGAGCAGGTATAAGGTTGGCATATCAAGAAGTAATACGCCAAGAGAATATGGAAGATATCTTGGATGATGCATATGTGTCATTGCTTGATGTACATACGAAAAGTGAAAAGGAAATTTCACGTGAGTGGATGAATCGATTTTTAGACTTTGCTGGTGATATTAGTACTGACGAATTGAAACATATTTGGAGTAAAGTTTTAGCAGGGGAAGTCGCTGAACCATCGACATTTTCATTACGCACCTTGGATTGCCTGAGGAATATTTCGAGCTCAGATGCAAAATTATTTTCTGAACTATGTAGATACACGGTACCACAGCATTTTATGATAAATGACTCTTCTTTCCTAAAGAAACATAAGGATGGAAAGTTATATGAAATGATATTAAAACTTGATGAATGTGGGTTAATAAATTCAACTGGTATGGTCAGTAGAAACATAGACGTAGATGGAACACAGAGACTGATCATTGATTTTAATGATTATGTTTTGTTTGGTAATTCTGAACAAAAGGTGGAAGTATCATTCTCGCATTTTCCTTTGACTGAGGCAGGAAGAGAATTGAGTACAATTGTTACTGAGAAAATAGAATTAAATACCATAAAAGAAGTTTGTGAGATTGTAGCAAAACGTAACAAATCAGTGGAATTTACACTACATAAGGTGGCATGTAGGAATCAGTCCGGGTTTGATTATGAAGATGAAATATTGGATAAGTGGAAAGGCAATGATGTAGGAGTATCTTAATGGCAGGGGGTAGATAACAATGAAAGTCTTAGTTATAGGAAATGGTTTTGATAAAGCGCCTGAATTAAAAACATCATATAAGGATTTTTTGGATTTTATTAAACAGCAAATGTGGAAGAAATATGATGTTGGTGTTGATGATAATGGAATAGATATTTCTAAACAATTTGAGGATATACAACAAAATAATGCATTTATTAAATACCTGCTTTCATACAGCAGGGAAATAGATTTATGGGTGGATTTTGAATCAGAAATGAGGAGAATTACAGTTTGTATATATGATGCCCTGAAAAAAATACCTGATAGTCATGATAATGAGATTTCTAGTCAAGAAATTTTTAGTGAATATGAGGTTAAGTGTCTCGTATTATTTGGATTTTTATCTAATAGAATTTTAGATAGACACTATAATTATATTATAGAGCCATCTATTCAAAATTATACGGAATCAATTGGAAAATGATAAAGAAGAGACTCCATGCAGAACTTAAAGAATTAAAGAGAGCGTTGGTAATTTACTTAAAATATTATATGCCATTAATTAGCCCTACAAGTATTATAGATAAACAGATTCAAAACATGAATCCAGATGAAATCCTGACTTTTAATTATACATCTACTTATACAAGATATGGTTTTGATATTAAAAAGATTGTACATTTACATGGTGATCTAAAAACTGAAAAGATTGTATTAGGATATGAGGACCTAGATGAATCGAATCTAACGCTGATTGATTTTAAAAAATATTTCCAAAGAATAGAGAATATGAATACTGAAATAACTGAAGAATTTTTCCATTACATAGAAGATGATATGATTTTTGAGAAGAAGGATGTATTTATTTATGGTTTGTCCTTAGATAAGACAGACGAAGATATTATAAATATCATTTATAAAGGAAGTGAAATCTTTAATGTATACTATTTAGATAATGACGAAGATTATGCATTAAAGGTAACAAATTTAATTGCAATACTTGGGAAAGAAACATTTCTTAAAGGTTACCATACAGGCCGTATAGTATTTTGTAAGATAGAGTGATTTGAGTTTACTAGGGAAATATTTATTATAAAATTACTAGAATTAGGAAGGATATATATGGAAGTGTGTAAGGGCGTAGCTATTACTGATGGAAAGAACAGAAAAAATCACATTATTCCACTTAATACACTGATGAAGGCTTATCATGATTCTTAGAAAAAAAGTATTCCTATGAATATCGGACATGACAGAACTAAAGAAATAACTGGGATTGATTGTTCGCCTCAATCTAACAGAGGGTCCACCCAATTACTAAGGGTATTATTGTATAATGACATAACTTGTTGCAAAGAAGAGCTTAATTGTGAAATGCATACGAAATTTAAAACATATAATCGAGATAGATTTAACCAAGATAGAATATACTTTCACCCAGGAAAAGAAGGAGAAAAAAATGGTAATGTAATCATTAAGCATATAGGTAAACATTTATAGCTTTTGTAAAAACTACACGTATAAAGCACATTACTCACGTCAGTAAGTGGTTTGAGGAGTTCGGGCAGGCCTGGGTGCGAGGCCTGGGTGGGAATGGTGAAAAAATATAATGAAAAATATAATGATTCATAAAAAATAAAGCGTATTTTTGCAAAATATTTGCAATAATGAGATTTATAATTTGACATACTTAAAATATAAGCATATACTCAACTGTAGAAAGGAAGGTTGTGTATATGCTTATTCAATTTTCGGTGAAAAATTTTATGTCATTTAAGGAGAATGCAATCCTAGCTTTAAATCCTTCAGCAGATAAAGAACACTCAGAGAATATAAATGAGAAAAATGGGTATGAAGCTGCAAATACTATTGCTATTTATGGTGCAAATGCTTCTGGAAAGACTAGTCTGTTTAAGGCAATGACAGTTGCTGTTAATATGCTTAAAAACTCAAACTTTATGCAAGTGAATCAACCAATAGGTCTCATGATGCCATTTAAGTTTGATGACAATATTAATAACCCATCTGAATTTGAATTCGTTTTTGTTGCTGACGACGGAAACAGGTATATATACGGCTTTTCTGCTGATAGAAAAAGAATACATGAAGAATATTTGTATCAATATAAGAGTAAAAAGCCAACCATGATATTTGAGCGTCATGGAGAGGAATATGAGTTCAAGTCTCAGAAGAATGTTTTGCAACCCTTAGTTAGATTTAACACTCAGAACAAGCTTTTCTTAGCTACAGCAACGAATTGGAACACAGAAAGCACAACAATACCTTATAAGTGGCTATCGGAGAAAATAGTCACATTTACTGACGCTCAGGTTTTGACAGATTTATCATTGAATTTATATAAGAGTTCTAAGAAAGAAGAATATTTATCGTTCACAGAAGATCTACTACATGCTGCGGATATTAATATTTCTAAATTGAAGATTAATGTTAAAAAGACAAAAATGCCTCTTGGGATGCTGACTCCTCAATTGCTTGTGAATGGACAACAGATTCCAACGGTAACAGCCCAAGAGATGGAACAAATCGAGGTCACAACCGAGCATGTGATAGGTGAGGGAGATAATAAAAATACATATAGTTTGGGATTATTAGAAGAATCTCTTGGAACGAATCAGTTGTTTTTACTTGGACCAGTTTTAAAGGATGTTTTTGAAAATGGTACTTCATTATTTATCGATGAGATAGATAATAGTCTACACACATTTATAGTTAAGCACATTATTAATATGTTTAGGAATCCAGATATTAATAAATCTGGAGCGCAGCTTATATTTACAACACATGATACGTCCTTACTTTCGCTGTCGACATTCAGACGTGATCAAGTGTATTTTACAGAAAAGAACAACACGACAGGTGCGTCTGATTTGTATTCATTAGATGAGTTCTCAGTTAGAAAAACGGATAATATTGAAAAAGGATATCTGTTGGGGCGCTATGGTGCAATCCCATATATCAGGGTGGAGGAGTTATAGTGGCAAAAGATTTCCATATTAAGAAGAGAGGCAAAGCCAAAAGAAAACTAAAGGCAGCATACCTGATTATTGCAGAAGGGAAGAATAAAACCGAGACTTTATATTTTTCAAATTTTCAAGAACAGGGAAGAGATTTCTATATACACTTTGTTAAGGCAGGAAAAAACACAGATGCAGATTCTTTGTATAAAACACTCATAAGTAAATGGAAGGAAATGGGGCTGTCAGAAGCTGAAGGAGACAGGGGCTTTATAGTCTTGGATATTGATAATGATGAGCTTAAGGCTGCAAAAGTAAATCAGTTAATTTCAAAGAATACTGTAAAAGGAATCAGGTTTATTGTGTCTAATCCAGCCTTCGAATTATGGTTTTTACTGCACTATAGATATACAACAAAACATTTTAAAGATGGAGATGCTGTAATAGAGGATTTGAAAAAGCATATTCCGAATTATGATAAGAATGTAGATGTGTATGCTATTCTTGAAGATAAGATGGAACAGGCTGCAAAGAATGCTGAAAAGTTAAGTGTACATTTTAAGGACGAGAAATGGCCATCCAAGGAATGCAATCCGAAGACGGATGTAGGGGAATTGGTTAAGTTGTTGCAATAGAGTTTCATCGGCGGAGCCGATTACAATCATTCCTTGCGCGCGATAGCGAGAGGTCTGGGAGGGGGCAGACCTGCGAAGCCGCTGGGAATGGTACCATAAAAGGAGAATAACATGGAGAGAGAATGTTTAAATAACTTGATTCAGACGGACAATGGATCTGACACAGAGGCTTGCATAAGATGAGTTGTTAAAATGCTATTAGGTGGTGAAATCATATTGATGTACAATTTGTCATTTCTGGAAGCGAATGGATTAACTTGTATGCTGACTCGGGATTGACTAGCGTTGGTGAGTACAATGCGGAGGCTGATGCTGAGTTTTGGCAGGATGGAATAATCGAGTCTAGGACTAATATGAGACCAGGAAGCATTATGGTTATTAAGAATAATGTGCCTCATATGGGATGTGTGCAGGTTGATGGGACTGAGAAGGTGAAGAAGTTGGTTTGTAAGGTGGAGGTGTAGGATGTAGTAGCCCGGCAGATGCCGGGCTATAATAGTCTCCATAAAGGATTAGAAAAACGGATTAGCAAAACAAACGCCTTATTTTTTGTGCAATTATATTGCACTAAAAATAATATGTGCTATAATTAGGGCAGATAGCTGGATCTTAGCGAAAGATAATTGCGATAAAATACGGAGGAAGAAATTGTGATAATCGAAATAAGAGCTAAAAATTGTTTTGCATTTGATGAAGCTATTGCTTTTTCTATGAAAGCAGACATGAGAAACAAAAAATTTGGTTCAAATGTGCATAAAGAAAACAATTTTAATGTATTGAAGACAGCTGGGGTTTATGGGCCTAATAATGCAGGAAAAACATGCCTTATAAGATGCATTAAGGCAATTAAAGGTGTTTTGTTAAACAAGAAAAATGGTC
>JAEEGL015114711.1_pt1 | contig 10743 bp, 10 predicted proteins | sample 9134231 | NCBI WGS metagenome assembly JAEEGL01 (sample SAMN16246548, study PRJNA631951) | gut metagenome | biome: gut microbiome; feature: rumen; material: fiber-attached | host: Bos | place: Iran: Karaj | collected 2018-10 | reverse complement strand
GGAACGAAAAAAGACGGAGGCGCTCCGCTCCCGGCTCAACGAGCTCGCCTCCCGTCCTGTTTTGAAAAGCCCCATGGGCGTGATCGACCAGAGAAGGGAAACCCTGGATCATCTGCAGCACCGGCTGGACGCCTCGGCGGAGCGGATCCTGGGAGAAAAAAAGAAAGAATACGTGGCGCTTGCTTCTGCGCTGGAGGCCATGAGCCCGCTCAAGGTGCTTTCGCGGGGCTATTCCGTAGTCACCGATGAGCGCGGGCATGTCCTGCGCGACGCCGACGGAGCCGCTGTGGGCGACGCCGTTCATATCAGGATGGAACGCGGCGGGCTGGACTGCCGTGTGGAACATCGAACGGGGGATAAAAGATGAAAAAGACGAGAGTATGGGGATGCCTGCTGCTGTGCGCTATCCTTCTGATGACGCTCGCAGCCTGCGGCAGCAAAAAGAGTACTGTCGACGATCCGCCGGCGGGGACCACTCCTGTGCCGGAGATCACGCCGGAACCGGCGATAGCCTCGGTCACGGCTGCCCCCGCCACCGCCGCGCCGGAGGCCACGCCGGAAGTTACGCCGGAGCCCACCCCGTCGGAGCCCGTGAAGATCGATCTCGTCTATGAAAACGCGGTGGTCACGGATCTCGCTTTTCAGACTTCGACCGTGTTCCAGCTCCAGGCAGTGACCAGCGACGGCTCGTCCGGCGGGTCCTGGACCTCCAGCGACGCCAGCACGGCCAGCGTGGACATGCTCGGCGTTGTGACCTGCTATAAGACGGGCACGGCCAAGATCACCTATACCCAGGGCGACGCCAGCGCCACCTGTATCGTGACCATCACCCAACCCACGGTGCGTATTTTCTTCGGCGGCCAGGAGAAAACCGATATCACGCTCAAGAACGCGTGGGGCTTTGAGATCGATCTGGTGGCCGTGGTCACGCCGGAGGGCACCCCCGTCACCTGGACCTCGGACGACGCCACCGTCGCCTCGGTCAATGAGAACGGACACGTCACCGCCAAGAGAATGGGCACTACCACCGTCCACGCCAAATGCGGCACGGCGGAGGCCTCCTGCATCGTCCGCGTCACGGAAGCGCCCCCCAACTATGCGCCGGTGACGCCGGATCCCCTGGACGAGACGCCCCGGGTGGTGATCGTTTTCTGGGGCGTGCCCAATACGGACTTTACCATCACCGAGGGCCAGAGGGTCCAGATGAATTACATCCTTTACAATGTTCAGGGCAACCCTGGCGTCACCTGGTCTATTCAGGATCCGGAGTACGCTTCCGTGGACGAGCATGGCATCGTCACGGGCCTCAAGCCCACCAAACTGAAGGACCCGCTGCATCCCTATACATATCTGATCGCCACCTGCGGCGAGCTCAAATGTGAATGCGTCGTCCGCGTCAAGGAAGCGGAGATCTCGTGAGGAAGGGGAATCGTCCGTCCGATGAAAAAAAGATCCTTTGAGGAGATGCTTCGGCGTCTGGAGGAGATCGTAGGCGAGCTGGAAAAGGGCGAGGTATCGCTGGAGGATTCCCTGGCGCTGTATACCGAAGGGGCGGAGTTGATCCGGCTGTGCACGGGGCAGCTCAACGAGGCCGAGCAGACGGTCGTAAAGCTTCGGAAAAGCCCGGACGGCGAACCGGTGGAACTTCCTTTTGACGGAGAATAAGATCGCTATGGATCACAGAGAAGAATTCAAGCATTATCAGGATATGGTCAATGAAGCGCTGGACGGCTGCTTCAATCAGGCCTGCGAGCAGGGCGAGCTGCTGGAGGCCATGCGCTATTCCCTCCTGGCGGGGGGAAAGCGGATCCGTCCCGTTCTTCTCCTGAAGTTCTGCGAGCTCTGCGGCGGCAGCGCGGAGGCCGCGATCAGCGCCGCCTGCGGGATCGAAATGCTCCATACGTATTCGCTGATCCATGACGACCTTCCCTGCATGGACAATGACGATCTCCGCCGGGGACGGCCCACCTGCCACAAGATCTACGGGGAGACCAACGCCGTGCTGGCCGGCGACGCGCTGCAGGCGGCGGCCTTTTACCATGTCCTCTCGTCTCCTGTGACGCCGGACCGTACATCCGCCATGGCCCGGACGCTGGCAGAAGCGGCGGGGGAACGGGGAATGTGCGGAGGACAGTACCTGGATACCTGCAAGGAAAACGAAGAGGTGGAGGAGCGGGATCTGATCCTGATCCACTCCCTCAAGACCGGCGCCCTCCTCCGGGCGGCGTGCGTCATGGGAGCACAGTGCGCCGGAGCGGGACCGGACCAGATCTCGGCGGCGGAGGAATTCGCCTGGCATCTTGGTCTGGCTTTCCAGATCCGGGACGATATCCTGGACGTGATCGCCACCTCCGAGGAGCTCGGCAAGGACGTTGGTTCCGACGCGAGGGGGGATAAATTCACCTTCGCCTCTCTGATGGGCGTCAAGCACTGCGAAAGCCTTGTTTCGGAGCACACCGCTCTGGCCAAGGCGGCTCTGGACCGAACCTTTGACGATACTGGCTTTCTCTGCTGGCTGGCGGATGAGCTCGCTATCCGGCGAAACTGAATATTTTCGAAAAAAACATGAATATATTCGCCAATCATTGTCCTTTACTCTTGTAAAGGACAATTTTCTTTGATATGATATCGTGGCCGAAAAACAAGAGAGGTATGGCTGCTTTGGAAATATTATCGACTGTACACGATCATAACGACCTGCTGGGAGTCCCCGCCGAGCGGATGGAAGACCTTTGCGCCGAGATCCGCGCCTTCCTGGTGGAGAACGTCTCCAGGACCGGCGGGCATCTCGCCTCCAGCCTGGGCGCCGTGGAGCTTACCGTGGCCCTGCACCGGGTATACGATCCCATGAAGGATCGGATCCTCTTTGACGTGGGCCACCAGTCCTACGTCCATAAGATGCTCACTGGCCGGATGGATCGTTTTTCCACGCTCCGTCAGATCGACGGCCTGGCCGGTTTTCCCAAACCGGAGGAAAGCGCCGCGGATCCTTTCGTGGCCGGACACGCCTCCGACTCCGTATCGGTGGCCATGGGCATGGCCAGGGCCAGGACCCTCCGCGGCGAGGACTACGATATCGTCGCCGTGGTAGGAGACGGTTCCATGACCGGCGGCCTGTGCTTTGAAGGACTCAGCGACGCCGGAGGCAGCGACGAGCCCATCGTGGTGGTGCTCAATGACAACGGAATGTCCATCAATGAAAGCGTGGGCGGTATTTCCAGTATGCTCCGCGCCGCCAGGACGCGGCCGGGTTATATCCGTTTCAAGCAGAATTACCGCAGGGTGATGAAGCATCTCCCTGCTGTCTATCACGCGACCCACGAACTGAAAGAGCATATCAAAAACAGTCTGCTTCCTCCCGGCATATTTGACGACATGGGCTTTCAGTACATCGGTCCGGTAGACGGTCATGACGAGAGTAAGCTGGAGCAGACGCTTCGCTGGGCCAGAGAGCTGAGAGAACCTGTTCTGGTACATGTCGTCACCCAGAAAGGGAAAGGCTACGGTCCGGCGGAGACCCGTCCGGAGCTGTATCACGGCGTGGAGCCTTTTGATCCCGCCGTAGGGGTAAAGGTGCAGGCATCGGAGGATTTTTCCTCCTGCTTCGGCCGCAGCGCGGCGCGGATCGCCGCCCTGGACGAGACGGTCTGCGCCGTTACGGCCGCCATGGAGTCCGGAACCGGACTGGACTACTTTTCCGCCCGTTACCCCGACCGCTTCATGGAACTGGGTAACGTGGAGGAGCACGCGGTGGCCATGTGCGCCGGTATGGCGCGGCAGGGACTCAAGCCCGTTTTCGCCGTGTATTCCACGTTTCTCCAGCGCGCTTATGACATGCTGGTGGAGGATGTGGGGCTGATGGGGCTGCATGTTGTGCTGGCCGTCGACCGGGCCGGACTTGTCGGTGCGGACGGCGCCACCCATCAGGGGAGCTTTGACGTATCGTTCCTCGGTTCCGTCCCCGGCATGAAGGTGTTCGCTCCGGCCAGCTACCGGGAGCTGGATTCCATGCTGGAAACGGCGCTCCTGAAAGAGTCCGGTCCCGTCGCTCTGCGGTATCCCAGAGGATCCGAGGGTGATTATAAGGAAAATAACAGCGACGAACCGGCTGTTGTGCTGCGAACGGGGACCGACCTTACGATCGTATGCTATGGGATCCTGGTCAATGAGGCGCTGAAGGCGGCGGAGCGGCTTTCGGAGATGGGCGTATCCGCGGAAGTATTGAAGCTGCAGCAGATCGTCCCCCTGCCGGAAGGCCCCGTTCTGGCCTCCCTGCGTAAGACAGGCGCCTTGCTCTCCGTGGAGGATGTCTGCCGACCGGGCAGCGTGGGCACCCGCTGCCTTGCCCTGGCCGCCGAGAACGGCGTTTCGCTTCGGAGGGCCCGGCGGATGGATCTTGGCGACGGTGTGGTTCCCCACGGAGCCGTTCAGAAGCTCCGCGAGCGGTATTCTCTGGATGCGGAGGGCATCGTCCGGACGGCAAAGGAGCTGCTGGGGTGAAAAAAGTCCGTTTGGATCAGCTCCTGTTTGAGAAGGGCCTGACGGAAAGCCGGGAACGGGCCCGTACCAGCGTCATGGCCGGCCTGGTCTACGTGAACGGCCAGAAAGAGACGAAACCCGGCGCGGGGGTAGACTCCGAGGCGCGGATCGAGCTCCGGGGAGACGCCGTCCCCTATGTGAGCAGGGGCGGTCTGAAGCTGGAAAAGGCCCTCCGGGTCTTTTCCGTCGACCCTGCGGGATGGGTCTGCGTGGACTGCGGCGCATCCACCGGCGGCTTTACGGACGTTCTCCTGAAAAACGGCGCCGAAAAGGTGTACGCCGTCGACGTGGGCTACGGCCAGCTGGCCTGGAGCCTGCGGAACGATCCGCGGGTGGTATGCATGGAACGCACCAACGTCCGTTATATCACCCATGCGGAGATCCCCGACGAGGCGGACCTGTGCACCGCCGATCTGAGCTTCATTTCCCTGCGTCTGGTGCTGGGAGCCATGCACGGCCTGCTGAAAGATCACGGACAGGCGATCTGCCTGGTGAAGCCGCAGTTCGAAGCCGGACGGGAAAAGGTCGGCAAGAAAGGCGTGGTGCGTGATCCGGCGGTCCACCGGGAGGTGCTGGAGGATTTTCTCGCTTACTCTGCCGCCGCCGGCTTCGGGCTTCTTGGACTGGATTATTCCCCGATCCGGGGGCCGGAGGGGAACATCGAATATCTCGCCTGGCTGGAGAAAAACGGCGTGCCCGCTGATCCTCCGGATATCGGCGCGCTGGTGGAGGCGTCACACGCCGCCCACGGAAAGGAGCAAAATCAATGAACGGTCACATTCTGCTCTGTCCCAACGCCCACCGCGATCTCGGCCTTTCCGCCACGCGGGAGGCGGCAAAGCTTCTTCGGGAGAACGGATTTGAGGTTAAGATCGCCCCGTTTCTCAGCGACGGGACCGAGGCGTCCTGGCCGTCCGACCTTGTCACCGAGACTCTGGAGGATGCCATTCCCGGCGCGCGTCTGGCGGTGACGCTGGGCGGCGACGGCACGATCCTCCAGATCTCCCGCTTTCTCTCCGGAACGGGCGTGCCGGTTTTGGGCGTCAATATGGGGAACAAGGGGTTCCTGGCCGATCTGGAGCGCGCGGAGCTTTCACGACTTCTGGAGGTGGCTAACGGGAATTATACCGTTCTGCCCCGCATGATGCTGGATGTGGAGCTCTGGCGCGGGGGAGAATGCGTATATACCGCCCGGGCGCTGAACGAGGCGGTGGTCCGGTCCCTGGTCAGCATCGTCCGGCTGCAGGCCTTCGGTGACGGACGGGAGATCACGGAGTTTTCCGGCGACGGGATCATCGCTTCCACGCCTACAGGCTCTACCGCCTATTCCATGGCGGCGGGCGGCCCCATCGTGGAGCCGGAGGCGGACTGCATCATCCTGACGCCCATCTGCACGTTCCGTCTGGCGGCCCGCTCGTTCGTGCTCACCGGGGATCGGCAGGTCTGCGTACGCACCATTGACCAGGGAGAAAAGGAGGTCATGCTCTCCATCGACGGCGAGCCGGTGACCTTCCTGGCCGGAGACGAGCTGAGGATCACCCGATCCCGGGAGACGCTTTTGATGGCCCGGGTCAGCGACCGCAGCTTTTACGATGTTGTTTTTGAAAAGCTTAACGATAAAACGTAAACAGGAGGGAGCGCCTCTTCATGAAAACAGAACGACAGGCACAGATCCTCAATCTGATCGCACAGCAGGATATCGAGACCCAGAATCAGCTGATGGATGCTCTGCGCCAGCAGGGGATCAAAAGCACCCAGGCTACCCTTTCCCGGGATATCAAGGAGCTCCGGCTGGTCAAGGAACTGTCTCCCAGCGGCGGCTATCGGTATTCCGCCCCGATGCGGGAGGAAAGCTCTGACCATATTTCCCGTCTGCGGAAGATCTTTCGGGAGTGCGTGGTCCGGGTGGACTACGCCGGGAACCTGGTGGTCATCCACACGCTGCCCGGCCTTGCGAATGCCGCCGCTTCCGCCATGGACAATATGGATATCCCCAGCCTTGTGGGGACCATCGCCGGGGACGACACAGTATTCATGGCCATGAAGAACGGCTCGGACGCGGAAGGCTTCTGCCAGGATATCGAGGAACTGATGTAAATGCTGAAAAGTCTCCACATTGAAAATATCGCGGTCATCGAGCGCGCGGATGTGGAATTTTCCTCCGGACTGAGCGTGCTGACCGGCGAGACCGGCGCGGGCAAATCCGTTATCATCGACGCTATCAACGCGGTGCTCGGCAGCCGGACCAGCCGGGAGCTGATCCGCACCGGCGCGGACAGGGCCCTGGTCACGGCGGCGTTCGACTGCGCCGCGGCGGAGGACTGGTGCCGGGAAAACGATATCGACACGGAGGACGGGGAGATCGTCCTTCAGCGCCGTCTGAGCGCGGACGGGAAATCCTCGGCCCGGGTCAACGGCTGTCCGGTCTCTGCGGCACAGCTCCGTGAGCTTGGGGCGCTCTTGCTGGATATCCACGGCCAGAACGACGGCCGTCAGCTTCTGGACGAAAAGCGGCATCTGGACTATCTGGACCGATACGGCGTGGATGAAACAACGTCTGACGCCTACGCGGCGGCTTACCGGACCTATCGGGATCTGGTAAAGGAGGCGGACCGGCTCCGGATGGACGAGTCGGAGAAGCTCCGGCTGGAGGACAGTCTCCGATTTCGGATCGCGGAGCTGGAAAAGGCGGAGCTGCGCACCGGCGAGGAGGCGGAGCTCACCGAGCGGCGGGATCTGCTGCGGAACGCAGAAAAGCTGACGGAGTTTCTGGACGGAGCTTACAACGTCCTGTACGAAGCCTCCGACAACGCCGTCTCCCTGTGCGGAGACGCGGAGTACGCCGTGGAGAGAGCGTCCGGCTGGAGCGCGGATCTGAAGGAGACCGCCGGGCTGATCCGCCAGGCGAGGCTCTCCCTGGAGGACGCCGCCGAGCGTCTGCGGGAGAAACGGGAGGAGCTGGATTTCTCCCCGGAGGAATACGACCGGCTGGAGGAGCGTCTTGCGCTGCTGCGCCGGCTGGAGAAGAAATACGCGGCAGACGAGGACGGCCTTCTGGCGCTTTTGGAGGAGAGCCGCACCCGCCTGGACGAGCTGGAATACGCGGGAGACCGGCTTGCCCGGCTGGAAAAGGACACGGCGGCCGCGCTGGAAACGGCGAAAAAGGCTGCGGCGTCGCTTTCCCGGGCGAGGAGAGAGACCGGGGATCGGCTGGAAAAGCAGGTGGAATCGGAGCTTCGGGATCTGAACATGCCGTCCATACGGTTTCGGGTCCTTATGGAGCCGAGAGCGGACGGCCGGCTGGATGCTTCCGGCATGGACGAGATCCGCTTCGTCATGTCCGCCAACGCCGGGGAAGCCCCGGGCCCCATCAGCCGGATCGCCTCCGGCGGCGAACTGGCCCGGATCATGCTGGCGCTGAAGAATGTGTTCGCGGAAAAGGACGGCGTGGAGGCGCTGATCTTTGACGAGATCGACACGGGGGTCTCCGGCGTGGCGGCGCAGAGAGTGGCGGAGAAGCTGGCCAGGCTCGCCGTGAGCAGACAGGTGCTTTGCGTGACGCATCTGCCCCAGATCGCGGCCATGGCGGAAGAGCAGTTCCTCGTCCGAAAAGAGGAGCGGGACGGACGCACCTTTACCGCTATCCTTCCTCTTGACCGGAAGGGCCGCAGGGAAGAGCTGGCCCGGATCAGCGGCGGGGATGAGATCACCGATACCATGCTCCGAGGAGCGGAAGAGCTGCTCTGCAAGGCGGAAAAATACCGTTCGGGGCTGAAGCCGTCATCGTAAACGGTTGACATTTCCCGGGGGATTGGTTACAATGGCAAAGCTACGGCGATGATGCGGAAAATTAGGCGAAACCACCCTGCGCAGAGAACCCCTGGCCGGTGAAAAGGGGAGAGGGCTTTCGCTGAAATACACCGCGGAGCCGGTGTCCGAACGGCTGTCGGCCCAGTAGGCGCACCCGGGGGCGCCCGTTACAGCGCCGCCGTGAGACCCACGGCATGAGGCCGCCCTCGTGAGGGGACGGCGAATATGAGGTGGTACCGCGAAGTGTTTTTCGCCCTCTGTTCCCCGGAACAGGGGGCTTTTTCTATTCAAATATCAGGAAGGAGCATGGAAAATGCAGATCTACGAGGAACTGGTCAAGAGAGGATTGATCGCCCAGGTCACCGATGAAACGGAGATCCGGGAGCTGATAAACAACGGGAGGGCAAAATTCTATATCGGCTTCGACTGCACGGCGGACAGCCTGACCGCCGGGCATTTCATGGCGCTTACGCTGATGAAGCGGCTTCAGCAGGCCGGCAACCAGCCGGTGGCGCTCATCGGCGGGGGCACCACCATGATCGGAGACCCCTCCGGCCGGACGGACATGCGCAAGATGCTGACAAAAGAGGACATCGACCATAACGCCGCCTGCTTCAAGCGCCAGATGGAGCGATTCATCGACTTTTCCGATGACAAGGCAATCATGGTGAACAACGCCGACTGGCTGTTGGATCTCAATTACGTGGATCTCCTGCGGGAGGTCGGCGCGTGCTTCAGCGTTAACAACATGCTCCGGGCCGAGTGTTATAAGCAGCGCATGGAAAAGGGACTTAGCTTTCTGGAATTTAACTATATGATCATGCAGAGCTACGACTTTTATCATCTGTACAAGGAATACGGCTGCAACATGCAGTTCGGGGGCGACGATCAGTGGAGCAACATGCTCGGCGGCACGGAGTTGATCCGCAAGAAGCTGGGCAAGGACGCCTACGCCATGACCATCACGCTGCTCACCGATTCCCAGGGAAAGAAAATGGGAAAGACCGCCGGCAACGCTGTCTGGCTGGATCCCGACAAGACCCCGCCTTACGACTTTTTCCAGTACTGGCGCAACGTGGACGACGCGGATGTGATGAAGTGCATCCGCATGCTCACGTTCCTGCCTCTGGATCAGATCGACGAGATGTCCGGATGGAAGGATGCCAGGCTGAACGAGGCGAAGGAGATCCTGGCCTTTGAGCTTACAAGGATGGTGCACGGGGAAGAGGAGGCGCGTCTGTGCCGCGACAAGGCCAGGGCTATTTTCGGGAAAGGCAGCACCGACGAGATCCCTGAGACGATAATTTCCCAAAATGAACTTCAAGACGGGAAGGCGGATATCATGGGCCTGCTTGTACTCAGCGGCCTGTGCGCCAGCCGCAGTGACGCCCGCCGGAACATCCAGCAGGGAGGCGTACTGTGCGGCGACGATAAAGTCACAGATATATCCCTCACTTTTTCGGCGGATCAGCTCCGGGACGGTATCGTGCTTCGGCGGGGCAAGAAAAACTATAAAAAGGTCGTGCTCAAATAAGCATCTTTATCTTGCATTTTTCACAGGGATGGATTATTCTGAAATTACAATAAATAGAAACAGGAGGCTCCTATCATGGGTAAATTTGTCGTTCGCAACGTAAAGACGGGCATCATGTTCAATCTGAAGGCCGGCAATGGCGAGATCATTGCTACCTCTGAGGTTTACACCACGGAGGCCGCCTGCCGGAAGGGGATCGCCAGCGTCGTCAAAAACGCCCCCATCGCCGCTCTGGAAAACCAGACGGCGGAGGGCTTTCAGAAGGAAAAATGCCCCAAGTTTGAGGTTTACAAAGACAAGGCCGGCGAGTTCCGTTACCGTCTGAAAGCCACAAATGGTCAGATCATCGCGGTTAGCGAGTCTTACAAGGCTCTGAGCAGCTGCCTGAACGGCATCGAGTCCGTCCGTAAAAACGCGGCGGAGAACAATATCGTTCGGGAAGAATAATAGTCAGGCTTTTTGGTAAGCGGGCCGCTGCGGTCAGCAGCGGTCCGTTTTTCTTCCGGAAACGTAAAAAACAATTGGTTGACAATAATTGTTAAATTTCGTATTAATTTGTAACAATTGATGGGACGCGGTCCTTTTTTTTGTCTAATACTACAGGTTGAATTTTCCTGTATCCTTCGGTATACTGTAAATGCTATCCTGTGAGGATTTTTATAATGATTTATAGAAAAACAGGGAGGTATAAGAAGCATGAAAAGAAGAGTCATCAGCATGATCCTGGTTTTGGTCACGATCCTGACGCTGGCGCCTACTGCGTTTGCGGCGGATTTTGAGATCACGAACGGGATCCTGACCGAGTACACCGGTTCCGGCGGTTCTATCACGATCCCCAAGACCGTCACCACCATCGGCGG
>JAEEGL014382886.1_pt1 | contig 10743 bp, 13 predicted proteins | sample 9134231 | NCBI WGS metagenome assembly JAEEGL01 (sample SAMN16246548, study PRJNA631951) | gut metagenome | biome: gut microbiome; feature: rumen; material: fiber-attached | host: Bos | place: Iran: Karaj | collected 2018-10 | reverse complement strand
TCTGGAGGCGACACCCGGATTTGAACCGGGGAGTAAAGGTTTTGCAGACCTGCGCCTTACCACTTGGCTATGTCGCCAAAAAAATTGGCGGGGGTAGAGGGATTTGAACCCCCGGATGACGGAATCAGAATCCGTTGCCTTACCGCTTGGCGATACCCCTGCGAGTTATATGAAGAATGGGGTGGGTGGAGAGATTCGAACTCTCGAATACTGGAGCCACAACCCAGGGTCTTTGGCCGCTTGACGACACCCACCATGAAGATGGTAGCGGGAGGGGGATTCGAACCCTCGACACCACGGGTATGAACCGAGTGCTCTGGCCAACTGAGCTATCCCGCCACGCTTTTGGTGCCCTTCAAGCACCGCTCGATTATATTACCATTAGCTTTTATTACTGTCAAGAACAAATTTTAAGATTTTACTCCCCATCAAGCTCCAGATATCTGCTGAATGCAAGAGCCGCATCTCCCCTGTTCATCAGCCCTTTCGGAACAAAATAACCATCCGAAGAGACCCTCAGAACGCCCGAGCTTAAAGCCCAGCTGACAGCGTCCCTGCAGGCAGGATCGATGTCGCTGAGATCCGGAAGATCTGTGATCTCATAGGGATTGGAACCATCCAGCCCATCAAAGCGCAGGTAGCCATAAAGGAAGGCGGCGAACTGCTCTCTGCTCAGCTGCATGTCCGGATGGAACAGCACATCCTGCTTTGGATTGAGCATGCCCATATAGACCATGGCATAGGAAGAATCCATGTACCAGATGCCATCTGCCACATCGTCAAAAACCGGCTGCTTCGCAAAAGCCTTTATTTGCCCTTCTGAGAGCCTTTGCAGCACTTTTGACATCATTGCCCTTGTGAAGGGTTTATCCGCCTTAAAACGGCCGCCAGAGCCCTCAAAGAGCCCTTCAGAACTCACCTTGTCGATAACGGCAGCCAGCGGCTCGTCATCGGCAACATCAGCGTAGCTTATAGCTGAAGCGGCAGGCGCCCCAAGCAGCAAAAGCGCAGCGCAGAGCAGGACGCAGACCATATGCCTGAGTCCCCTGCTCCTCCATATGAAGTTTCTTAATATGTGATTATTCATGGTTTACTTATGCTCTTCTTTTCCGTATCCCCGCTCGATTATCTCGCACACGCGCCAGACACCGTCATCGCAGTAATACAGGTAAATAGTGTTGTCCAGCTGATAGCTCTTGTCACCGCCGCCTACATGGAGCACCATGTCGCCCTCCATGCTGATGCTGACCAGCCTTGCGCTCCATCTCATGCTGCCGGTCGCCAGCTGGTTCTTGAACTCCGTTGAAGTCTGCTTTTCGTAAAGCTCTCCCTCCAGGCCCTCCAGCTTGGAGAATACCGGCGCAGTGCTCATTACATGCCCCTTAAATCCGGCCCAGTTCAGCTCGCCGGCAAGATAAAGGGCGTACTTCTCCCAGACCTCCTTGAACACGTCGTAGACACCACTTTCGGGGCTCTTGAGCACGCTGCTTCCTGCAACAATGATGCCATTTTTGACAACAGTGCTAAGGACCTCGCCGTCAGAGCCTTCGATCTCCTGACGGTAAATATCAGGCGTATCGAAGAGTCCTTCCAGATGATAGATGCTGAACTCAGGTATAGAAACGCTCGGATCGCTCTCAGCCAGGTCCTTCAGGTCCGCAAAGCGGTAATTTATCTGAGCCGGAGCGATATCTTCAAAGCCAACATCCGCAACCCCGAGTCCTTCCGGATCCTGCACCGCAATGTCCACATTCACAAGTCCTTCGATGCTTACGATCTCGTAAATAGGCAGCTTAAGAAGGCTGTAGGTCTCCTCAGTTCCAATGGCAAACCTGGCCACCCGCTTCTCGTCTGCAGAGATGATGTAGTAGCTGTAATAGCCCTTTTCAGTCTCCACCCTTTCGTCAAAGCGGAAGGAGATATTTTTTCCCTTCAGCGCATTAGCCAGCACTCTGCCCGCATGAGGATTGTTGTAGTAAGGGCTTGAGAAACCGCAGTCCTCCAGTATCTGAGCGCAGCTTCCACCGCTGGCCTGAGAGATCAGATCCTTTCTGAAAGCGGCCAGGATATCTGATGGCTGATTCTCCTCGAATTGCTCCAGAGAAGTCCACACGCTGGACCAGATATATATGACAGCCAGGAACAGGCACAGAAAAAACAGCCTCCTTCCCTTTTCTTTTGTGAAAGAGGTCCTAGTCATCTGCAGAGCTCCTTCCCTGCGGGATGTGCTCCTGCACCCAGGCCTTCAGATTGCTGTCGAACATGCTCCTGTAGCTTCTTGACGGCCCGTGATAGATTATGAACACGCAGCCGCCGATGCAGATAAGCACAGCCAGCAGTATGCAAGCCAGATCTATCATCAGTCTCTGAAATATTGATTTGTTGAAATAACTACTCTTCTTCATATCTTGTATCTGTATATCCCGCGGATCTGAAGTTCTCCGCGGCAGTATTAAGGGCGTCTGAAAGCTCCGGCGGACTGTCCGGACAGAGCATGGAAAGGTCTGTTTCTCCTGCCATTTCAATGGCTTTGGCGTGATCAATGTAAAGCTCCGCCGCTTCCTTTGCCAGCGCATTGGAAGGCACAGAAGCCTTTTTTGTGATGTGCATATCCACCACATCTATCATGCCGCCCATGTAGATCCCGTTGGCGGGACAGCGGCCTTTAAGCGCCCTGAGGCCCTTCTCCACCGCTTCCTTAGGTGTCTGAAGCCCTATGGACCTGTTGTACCTGCCCGCAGCCTCCATAAGAGTCCAGTGGTCCCCTATCACGACGGGACGTATCCTATCGTACAGACTTCTGTCAGCCAGAGCGCTGCAGATGGTATCAGGATCCTTTCCCCAGGGGTCTCTTACAATTATTGCGATTATAGGCCTGGTCTCGGTATCTTTCATCTGTTACTTTCTCTTCTGATTCTGTCCGAAGTATCCGCCTGTGGCGCTCTTTGTTTCCTGCACCATTATAAACGCCTTCGGATCCAGTCCGGTCACCAGCTTTTCAAAAGCTGCGGCGTTCTTTTTGTCAATATCGGCCAGCACCATCCACTTTTCGGGACCGTATTCGTTGGCATCTATGCTTATGACTGTTATTGCGTAGCCTTCTTTTCTGAGGCTGTCCAGCACCTTCTGGTCTCTGCCGGAGGTTATCACCTGCATAAGCACTTTACCGCTGATGAAAAGCCCAGAAAGCTTTCCGCCGATAAAGGTGCCTGTGGCATAGCCGCCTGCATAGGCAACTGCCGTAGGAACTACAGGACCCGCTCCGCTGAGGGCATCCCGGACCACTATATACCACAGAAATACTTCAATAAAGCCCACCAGCGCGGCGAACCTGTTCTTTCCTTTTACCGTCAGCATGGTCCTGAAGGTGCCCATGGTCACGTCCATGATGCGGCAGAAGAATATCTTAAGACAGCTCAGGAATACTGCTGTTGTCATACGCGCCCCTTTTCAGACGGATACCGCCACCGGTGCACCCGTCGCAAATAACACTTAGTAAGGATAATACTTACTGAATTTTCTGTACTGATTCATGTCCTTAAGGAAGAGCTTGAAACGGCGCTTAAGGCTCATATCGGCTGCATAGCGCATGGAATTGCACTCCTTGCCCTCTGCCACGCACTTCTTTACCAGAGCCAGCTTTTCGGGATCCCGGACGTATTTATACACGACGCCGAGAGGCACTACATGCCAGAAATGCGGGCCTTTTACCAGTATCTTAGGCAGCTCCTTATGGTATACATAGTCCTCCACCACCAGCTTGGCCAGATTGTTTCCTGCGCCGGTAACTCTGTAGTGGGACCTGCCCTGCCTTATATTGATCTCGAACATCTTGAACTTGCCATCGCGGCTGTCAAGCTTTATGTCAGCATCCGCAAAGCCCTCATAGCCAATGGACTCCATCATGTTGCCGATCTTGTTCATAAGCTCTTCGTTGTAAATGGTGAGGGTCGCTGCATTGTTCCCGATGGCGGTTGGAGTATGCTCCTCCAGCAGCACGTTGCCGAAATTCATCAGCTTTACCTTGTGATCCGAGCCGATATACATCTGCAGGTCGTAGATAGAAGCGTCCGCGCCGGGAACCATGTCCTGTATGATCATGTGATCATCGTAACCGTTGGCATAGATCAGCCTGAGGGTGTCCACCAGCTCCTCTTTTGAGTTGATGAAGAATGCCTTGTGGAAGCCCTGGAACTTGTGAGCGTGGTATTTGACCGAATCCGACGCCTTCAGCACCACAGGATAGCCGAAATCGATCTCGAAATCGAAGTTCATCTCCGGTGTGTAGATGAAGGTTTTTGCATAATCCAGGCCGTATTCGTCGCAGAGCTTGTAGAAGCTCTCTTTCAGGGTGATGCGGTCCAGTATGGGCTTGTCGGAATAAGGCACGATGTAGCCAAGATCCTTCAGATACTGCTTGTTTTCAACTATAAGCCGCACATAGTGGTCGGCGCAGCCCAGCAGTATCAGGTCCTTCGCGGGAAGTCCCTCTTCTGAAAGACCCATCTGCTCTGGTCCTGCAGTCTCCGCCTCCGGTCCTGTGATCGGACCGCCCACTCTGCCGTACTTTTTGTACAGCTTTGCCATGGTTTCACGGAAGACTTCAGTATCGTCCAGGCGAGGCTCCTCGAAGTAGTCCAGTATGCTTGTCTCCTCGGTTATCACTCCGCCCTTGGCTCTCGCCACCATAAGCGACTTTATGCCGTAAGCCTCGTGAAAAGCCCTGCCCATGCTGTATACGTTAATGTCCGATGCCAGAAGTATCGGCATGAAAATTACATTGCTCAAAACGATTTCCTCCTGAACGGCACAAAGCCGTTTCAGTTTTTATTCATACCCCTGCGGGTTTTTCTTCTGCCAGTTCCAGCTGTCCCTGCACATGTCAACAAGATCCAGTTCAGCCTTCCAGCCAAGCACCTCGCGGGCTTTTGTGGGATCGCTGTAATAGGAATCTATGTCTCCCGGACGCCTCGGCTGGATCTCGTAAGGGATCTTAAGTCCGTTGGCTTCTTCGAAGGCATGGACCACGTCCAGCACGCTGTAGCCAACACCAGTTCCCAGGTTGAAGATCTCAACGCCGCAGTTTTCCTCAACTGCCTTCAGCGCTGCGACGTGGCCCTTGGCCAGGTCCACCACGTGGATGTAATCGCGGACGCCTGTGCCATCCGGAGTATCGTAATCGTCTCCGAAGACACCCAGCTTCTCCCGCCTGCCAACTGCAACCTGGGTAATGTAGGGCATCAGATTGTTGGGAATGCCGCTGGGATCCTCTCCTATCAGGCCGCTCCTGTGAGCCCCGATGGGATTGAAATAGCGCAGGATAACAACATTCCAGGGGTTTTCGGCGCCGGTCTTTACATCACCTGTGTGAAGGTCCGTCAGAATGTCCTCCAGCATGGACTTGGTGGCGCCGTAAGGATGCATGGCCGCATGCTTTGATGCAGTCTCGGGGATGGGAGAATAGTCAGGCACGCCGTAGACCGTAGCCGACGAGCTGAAAATGATGCTCTTGCAGCCGTGCTTTCTCATCTCGTCCACCAGCACCAGAGTGCCGTAAACGTTGTTTTCGTAGTATTCCCAAGGCTTGAGCACTGATTCGCCCACAGCCTTGAAGCCTGCAAAGTGGATGCAGCAGTCGAACACAGGCTCGGCTTCGAACATGGACGCCAGCCCTTCCCTGTCGCGGATGTCCACCATGTAGAACGGCAGCTCCGCATTCTTTATTCCTTCAAGCTCCAGCACCTTAGCTATCCTGCCAAGCACCAGCTCCTTGCTGTTGGAAAGATTGTCAAGAATAACTACCCTGTGGCCAGCCTTGATCAGCTCCACAACGGTATGGGAACCGATGAACCCGGTTCCCCCTGTAACTAGTATGTTCATATATCCCTTCAGCCGTCCTTTCTAGTCCTCGTCATCCAGCGCTCCGCCGGCGGCAGAGACGGAAGAAATTACAGAAGAAACGGCTATAACAACGGCCGCAATAACCACAAGGCCTACAACGGCCAGTGCAATGATCACTCCTGTTTCCATAGTAAACTCCTTAATTATCCGATGAGATCCATGGTGATATTATCTGATGAAATTCATGCTTGCGCGGGGTTCCTTCTCCGGAAGACCGTACTTTTCCTTGCCCAGAGCGATGGACTTCATAAGGAAGCTCATGTTCTTGGCCAGTGTACGCATTATGCGGATGCCTTCAACATCCTTTTCAGCCTCTCCGGGAGCTGCGCCGTAGATGCTGTTCCAGTAGCAGCTGCTGGCCACGGGCATACCGGAGATGGTGAAGTACTTGTTCAGCTGATCGAAGGTGGTCTCGATGCCGCCTCTTCTTGCTACTGCCACAGCAGCGCCAACCTTCATGGTCTTGTCGAAGCTGGTGCTGTAGAACAGTCTGTCCATAACAGCATCCAGTGTTGCGTTAGCAGATGCGTAGTAGACCGGGGTCGCTGCAATAAGGCCGTCAGCCTTTTCGAGCTTTTCTGCGATCTCATTAACAACGTCGTCAAACACGCACTTTCCGGTCTTTCTGCAGGAACCACAGGCGATGCAGCCTCTTACGGGCATGCTGCCTACTCTGATAACTTCAGTCTCTACACCTTCTTCGGCGAAAGCCTTCTCCAGCTGGGAAACTGCAAAGCTGGTATTTCCGTTAGCCTTGGGGCTGCCGTTGATTATAATAACTTTCATTTCCTATCTCCTTTATGTAAATCTGATTTAATTATCGAGCACTGCGGCCCCAAGCACCTGGCCTATAGGGTCCCTTATAAGCAGATCTGCCTGGCTGTCCATGCCGGTGGAGCTCATGTTGATGACCACCAGCTTGTCGCCGCGGAAGTAATGGATGAAGCCTGCCGCAGGATATACAGCCAGCGAAGTGCCGCCGATTATAAGCACATCCGCCCTGCTGATGGCGTTGACGGACTTGTTGATACAGTCATCATCCAGCATCTCGCCGTAAAGCACCACATCGGGCTTTATCAGCCCGCCGCATTCGCAGTAAGGTACGCCGTTTCTGCAGTTCTTCTCGTCCATTATGTAGTCAAGATCGAAAAACCTGCGGCATTTTGTGCAGTAATTCCGCTCCACCGAGCCGTGAAGCTCGTAGACACGCTTTGAACCTGCCTTCTGGTGCAGCCCGTCTATGTTCTGGGTGACTACAGCGCTGAGCTTGCCCTGCTTTTCCAGCTCCGCCAGAGCCAGATGAGCCTTGTTGGGCTTGGCCCAGGTGGCGATCAGGTTCTTTTTATAATAGTCGTAAAAGGTCTCCGTGTTGGAATAGAAGAAGTCCGAGCTTAAGATTTCCTCCGGGCTTACGCCGTACTCCTGCTTCGCGTGATAAAGCCCCTTCTCTGAGCGGAAGTCAGGAATGCCGCTCTCCGTTGAGACTCCCGCGCCGCCGAAGAAAACAATGTTCTTCGCGTTTGAAATTATCTCTTTTAATTCTTCGTACATCTTGGTATTATATCCCCGGGCAAATTGCAGCCCAAAACAGCGGTACGCTTTTGTATCAAGGTATTTTACCACAAAGCACTGCTCGTTGTACAGGAGATTAATTGTGAAGAATTGTTATAGATGCTATAGAAATGCCCTAATTGGCAGATTTAAGATCGCACTGAAAACCGGATTCGGGAGAGTCGCAGGGAGGACGCTGCTCTGCCTGCTGGCGGCAGCCCTTATAACCGGTCTTTCCGCCGCCCCTGCCTTCGCCGATCAGAGCCACAGCTTCGAAGACCTGAGCATGGACCTCACCCTTCCAACCGGCTGGAGCAGCTTCGTCCCAGGCCAGAATGAACTCTCTCCAGCCTTCGCGTTGATAGATATGGACACGGAAAAGCTGGAGAGCTACTGCAAGGATTTCGGCTGCATACTTTACGCAGTCAGGGATGACGGCTCCGCCACTTTCACAGTCGTCACCGGCAACGCAAAGCACAAGAACCTGGCAGGTCAGAGTGATGATAACATAATAAAGATTATGCAGACTAACTACGGAATGAAGACTTTAGCCTCCACACTGGAAGGAAAATCCGATTCCGTCATCTATTCCGGCGACAGACCTTTCTATATAGTGTCAGGTTCAGTCAGTTCGGAGGGCGCCAGGACCTTTATCGATTACTACGCCACCATCAGCGACTACAATCTGATACTCTTCATCGCAAGGATGGAGGATCCGGCAGTGTCAAAGGAAGTACTTCCCGTTATTGAAAGCGTCACCCTGCCCCCGTCTGAAAAGGAAGGCTTCAACTGGGTCCCCTTAGTGGGCGTCATCGTATTTCTTGGAGCCGCCTATGCCTTCTACCGCGTCGGCCCTCACAAGAGAAAGAAGAACCAGTGGTTCTATTAAGTAAAAGACAGCAGTAACACAGGAACACTCACCGATAAAACCGAACCAGCGGTTCCACCAGGATCACAGAAACCAGCCACACTTACAGAGCAAAACATGCTGCCTGCCAAGCAGCCACAACCATGGAAAGAGAAGACGATCTGCTTTTAGCAGCAATTGAAGATAAATATCAGCAGTGCCTGGAGCGCTCAATGCCTACAGCCAGCGCATTTCTTGACATGCGCCAGTGCGCCCTGACAGAGTCGAAATTCCGCTTCACAAGGCATTTCCTCTGGGGTGGCTACGAAGACGCCGAGCGACGCATAATGGTCTTCCTTCCTGATTACTACGAGGGCGACCCTGCCAATCCTGCCTTTCGCCTCTACCCTGAAGATGAGTTTTTGGAAGTTCTGAGAGTCAGCATTCCCAAGGGTTCCCGGCCGCTCACGCACAGAGACTATCTTGGTTCCCTGCTTGCTCTTGGAATAGACCGCAGCGTTACCGGAGACATATTGGTGCAGCCTCTGGGCGCGGACATCGTCATCCTGAAAAGCATGGAGGACTATCTCCTGAGCAGCTACACCAGCGCCGGAAGAGCCACGCTCACCACGGCCATCGTGCCTATTGAGGAGCTGCGGCTGGCCGAGACTAAGATGCAGCAGAAACGGGATACCGTGGCCTCCCTTCGCCTTGACAATATAGTCTCCTCGGCTTTTAATCTTTCCCGCGGTAAAGCCCAGGATGCCATTAAGGGCGGCATAGTAAGCCTCAACGGACTTCAGTGCATCAAGCCCGACGCGCTGGCCGAAGAAGGCGACAAGATCAGCCTCCGCGGCATGGGCAAAGCCGTGCTCCGCGAAGTCGGCGGCACCACAAGAAAAGACAGGATAACGATCATACTGGAAAAGTATATATAGCTATCGGCTTTTCAGATTTTTGTAAATTCACCCTTTACAATTTGCGAGGGTTGTTGTAATATATTCAAGTCGATTTGACATGCGCCAGTAGCTCAACGGATAGAGTGCCTGACTACGAATCAGTAGGCTGTGGGTTCGAATCCCGCCTGGCGCACCAAGTAAAATCACCCACCATCAGGTGGGTGATTTTGCTTTTTGTAAATCATAGGGATTCGCACCAACGAAGGTCATATCCTAACTGTTTATAACCTCTTCTGCAACCACAGAAGATCATACCATCTGCCGAATTTCTTTCCAATACCTTTCATGTGGGCAACTTTTGTATAGCCTTCGCTTAAATGGAACCTGTAGCTGTCCTGTGTCAGGTACTCATCTTCGTTCTCGATGTATGCTGTACCAGCAAGTACGTTGACGATTCCAAGCTCCTTCAGCTTCCGCTCCAGCTCTTTATACAGAAGTGAACCTATCCCCTGCCTGCGAAAGTCCTTATCAACATATATCGATGTCGCAGCGGTCCAGTCATATGCTGCCCTGGAACTGTAAGCCCCTGCATAGGTATAACCAACTATTCTGTCATCTTTAGTGCACACCAGATATGGATATTTTTCCAGAGTATTGCTGATACGATCTCTGAATTCAGCCAACGGCGGAACTTCGTATTCAAAAGAAACAGCGGTATTCAATACATAGTAAGAATAGATCTCAAGGAGTCTTTCTGCATCTTTTCTATTTGCATCACGTATAACAAAATCACTCATTATCGCATTCCCTATAAAGAAATCGCCCCCACTCTACCTGACTTCCACCGTTCCATCCGGCTCAAAATCATTGCAGCTGAAGCAGGCAAAGGCACGGCTGTTTTCGGAGAAGAACGCCACATAATAGAGGTCTCCGGGCTGGGCCTGCTCGTACTCGCTGCGGTTTACCTCTGCGTAATCATCGCCAAAATACAGCAGCAACATCGTGGAGTATGCATTACCAGCAGAATCCGGATCTGAATTCTCCTGCTCCTTCTTTGCAGTCATGGGAAGCTTTCTCAGATAAGCCTTGTCCGGATTTCCGGTAGGCTCCAGGCTGCGCAGCTTCCGCAGATACAGAAAGACCAGCAGCATCACAACAACTGCTATCCCTATGCCAATAGCCTTCACCGGCACCAGCGCTATACACGCCAGCGCAAAAATCGCCGGAACAACTATAACTGACAAGTTACTTTTGTTCTCTGCCCTGACCTTCTGCTTAAGCAGAGCCTTTGTAATAGGTGTTTTCATGGTAAGATCTCCTATATTATGCGCCTTTATGCCTTAAGAGCCTTTATAAATAACGGATATGCGTCTTCTATGATCTTGCATAAACGAAGAATCATTTCGAAGCACTCTTCCCCGCATGAATCCAACTGGATGACGCCATAATAAGATGCGAAGATGTTTTTGGTTTCTCTGTCGACAGTAAATTTCGCATACTTATATGTATGATTAGCCTCATTCAGCGCCTTATACAATTTCAGAC
>JAEEGL014292032.1_pt1 | contig 10743 bp, 9 predicted proteins | sample 9134231 | NCBI WGS metagenome assembly JAEEGL01 (sample SAMN16246548, study PRJNA631951) | gut metagenome | biome: gut microbiome; feature: rumen; material: fiber-attached | host: Bos | place: Iran: Karaj | collected 2018-10 | reverse complement strand
CGTCATCATGGAGCTTCCTTATGTGCTTGAGTGTGGAGTCTCTCCAGCACCTGATCCGGTGAGGGGACAGATCGTCAAGGCTTCAGTTGTGCTCACAAAGGGTACAGAGCCGACAGAGGAGCTGAAGAAGGAGATCCAGAACTACGTCAAGGAGCACACAGCCCCTTACAAGTATCCGAGACTTGTCGTGTTCCGGGACGAGCTTCCGAAGACCACAAGCGGAAAGATAATCAGAAGCAAACTCTGATTCAGGCCTTCGCTTCGGCGAACGTTCTCTCTATGTACTCGAGACTGCGAGGCAGGGTTTCGGTTCTGAAGTTCTCCAGTGTCATTGGCACATCGCAGACGTTGTACTTCTTGTAGATCCCGAAGACCGTCTTCCACGGGAAGATCCCTTCTCCTATGGCTATGTTGCCTTTCTTCACAGGGCCAGTGGCATAGGGGTAGTTGGGCATCGAGTCTGCCCAGATGAAGTCCTTCAGATGCATGGCCCTTATGTATGGGGCAAGCATTGCAACTGCCTCGTCGTACCAGCTGTAGAAGTCGTCTATCCCTTTGATGGGCATGATGTTGACTGCATCGAACAGACAGCGCAGATTCGGCGATTTGAACGTCTCCATGACACGGAACATGCGCTCTGGCGTATCTACCGTGTTCTTGTCCGCAACAGCCTCTATGGCCATTGTGACGTTGTTCTTCTCGGCCTTCTTCAGAAGCCTTTCTATGATCTTCAGAAAGCGTGACCAGTTCTTGTCCGTCCAGGTCTGTTCGCATCGGATGTTCCTTGCATCAAGTGAGCCTGTTTCGGTGGCTACAAGTCCTGCACCCAGGCTGTTTGCAACCTCAATGCCGTTCTCGAATTTGCCCAGTTCGATCTCAAGGGCATCCGGGTCCGGATGGACAGGGTTGACGTAGCAACCGAGAATGGCGACTCTGACTCCATGGGAGGAGAGCGCCTCTTTCGTTGAAGCTGCCCAATCTTTGTTTAGCGGTTTCGGAGCGTCGTCGAATGCCTTGTATGGTGCGAAGTGAAGGCAGGCGTCTTTTCTGAATGAGCTTGCGAGCTTTCCGATCTCATCGGCAGTCTTGAACTTGATGCCGAAATCATGTGTTCTGAATCCTAGGTCTAGCATGAGTGTAGGATAAGGGAAAAAGGTCTTTTTCGCAAACAAATATGACGGTATTTCACATTGTACGTGCGCGCCTTTCCATGATATGCTTCAAAAAGCTAGGAGAGATTTTCAATGGATATCAGGTATTCAACAGGCAAAGAGCCTTTCAAGAGGATGACGACAGAGGAGCTCAGAGAGGAGTTTCTCATCACCGGTATTTTCAAAGCGGATGATGTAAGTGCCGTCTACTCACATGTGGACAGAATCGTCACAATGGGCGCAATGCCTGTGACAAAGAGGGTGGATCTTCAGAAGAACATCGATCCGTGGAAGAACTTCGGTGTGAACTATGTTCTGGAGAGAAGGGAACTTGGAACCATCAACATCGGAGGACCCGGAAAGGTCATCGCTGACGGGGAGGAGTACAAGATGGACCATTGGGATGGCCTTTATCTTCCAATGGGGACCAAGAAGGTGGAGTTCGAGTCCGCTGACAAGGAGAACCCCGCCAAGTTCTTCATCTGCACCACGCCAGCGCATACGCCTAAGCCCATCAGGCACATCCCGTTCGAGAAGGCAATCCACAAGCACCTGGGTTCCCAGGCTACAAGCAACGAGAGGACGATCAACCAGTACCTGCATCCGGATGTTCTGGATGCCTGCCAGCTGTCTATGGGGCTTACCCATCTCGAGGAGGGGTCCGTCTGGAACACAATGCCGATGCATACACATGAGAGAAGGATGGAGGTCTACTTCTACTTCGACATTCCCAAGGACAACGTCGTCTTCCATTTCATGGGGGAACCGGACCAGACAAGAACTATCGTCATGCACAACGATGAGGCAGTGATCAACCCTTCATGGTCAGTGCATGCAGGTTGCGGAACAAGCAACTACACATTCATATGGGCAATGTGCGGTGAGAACCGTGCCTATGATGACCAGGATTGGATCAAGACAGAAGATTTGAGATGAGAAAGTTTCTGAATTTTGTTATCGGAGGTCTTCAGCAGAAGATCTTCAACATTTTCCTGTTCACCATGCTGATTGTGGCAGGCGTGTTTATCGGGGTGATCACCTACCAGTCCAACACCATCAGCACAATCGTGTCTGATGCAAGTGAGGTCCAGAAGACTTCAATCGATGAGATCTCCAGCTCAACCATGGATCAGGTGATAACGCTGAGCATGGAAACCTCCGGAAAGCTCCAGGCAGATAACGTGAACACAGTGTTCAAGAACCTTGCCCACAACGTGGACATGCTTCGCATCTGCGCAGAGAGGTATCTATCCAACCCGGATTCACTTTATCCCGCTTCTGTGGCTGCCCCGGATCCCGCAAATGACGGTAAGGTCGTTCTTCAGATGATCGGTGCCGAGGGTGTTGATCTCACAAGTGAAGAGGTTAAGACCAAATCGGGAATTCTGGGAAACCTTGAGGATGTCATGGTTTCATTGGTCATGACCACAGAACTCAGCACCACATTTGTGGGTGGTCCAGACGGATTCTTCCTCATCGCAGACTCCTTGTCTGCCTCCAAGTACGATGCTGAAGGGAACATCATTCACATGGATGCCCCATCAAGATGGTGGTATAAGGGTGCCGTGGAAGCCGGTGGAATCTATTTCTCCGACCTGGAGAAGGATATGTTCTCTGACAAGATCGGGCTGGTCTGTGCCGCTCCGGTCTATGTTGACGGAAAGATCGTGGCAGTGGTCGGAGCTGACATCTTCCTCAATGATCTTGAGGATATGATCAATTCCTCCTTTCAAGAGACCAGCTTCATGTGCATCGTGAACCAGGACGGCCATGTCATTTTCGCTCCGAAAGGCCAGAACATCTTCATGGTATATCGTGCCGATCTGGCGGTTGACATGAGAAGGAACCAGACAAGACCCGAACTGTCCGAATTTGTGACAAAGGCCCTTAAGGGAGATACGGGCGTAGTCACCGTTCCATATGGTTCAAAGGAATACTACATGATTGGCTCCTTGATGGATGAGGTTGGCTGGTCGTTGATCATAGTCCTGGACAAGGAAGTTGCTTCAGCACCGGGACATGCAATGGTCGATTCATTCAACAGAATCTCAGAAAGTGCTTCAGAGACCTATATTAATGGTATAAGCAAAACCACGACCTTGGTTCTTGTCATTCTAGGCATAGTCTTTGTGCTGGGCACGGCGGGGGCCATTACCATTGCCAACCGCGTGGTTAGGCCCATCGGAAAGATGACCAAGCGGCTTTCCGAAATGAAGGACGGAGACTTCAACTTCACAGTAGAGGACGTGTTCAAGACAAAGGATGAGATCCAGGTCCTTGCCGAGGCCTTCGCCGCAATGGCGGAAAGAACCAGAGGCTATATCAAGGAGATCACCGATATCACCGCAGAGAAGGAGAGGATCGGAGCTGAACTGAATGTGGCGACCCATATCCAGGCTGACATGCTGCCCAGCATTTTCCCGCCTTATCCCAACAAGACCGAGTTTGACCTCTTTGCATCCATGAAACCAGCAAAGGAGGTCGGAGGCGATTTCTACGACTTCTTCCTTGTGGATGACGACCATCTTGCAATGGTCATTGCCGATGTCTCCGGAAAGGGGGTTCCTGCAGCACTGTTCATGGTCATTGCAAAGACCCTCATAAAGAACAGGGCACAGATGGGTGGCACTCCATCTGAGATTCTCTATGATGTCAACAATCAGCTTTGTGAAGGCAACAGGACGGAGTTCTTCGTCACTGTCTGGCTTGCAATCATCGATCTGAGGACAGGTGAGGGACTTGCCGCTAATGCCGGACATGAGCATCCTTCCATCTACAGGGATGGAGGCAAGTTCGAGCTCGTCAAGTATGTCCATTCACCGGTGCTTGCTGCAATGAGCGACTTGAAGTTCAAAGATCGCGAATTCAAGCTGTGCAAGGGAGACAGGCTCTTCGTCTATACCGATGGTGTAGTTGAGGCAACGAACAGATCCAACGAACTGTTCGGTGAAGACCGTCTTCTCAAGGCTCTGAACAGCAACCCATATGCCTCGCTCAAGGGTGTTTTGGACAATGTGTCTAACAGCATCAATTCCTTTGTTGGAGATGCACAGCAGTTCGATGACATCACGATGATGTGCATTGAGTACAAGGGATCGAAGGGCACAAGCTGATTTTCGACATTTAGATATGGATTGTTTCTTGAAAATGGGGTATATAATACATAGGACAAATGTGTCCTGGGAGGATTTCAATGGAATTCAAGAAGAACGTTGAGGGAACAAAGATCAGTTACAGCGTTTCGGGTAGACTTGACACCAACACTGCACCCGTGCTCAATGCGGATCTCACAGAGTCCCTTGAAGGGATGACGGAGCTTGTGCTTGATCTCAAGGACCTTGAGTACATCTCTTCTGCAGGAGTTCGTGTTCTCCTCTCTGCATACAAGACCATGAGCAAGAGAGGCGGTATGGTTTTGAAGAATCTCCCTGACATGGTCAAGGAAGTTCTTTCAGTAACTGGCTTGCTTGATTTCTTCACAATCCAGTAATCGGAATTTCAAGTTCAGAAGACGGTCATTGGCCGTCTTCTTTTTTTTGAGGTGACGACGGATGATATTCAGGGAAGTTAAGCTTTTTGATGCACTGATTCGAACCTATGTGCTTTCAAACTACAATGAAGCTTATTCCAGCAGAAGACGGGCTATGGTCATCATCTGTCCAGGTGGGGCATACAGGTTCTGTTCAGAACGCGAGGCAGAGCCAATTGCCATACGTTTCAACTCCATGGGCTACAACAGCCTTGTCCTTTACTACACCACAAATAATGACGAGCACGGGAGCATCTACCCTAAACCACAGCAGCAGCTTGCCAGTACGGTAAAGTGGGTTCGTGAGAATGCGGATGAACTTAACACTGACCCGGACAAGATAGTTGTGCTTGGCTTTTCCGCAGGAGGACACCTTGCTGCCAGTCTCGGTGTGTTCTGGCAGGAATATGGAGAGGATGCAAAACCTGACGCAATGGTCCTCTGCTATCCTGTGATTTCAGCCGGACAATTCGCCCATGAGCGCTCAATACGAAACCTTGCAGGTGATGACGCCTCTCTGAAGGAGAAGATGTCTTTGGAGAACCAGGTGAGTGGGGCAACCCCACCTGCGTTCATCTGGACAACAAGGACCGACCAGTCTGTACCATATGAGAACTCTGTCATGTTCAAAGAGGCCCTTGACAGGTTCGGGATCCAGAATGAGCTTGTCATCTATCCTGAAGGTGTGCATGGGCTTTCCCTTGGAACATCAGAGACTTCGGATGAAAGAAGGCATGTCGTCAAATGCGTACAGGATTGGCCGCTTCGAGCACATCTGTTTCTGAAAAAAGTGCTAGGAAGCCCATTCTGAGGAAAGGGTCCCGACGAAGACCAAAACTGATATATTACTTGAAGTACTGAGGGTATGCCCTACGATATCCGGCCGTCTCCAGATCAAGCTTGGAGATATGCCGTTTCTCCAGGTCTAGCACCTTGTCCAGAGAGCCTGATTTTATGGCATCCAGAATCAGTCTGTGCTGCTCGATCGCATTGGAGAAGATATCATCAAACAGATAACTGACCATTCTGATTCTATGATAGTTTCCGCTTGTTGCGAGCATCTGGTCAAAGACCTTCTCATGTCTGCAGGCCTGGAAGAGGAGCCTATGCATCTGGTTGTCCAGTTTCAGAAACGATATGGTGTCTCTGCAGTTGAAGCATTCCTGCTGCTTGTCAATGCTAATTTCCCACTGCTCAATGAGTTGATTGCTAATTCCATCCTCAAATGACTTTTCGACAGCACCCAGTTCCAGGTAAAGCCTCTGGAACCTTTCATCCCTGACCTTTGCCATATCGATCAGTGCAACGGAAGTGCCGCTTTGGGGCCTGATCTCCACAAGACCCTCCGTCTCCAGACGCTTTAACGCATCTCTGATCGGGGATATGCTGACGTTGTACAACGGTTTCAGCGTTGTGAAACTCAGAGGTGTGCCCGGTTTCATCTCGAGGCTCAGAATCTTTGATCTCAGGTCGTTGTACACCAAATCGGTTAGCATAGCCTCATTATAAATCAAAACTTTTGAGATTTCCACTAATATTTTAGTTGATTTGCCGAGCATTTCATTTTATGATGTACATGTCAATGTGGGATAATCTGCATTATGGAGGGTTTGAATGTTCAAGACATCTGATGGTCGCAAGTTTGACATCTACAAGGATTCGGTTAACGACAACCTTTGCATGGTCGCTGCAGAGGACAGAGATTATTTCGTGGCTGACCCGAAGCTCGGGTTTGAGGGAGAGAAGGTCACTTCGGAAGGAAAGGAGTGGACGCTGGCTCCTCTTAACCATGCAAATGCAGAGAAGATGAGAAAGCTCTTCCCGTGGACTGCACCTTCAAGAGTCCTTGATAGGGATAAGACCATGGGTGTCGGTGACCGTCTCGGAATTGCAACAGACGGACATCTCAGAGTCTTCAAGAAGTACACAGAGATCACCCCGATTCTGGCTCAGCAGTCAATCAGAGAGCTGAATCTCACAAACAGGACATTCGCCGATGTCATCGACAGCGCAAGCTTCGCTGTGTTCAGATGCGGATACAAGACCGGTTGGGGCGCAGACGGTGACCACGTCAAGACCGCTAAGGAAGTCGAGTATGCACTCTCAAGCGGATGCACAATGATCACGCTTGACTGCAGCGAGCAGATCGACAACACAATCGAGCACCTCTCCAAGAAAGAGGTCGATGCAAAGTACGTCAAGAACCAGGAGCTTGAGGACATCTATCTCAACAAGAGCTTCGATGTAGGTGAGGGTGTTGTGATCAAGTTCGATGAGGAGCTCTACAAGAGAACCGTACTTATCTACTGTGAGGCAATCAAGCATGCTGTGGACATCTTCTTCAACAATGTCACCAAGAACGGAAAGCAGCTTGCCGACTTTGAGGTCTCGATTGACGAGACGATGACACCGACCTTGCCGGCTCAGCACTTCTTTGTCGCAAACGAGCTCATCAGACGCAACGTCAGAGTCTCCACTGTGGCTCCAAGGTTCTGCGGTGAGTTCCAGAAGGGAATTGACTACATAGGCGATCTCAAGCAGTTCGCTGCCGAGATGAAGATCCATGCAGCCATCTCAAGACATTTCGGATACAAGATCTCCATCCACAGCGGTTCGGACAAGTTCTCCATCTTCCCGTCCGCAGGAAAGGAGACGAAGGGCCGCTTCCACCTCAAGACCGCCGGAACAAACTGGCTCGAGGCTATGAAGCTTGTCGCGATGAAGGATCCCGGACTTTACAGAGAGATCCACAAATATGCACTTACCGCCTTCAAGGCTGCAACCGCCTACTACCATGTGACAACCGACCTGAACAGGATCCCGAACATCGATACCCTCACAGATGCACAGCTTCCGGATCTGTTCAAGCACAACGATTCAAGACAGCTCATCCACATCACATATGGACTGATTCTCAACGAGAAGAACGCTGACGGAAGCTACAAATACAAGGACAGACTCTACAAGCTGTGGAGAAAGTACAGAGAAGACTATGCAGAGCTTCTCTTCAACCACATCGGACGCCACGCAAAAGAAATTCTTCAGAAGTGAGCATAGGAGGTTTCAGTGAAACTCAACATCAAAAGCATTGAAAGTGCCGATTCAAGGAAACAGTGGATTGCCAAGGGCTATAAGCTCCCTGAGTATGACATCGAGAAGATGAGGGCAAACACCGCCAAAGCCCCAAAGTGGGTCCATTTCGGTGGTGGTAACATCTTCCGCATCTTCTTGGCAGCAAGGATGCAGGACCTTTTGAACAAGGGCCTTGCAGATTCCGGCATCATCGTCGGTGAAGGCTTTGACGCAGAGGTTGTGGAAAAAGGCTATGCTCCTTTCGACAACATCAACATCAACGTGACACTCAAGGCAAACGGAACAGTGGACAAAGAGGTCTGCGCATCTGTTGCCGATGCAATGGTCTGCAGCACACAGAGACCTGAGTGGAAGAGATTCGTGGAGATCTTCACAAACCCAAGTCTCCAGATGGTCAGCTTCACGATCACGGAGAAAGGCTATGCCACAGCTCCGCAGTATGTCCAGGATGACATTCTCAGAGGCCCTGAGAAGTGCACAACAATCTGCTGCATGGTCGTATCTCTTCTCAATGAGAGATTCAAGGCCGGAAAGTATCCGATTGCCGTCGTCAGCATGGACAACTGCTCACAGAACGGACTGAAGCTCTTCACTGGAGTCTCCACAATCGCAAAGAGATGGGCAGAGATGGGAATGGTCTCACAGGACTTCGTGAAATGGCTCTGCGATGAGAAGCAGGTCAGCTTCCCATGGTCAATGATCGACAAGATCACACCAAGGCCTGATCCGATGGTTTCCGAGACCCTTAAGAAGGACGGAGTGGAGGACATGGATGTGATCATCACAGCCAAGAGGTCCTATGTCGCCGCATTCGTCAACTCAGAGGAGTGTGAGTACCTTGTCGTCGAGGACAAGTTCCCCAACGGCCGTCCTGCACTTGACAAGGCCGGCGTCTACTTCACTGACCGTGACACCGTCACAAAGGTCGAGCGCATGAAGGTCTGCACCTGCCTCAATCCGCTGCACACAGCAATGAGCGTCATGGGTTGCCTTCTCGGATACACCAAGATCTCCGATGAGATGAAGGACCAGGACATCGTCAAGTACATCGAAAGGCTCGGATATGTTGAGGGTCTTCCTGTTGTCACCGATCCTGGAATCCTCTCACCGAAGTCATTCATCGATGATGTCGTCTACAAGAGACTTCCGAACCCGTTCATGCCTGACACCCCGCAGAGAATCGCAACTGACACAAGCCAGAAGCTTGCAATCCGCTTCGGTGAGACCGTCAAGGCCTACCAGGAGAACAAGCTTGACCTGTCCAACCTCAAGGTCATCCCGGTCGTTCTTGCATCATGGCTCAGATACCTCCTTGCAATCGACGACAACGGCAAGGCTTTCGAGCTCAGCCCGGATCCTCTTGCAGAGTCTGCACATGCTGACCTTGCAGGTGTGAGCTTCGGCAAGGCCCTCAAGGGTGGCGAGCTTGACAAGATCCTCTGTAGAGAGGACATCTGGGGCTATGACGTGACAAAGTCACAGCTGTATAAGGCAGTTGTCGCGGCATTTGAAAGCATGAATGCAGGTCCTGGCGCAGTGCGCAAGACTTTGCACAACACAGTAGCATAATAGGAGACAGAGAATGTTGAAACTTAGAAAAAACTGCAAGTATGATCTTGTGTGCCCGACAAGCATGGGCGTAAGAATCACACCGGCCAACAGGCTTCCCGTTCACACAAGCCATCTTTTCGAACTCCAGGCCACAAGCGCGGAGAGCAACGTGCTCAACGTCTCCGCATCACTGGGGCTCAAGACAATGGTTCTTACATCATTCGTCAAGGAGAGCCCGATCGCCTCATTCATCAAGGCTGAGCTGAGATTCAGAAACATCGACTATACTGGACCGGAAGTGGATCAGGGTGGTGCATGGGGTTACAGACACCAGTTCAACATCGCTGACAGCGGTTTCGGAAGCCGTGGACCAAGGGTCTGGAACGACAGATCCGGTGAAGTCGGAAGAACTCTCAAAGCTTCTGACTTCGATCTGAAGAAGATCTTCGAAGAGGATGGAGTCAGGATTCTCCACCTTTCCGGTCTGATTGCTGCACTGAGCCATGAGACTACACAGTTCTGTCTGGATGTCGCAAGGGCTGCAAAGAAGAGCGGAACCCTCATCTCATTCGACCTTAACTACCGCGCAAGCTTCTGGAAGGGCAGAGAAGCCGAGCTTTCAGCCGCCTTCAGCGAGATCGCTTCAGTTGCAGACATCCTTGTCGGTAACGAGGAAGACTTCCAGCTCTGCCTCGGCATGAAGGGACCTGAGGCTGGCGGTAAGGATCTTGCAAACAAGATCGAGCAGTTCAAGGGAATGATCGGTGAGGTCAAGAAGTCCTATCCGAACGCACAGGTATATGCAACGACCCTCAGAGAGGTTGTCAGTGCCAACGAGCACAACTGGGGCGCACTTGTCAGTGTCGGAAACAACTGGTACGAAGAGCTTCCCAGACCGATTCAGGTCATGGACAGAATCGGCGGCGGAGACGGATTCGTCGGCGGTCTTCTGTATGCAATTCTTTCAGGAAAGCCTGAGGAAGACTGGATCAAGTTCGGTTGGGCAACAGGTGTTCTTGCAACAACAGTTCTCACAGACTACGGCACGCCGGCTGATGAGGATCAGATTATGTCCATCTACAAGGGCAATGCTAGAGTTAAGAGGTAATTTATGGCCAAGAAAGCAGATATCGGATTAATCGGTCTCGCCGTAATGGGTGAGAACCTTGTTATGAATATGGAGTCCAAGGGCTTCACAGTCGCAGTCTACAACAGAACAGTCGAGAAGGTAGATGCCTTCACAAGCGGAAGGGCAAAAGGCAAGAACATCATCGGATGCCACAGCATCCAGGACCTTGTCGACAACCTCGCAAGACCAAGAAAGGTTCTCCTTCTGGTCAAGGCAGGACAGCCTGTTGACGATTTCATCGAGAAGCTCATCCCGGTCCTCGAGCCAGGTGATGTGATAATCGACAGCGG
>JAEEGL014212458.1_pt1 | contig 10743 bp, 5 predicted proteins | sample 9134231 | NCBI WGS metagenome assembly JAEEGL01 (sample SAMN16246548, study PRJNA631951) | gut metagenome | biome: gut microbiome; feature: rumen; material: fiber-attached | host: Bos | place: Iran: Karaj | collected 2018-10 | reverse complement strand
GCTCATTTTGAGCTAAAAATTACATTTTGGGGAATTATTTTTGAGCCGATACTGGATCTTGCTACGTCTTATCTATTACATATTACATCAAGCATCAAACATCGTCAGTCCCCCGTTCGGCTCATCATTATTCTCCATATAGCGGCTCATGCCATTATCCTCCATGTCATCTTCTGATGCTGGATCAAAGCCACGCATATTGTCATAACTGCTCGATTCATGTGGGTGAGAGGATGAGGAAGCGGTAGGAGTTGATGGCACCTTCACCTCTTCCTGCAGCTCTTTTACCTCTTCTGTCACAGCCGTATCAGGCAGCTGATATGACTCTTCACTTTGAGTTTCTGTCAACGTAGGTGAATACTCTTGCCTGCTCTTGTTTCCACACGACAACAGGAGCAAGGATAATGACAATATACAGAATGATTTGGAAATCTCTATTTTTACCACAACACAAATCATTTCTTTTTATACAATCCACACCTCCGGCATTCTTGCCTTAAACTCAGAGTCAATGAAATGGCACTGCTCTTTCACTATGCCTCGGCGATGAAGTGCAGGTTGCAAACAATAGAGGTCGAAAGCATCTTTGTCAATATCTTCTTCTTTATCCCATTGGGGGAAAAGCAGTTTCATATATGCCGTAGCCATACGTTTAATGGCCTTAGAATCTCGTACATCAGCTTTTTCCTCAAACTGGGTAATTTTATCAAATAGGAGGCTATAAATGTTTTGGATTCTCATAGAATGAAGTATTTCTGAGAAATATTCCACATTGATAGTCCATCCCCTGAATATCATACTGTCATTGACTCTTGGTAATAGCCATCCTTCAATGAAGCAATGGAAACGGTCAAGTAGTGCAGATTCTCGAAAGTTTTGAGGAAGTGAGTCAAAATATCGTGGTGAGATAGGGACGTTTGCTGCTGTCAGAGGAATATTACCCATCAACATCAAACCACATTCTGACGTAAACTCATTGTTGTCAATAGTTGTCTTTCCGCTCTCCAGATATGACTTCAGAGCGGCCTGAATCTCTGCTGGTTCCTGGAACACAATTGTCTGTATTTCATCGAACACAGTAAAATCATGATTCTTGATGATACCATTCTGTTGCTTGGCCTTATCATAAAACAGTTTGGCACGTGTTACTTTACCTCCACTAACAAGCCAACCGTATTTAGACAAATTTCCAAACACATAACTCTTACCCGTTCCTTTGGGAGCCAATTCAACAACGTTCAGTCTTGGTTCGATAAAAATCAGCAGTCTGGTAAGGAATTCCAGTTTCTGGGTCATTGATACAAATCCTTCTGGGTCATACTCCATTGCAGACAAAAGAGTATCAATCCATTCTTCCGTCGTGAAGTTCTTACGTGCTTCGCGTAGGAAATTAACATCTACTGTCTTATATGGCTTAAAGGGATTGTAGTCCACCATTTGTACGTGATTCTTCTTCCCATTGTCATCAGGCAGAAGACATAGTTTAACGATACCCCACTTCTCACCATCAACTAATTCGCCAGCATGTTTCTTATAGACATACTCAGGTATCAAACCTTCACGTAGCTTAATGCCGTAATCTGGAATTGCAAACTGCTTTTCGCCCTTTACAAGGTCAATATAGATAATAAAACGAGTAAGAAGGACTACCTCTTCGCCAGATAATATCTTTTCTTTTACCATCTCTCCTTTTGCAGGTATCACCTTATCAAGGAATACGCTTAGCCCCATAGTATCTATATTCCCCGTTTCAACATTCAAGAACTTCTTTATCAAATAATCTTTGACGAACGAAGGCAGATTTCTACCAGCAAACAGGCTGTTAGTTGCCTTTGGGTCTTTATAGATTGACATATCCTTAAAATATGTCCGTATCTTCTGTTGTAGTTCTTCTTTCATAACCTTATCATGTTAAAAGTCAAACAAATCATTAGTTGTAGCACCCATATTCACAAGTATTTTGTAGGGACGAATAACACCACCCACACTTATGCTGAATGTGTCATCATCACTACTCAGCGATAACGTATCAGAAATATAATCATCAGCCCCCACTTTTGTAAACGTATATTGCTTGCCTCCATATAATAAATAAGGAGTATCGTTGCTGTTCAATCCTGAAATATGGAACTTGACTACAGGATTTGCACTGGAAACTTCGTCTGTCAAAGGATATGCGCTCCAACAACATTCATTAGGACTCCCAGAAATGATAAATATAGGCACCAATACTTCTTCTGGCGAACAACCGCCATGAATGCCCTGGCCTTTGGGCACTTTCTCACATAGTGACTGATGTTTCAATGCGCATAGTGTACGTCCATCTTCAAGAGTAATATAGCTGTTGTCAGCCGTGATACCATCTGTTTTCTTCGTAGCAAGTCTGCCATGATGATCACTTTCTATGCCAGCCATATTCAGTCCGCCACATAACTGGGACATGTATGTCAGACCATGATCACTCACGATAGCGACTTTCTTGCCAGCATAGGAACTGACAATCTTATTAACAGCAGCCTTCACCACCTCCATTTCCTCAACATATACATGAGGATAAACGTTCGATGAACGATGAGCCATGCTGTCAAGGTCACCAACTTTCATGTTTTGAATGTCCACCTCAGATAGTTTCTGTAGTTCTACCTTGTTAACTGCTGTTATTGAAGGAAGTATGGCTCGTGCTATCATTACATCGTTCAAATAGATGTTCTCCTGTTCATGCTGTCTAATCAGTTCAGATACGAAAGGAATCCAGTCAACGCCCAATCCATCAATCCAATAGAAAACCTCAATATCAGAGCGCCCGCTAAGTAATGTTCTTGTTGTCTTGAACGTCTGATACCATGTATCAAAGGAAACGCTATCTCTATTTTTCTCTCTGACTTGGTTATCTATCTCACTTGTATATTCATTCGAAATTTTAGCTTGCTTGTAAGTTTGGAAATAGTCATCTAACCATGCCTTACTGCCCGATATACTTGTAAGCCCTGACTGCATATAGAGTGCCAGATCAGGGAAAAACGCTTTAACATCCTTACTGCTTATATTTCCTTTGCCAAGCCATACCAAAGCAATCTCTTTCTCTCGTATGGTAAGTCTCGTAAAGTATTGTAGTGCTTGCTTATAACCTAACTTTTGTGGTATTGCTTCAAGACGGCGACCAAGCAGACTCACAACCTCTTCTGTTAATATAACATTGTTATCTGCTGCTATATTCAAGATTGTTTTTCGTTCTTCTACTTCTGACGAAATGGTTGTCATGTCTAATACTACTTCATTGAAAAGAGAACGATTACTGTAATCTGCCATTCTATCAAGACAACGGCAAAGCAAGCTCTCTCTGTCGTGAGTGGAAGTATAGAATAGTGCTAATAGCCATCTGTCAAATGAAACGCTATGGGAGAACCACACTTTCAAGAATGTTATACTATTCTCAATGGCAGTGACTCCAAAGTAGTGTTGCACAAACTCGCTGAAAACAAATGTTTCACTTGCATCTATCTGTTGTGCCAAAAGGCGCCATTTGTCCTCGTCAGACTCCCTATAGATAATGTTTTCAAATGTAAGCCCAAGCCCCTTGGTAAGAAACTCATGAACATTTTGGGGAGTCATGTATGTAAAAGCGTTATCTGGATTCGCATGAACGGAATCCGTATAAATCGTTCTCGAAGTGGTAATGATGGTATGCTTTTTCTGTGCCTCACTATCCTTCCAAATATTGAGCCATTCTTTAAGGTTATGCACAACGTTATATTGAGCATCTAATCCTGATACGCCAAAACACTCTGCGTCGTTCATAATCACGACACGATACCCTGTACTTTCGTTGTCTTTCAAATGCCAAATTGTAATTTGACTTTCATTTTTGAACATCTGCATCTTCTCTTCCAAACCTACGATTGGAATATAGATGCGCTGGTGGTTTTCTTGTGCAGATTCAGTACCCTCAATTCCCTTTATTGATTTAATAAGAGCATCAAATGTTTTATCTTTTGTGTTGTCATAAAAACGGGCCAACTCTGAGAAAGGAGCTACCAATCCATCATTGCTATCAATCCTTCTGACATAATTCTCTATTGCCTCACCCAGTTCTTGATAAGTCATCATCAAGTCTGGGTAACGGGCATCCATCCACTTATCCACGCTTTCTACATGGACTTGCCTTTCTGTCTGTAGCCATTCGATTAGTTTAAAACAATCGTCAAAGCTATCTGTCAATATAAAGCGAAGAGGAAAACGATTCTGATTTGATGCTCCCACCTCAGTAGAAGCATTCTTATCGGCTATTATCGTCTCTTTCAACTCTTCCAGAGTCAGAATATCGCTATACATATTTTATGATAATGTCAAGTGTTCTCACATCTGCATTTTCACACAAATCCGTCAGAAGTTCCTTCATAATACCACTCGAAGCCATCGCCAAAACACGTTTTGCTTTTTGGCGTTTTTCTTGAATTGTGGTATCATCAGGGCGTGGAGTGTAATCTGAATATCCACCATCATCATGTACTGTCATTGCTGGAACAAAGCCGTTGTCTTGTCTCTGTCTTTCTTGCTCTCTACGTTCCAATTCTTCAATACGACGTCTTTGTTGTTCTTCTCTCATATCACGAAGAGAGTCCTCAACCTGTTCCTCAGACCACAGACTGTTGGTTCCTGCCAAATGTTCTTTCAGATAAGTATAGGCCTGATCTATCTCTTCTTCTTTCAATGCTATACGATCCAATCCCAGCAAATATGTAACAAAACCTTTTCTGAAACTATCTGCTTGTTGTAGAAGCATATTACCCAGGTCTGTTCTTCTTTGTGAGAGTCCATTAACCGCTGAAGCCATTAGTTGAGGTTTCTTTACGCTTTCAGCTTCATTGACCACCTCAACGATGTCACTAATCACTTTCTTCAGTTCTTCATCGTCGGTGGCATATTTTAATGACCATAAGGGGTAGCCCACAGATTGTACGTATTCATGTTGCATCGTCCAACGTGCATCCTTCAAACTACTAATCTCTATGTCACCCTTTAATTTCTTCAAACCAAAGACACTAACAAGCAACTTGCTTAATTGGCCTGCCTCACGACTTTCAAGCTCAAATTCCAACTTTGATGACACCCTTTCTCTTGACCATGCATCAAATAATTCAACAACATCGTCAACAAGATGTTGTGCTGTACGTGGTTTACCATTCAAGTATATCTTATCAATGTATGGGCGAAGTGCAAAGGCAACCATTGCCATTGGTGCGATTGTTTTGAATAGTCCGTATGGTGGTTCTGTCAAACCTTTTAACTTCTCACCAAGATTAAATGATTGGTTCTTGTTTGTATGAGCAAAGGCCGTTTTCACAAATTCTGCTACAAGTTTCAGGGGATGTTTCTCATCGCAGTCAACTTTCCAGTTGAGATTTTCATCCACACTATCCTGTAATAACAGTTCTACATGCTTGTATTGAGCATTTAGTTTGGAAAGGACCTCTGATTTGGAGTTGAAATTCAATATGGCTTGAACAGCCAACTTTGCAGATTGTTCTTTCCAATAAGTTGTTGACCTCTTTTCCAAGATGGATGGTAAAGACTCTGGGCCACTGGTAAAGATGTAAGGTGACACTTCCATATTGAAGGTACTGGTAACCCTATTTCCATTTGTGGCAATCTGTTTTCCGTTGATATAGAAAGTAACATTTCCGCTTCTAATACGCATAAACCATTCTGCGATAATTTCAGTAGAATTCTTTGTGTAGGTCTGAGTTTGGTTCACCAATGAATGGCGTTGCGCACAAGTAGCATTCGCTTGATATTCAATAAAGCGCTCGTAGTTCTTTTCTCCCAAAGCCGTATCTAATACCACAAAGCATACAGTTTGGAATCGTTCATCCGTTGTATTCTTGGCTGCAATGGCTTTCAATTCGGCTAATTCTTGTTCTGTCTTGCCAACAAGGTAAGCAACACACAGTTGATGACCAGGTGTATGACGTCTTAAACTTTCCACCTTATTCATCAATGTGTATTCATTAGACGATAATGACAAGAAATCGCAGTTTACAGGACGGAACACTTGCGAGGCAAAAGCATTCATCAAGACAAAGCCAGTCCTGTTGAATTTAGCAACCTGTTCCGTACTTTGATATGTCGATGTCCTTAAATCGTTCTTGATATTCAGAATTTCATCAGCCGGAAGCGCTGTAAACAGAATGGAGAAATTTCCGTTGGGCTGACGCTGAATAATGCTCTTGTCGTTAAACCAATCAAGTATTTCTATAAGTCTGTCGTAAATGGGCGTTCCCTCAAATAGCAGTGCAATGTTCTCCTGTGATGGAGTTACAGTGTCATCATTAGCTCTATTGTTTAATGCATTGAGTAGCAATATTCCTTTGAAGACAGCTAAGGTGTCTTCTCCTTCTGCCTCAACTGCAAGGTGATGACTATTATATCGCTCAGTCACAGCTCCATATTCTTGTGTTCGTTCCTCAAAGAATGACTGCACGTAGTCCCACAGATAATCTGCTGTAATAACACGTCTTTCAGAATATGCCTCTTCACTATCAAAGAATGCTTTAACTCCATCGCTTGCAAGGAAATCAAATACTGAACGACTGCTAGAACCTGCAGCAATTGCAAAATAAGTGGCCAGATTTGCCGTTGCTGGATGCAATGGGAACAAGTTTGACAAATCCCTGAAGGTCTGTTGCGGGTCTGTACTTGAAGAAGAGAATGCTTCTATCAATTCTCTGTGCTGGTCACAGAATTCATCTTGCCTTCTGTCGTACAGCCCATAGTGAATGATCTTGAATTTCTTCGACATTATGCGATAGGCTGATACAGGTGCCATGTTATAGACAATATAGTTGTATCGTCCCATCGTCTTGTTCATTGCTTCATTATCTAATTTCGAGAACACAGATGGATGAGAGATGTATAGGAAATAACTATCGTTTTCTACCTTGTTCAACGTTTCTTCCACCTCTTGAAGCAATGTAAACAAACGAAGGGCTAAGTCTGACGTTCCTATTTCTGTAAACTCATCCCATATAAGAAGCAATCCTGAATAACCTAGTCCCTTTGCTTTCAGCTCATTCTGGACTTCCTCCAACCATTGTGGAAGCACATTGTTTTGTAAATAGATAGTATATCCACCATCGCTAAGAGCTTCATTCACTCGGCTAAATACTTCCGTATCACACTCGTTAAGGCGTTTTCTAAGCCTGTCAGTGTCTGGTGCTACGCTCTTCAATGACTCGTTCTGTGAAATTAGCATCTCCCAAAAGCCAGGTTGTGAGTCTATATGACTTACATAGCTTTGGAAATCAGTAGGAACAGTAATATCAATACCTTCGCGCGAAAGCGCATTTTTTACTTCTTTTTGTATTTGCAACGAAAGGTCTGCCTCTCTTGAAATATACTGCTGGCCATACAAGTTAACAGGGAACAGCCGTTTCTCACGTCTCAGCTCCAAGACGCTGTTTCTCAGCATCGCATACTTTTCTTCACGATATTCATCGTTGACAAACTCCTCAACATTTTCCATTGGGTCGCATAGCAAATGTTTCAGTACTGAGCCGGCATGACTCTTACCAGAACCGTATGTTCCTGCAATCCAGATGGAGCGATGCTTGTCCTGATCATTGTTGCGAATAGCTGCCACTGTCCTTCTCAATAAACTATTGAACAGGTCGTTGGCGATAAACGTTTTCCAATCATCAGGACCTTCTTCCTTGATGTTGTAAGCTGGACGCATTTGACGTAGCGTCACAATGTCATTGTATTTCGTTGCCATAATTATTGGTTAGAATTTCAAAATATCCAAACTGGTAATGTCTTCACGTAAAGTTATGCTGTCGAGGCCCATATTGAGCTCAGCAGTTAATAGACGATTTTGAGCTGCGTTAAGTGTACGTAGTGTTTTTATTAGCGAAGCTTTGTCTATGCCGAATTCGAAAGCTGGCCCACCATCACATCCTCCTTGATAGAAATCAGAAACGCGCAAAGAACGAACACCCTTAACCTCTGCATATCGATAAATAGAATAGGCTATTGTTTTGGGAGTTAGAAGAGGATTGCCCTCTCTAACAAAATTCTTCATTTTACCATCAGAAATGTCCACCCCTTGTTTTACTTCAAATCCAAAAGGCGCATAATCTGGATTTAATATCTGCATAAATGCTCCTATTGCATACTTCACAGAAGTATCTGTATATGTCCCTCCAAAATAATCTATGGCAGAATCTATTAGAAGGGCTCTGTCAAACTGTTGGTTTGCACGAATGCTATCTACAAACCAATGTACCAACGGATTGTTGTAACAGAAGTGAATCCATATTACCTGCCAAATAGTGTCACGTTCGTCCATTAACATGTCTGAACAGTATTGACCAAATGGGGTTAGTTGGTATTTCGCATCTACAATCTCAGAGTCTTTAAGCCAAGCCTTAAAACTTGACACCTGCTTATTACCCAAAGAATTGCCATTCCAAAAATCTTCTTTAGAATCAAGATATTCTTGAACCCATTCTTCATGGATTCCAAAAGTACCATAGCTGGAAATACTTCCGATTAAATTCTTACTACTCATATTCTTTGCTAATGAATTAGCCACAATACAACCTGTGTCATGAAAAAGAAGGCATTTGTGGCAATGTATACATTTTGATTTATCTATTTCAATTTTAGGATATACAGATAATGCGCCTGTTGGGCATTCTACCTCACAGGCTTCACAACTGATGCAATATGCACTTTTGTATGCTACTCGTTTAAGTAGTGGTGGCAGGTTGTTGTCTGTAATTTCATTGATACAAAAGACATATTCTCCAGACTCCTTTTTTGTTGTCTTGAACGAATGGACATTCTTTCCTATTTTGATTTCCCCAAGCCCTATACATCCCTGTTTGTGGTATGTGAAGTCTCCTAACGTTTGGAGCCATATTTCTATATCATGCTTGCCATTAGTTATTGTGGCAGTGAACTCTGTACCTTTCATAGAGAAGCCAACATTTGTTTTTGCCGCTATGCTATTACCACTGGCTCTTAGCTTCCATTTATGTTCACTAATATACTCGTTCAAGTTTGGAATCTTCCTTTGTTTGGCAATACTCACAAGTCTTTCCAAGAACGGACTTAGTTCTCGTGGATAATTCCTATTGACAATCATATCATCCCAAGGTGACGAGAATGGGCATATCAGACAACCTACACGTGGTTTCCCAACTCGATAGGCAGGATTGATGGGAAGATCATGAAGAAATAAATACAGAAAGATTTCAGTGGTATTCCAGTTGAGAATGGGCCTTGCGTTTATTACGTTATTATGCTTAACCCCTCTTCCAATTCTTTCATAGCCTTGCCTTTTTACACTTTCTTCAGCTCTAACCCCTTCAAATGCTAAAAACTTATGGCTGATACCATCTTCTTGTAATATTCTATATAGAGGCGCTGTTTTCATTACAGCGCAACACCATCTATGCTTATCACTTGGAGTTCCAATCTTGTCCCAGTAATCCAATACTGATGCATGGTTTCTAGCTGTGCGGAATCTTAAATCTGGAAAACGTTCGTGATAGAGCTTCTGAACATCTTCATATAATTCAAGTGAAGGAGGTAGCTCATACCCTGTATCACTATAAATTACTTCAAATTCTGTGCTCGGCATTGCTCTGGTACATAGGTCGAGAACAACCTGCGAATCCTTACCTCCAGAAAAAGAAGCCAAAAAACGATCTATCTTGGTCGTTTGATATATTTTTCGTCCTTGTTCTTCTGCCGTGTCAAGTGGCATAATCTCAAAAGAGTCACAATCCTCCTTTACGATAGCCATTTTCTGTTTCTTCTTGGCCTCAATACGCTTAGCCAATGCCTCGTAGTCAAGTTGGTTCGCAGCAACTTTACTGGCACTCTTTCGTGCTTTAGCATATTGGTTGAAGGTCTCATATATAAATTCTATAGCCTCACTCTCCAAGGTAAACATGTTTTCTCTGTTCAATTTAAGCATCTTAGCCATGTCAACTGGCTTTAGGTTAATCTTGGTGTCTGCTTTTCCATCTGCAAATACGATAGTTGCAGCATCGTAGATATTGGCTCCCTTGGCCTCAAACATCAGTTCACCACGATACCAATATTGCTTATTAACAGCCCATAGCAGGGGTTCCTTGCATTGTGGGTATTTCCATCCCAATTTGTCGAGCCCTAATAAATTCAATTCTTCATAGAACACAGGACGAGGCGACACGCCAAGCGTACCATCTACGATACGGGTATGCAACTGCACGCCACCAGTCTCTTTGTCCCAAGTTATCTTATACATTCTTACGTTTACCTGTTTTTAATTGTAAGAAGAACAAAAAAAGCGCACCCTCATCCCTTATGCACTTGAAAGCTAGCCGTCGGCAAACAGGCTATGACACATTACACAAGGAAAGGGTACGCCTATGAAGGCGTATCCCTAATCCCGCAGGGCTGTGTCAAAATTAGTTTTGCCGACTATTTGCTTTCAGGCCCTATCGAAATTTTGAATACTCTAATTTCAGTCCCTCGATGTCCTGCACTACAGCCCTCACTCCCAATGGAGATCAGTTTTCGCTGCCATGCATTTGCTCAGACGGCTTGCGCCATCATCACAATAATGCTGCAAAGATACGAAATAATATTGAGATTATTCACATCAAAGCACATTTTTACACATCTTTTAATAAAAGTGTCTCTTTCCCATACTCATACCACCAGCGGGTGGCATCGCTGAGGGCGTAAACTCTT
>JAEEGL013961631.1_pt1 | contig 10743 bp, 10 predicted proteins | sample 9134231 | NCBI WGS metagenome assembly JAEEGL01 (sample SAMN16246548, study PRJNA631951) | gut metagenome | biome: gut microbiome; feature: rumen; material: fiber-attached | host: Bos | place: Iran: Karaj | collected 2018-10 | reverse complement strand
TCCAAAATTTGTCGTATCTTTGCACTCGATTTTTAACAAATCATGCGCAAAGCGTTGCGCAGACATATTGAATTATCGAAGCGTTTGCTTTATTTGAGGATTCTTTCAATCATCCACAACATTGAAAAATAGTGTTCCGAGAATAATGCGAAACGCTCACGTTTATGCGTGAGCTTTCTGCATATATGGACACTATGGGAGTGGATGCCCGAAAGAACCAATAGCAGTTGGCTCACGTTTTTTATGTAAATATTAAAAAACTAATAATAATTAAAACCGAAGAGGCGATGGGATATAACCGCCGAGAACAACATGAAAAAGCTTTTATCTTGGATGTTGGTATTAACAATGTCATTTAGTTTTATGTCATGTAGCAAAAATGACAATAATGATCCGCAAAGCGGAGAGGTGGAATCGTTAAATACAGTGTTGTTGCCGTACAAAATAGAAGTGCAACTGAATGACTATCCTTATACTTCTTACTGCGGAGTAGAGGTGCATAAAGATGTGTTAAAATGTTATTGTAATACCCTATATGAATATGCAGTACAACAAATATGTATTGGTAAAGTAAACAAACTAAGCGATATTAAATCAGTCCCGGCAACAGGCTGGCAGACAGATGATCTTCCCGTGCAAGAAGGGTATGGATATTTAGTTAGGGTCCGTGTTAATAATCAGTGGCTTTATAAGCGCCTATACATAAAAGAGTTCTTTGTAATTGGTGGAGATGATTGGTATTGTAAAATGGATGCCGATTTCGGTCACAACTGGGATCCCCTGTCCGCGTTATAATTCTATCTATAGCAATTATTGAAGGCCATATATTAATTTGGTCTTTCCTTTCCGCGCTGCTTATCGCAGCGCGGTTTTCTTTTTTTTCATATTCCCCTCTCCGTACTTCTCGAATAAATCAGCAAGTTACGCGTTTTTAGTGAAAAAAACGTACATTTCCACACCCCAAAAATTTGCATATATCAAAATTTTTTTGTACCTTTGCACTAGGTTTTGATGGGGATTAGGAAAATGGAACATTGTTGCATAGGTATTGCCCTCGTATTGCCTCCGTGATTACCTCGTGATGCTCCCGTGTGGGCATATGGAACATTTTGACATCTATTAGAAAAAGGATTGTCAGATATCAGAAAAAAGCCCTGCCGGTGCCCCGTCATATACCGTCGAATACCGACGGTGAGCCGACGGTCAACCGACGGTCAAGGCTAATGTCAAGCCTCTGTCAGGCTAAGAACGACCCAATTTTTGTGCAACATATACTATATTATATATTTATATATAATATATAATTTATAGGTCCCTCCGCTTGCGAATGAACCATTCTTTCTTGAACAAAAAAATCCCTCAAATATTTGCATATGTGCGAAAAAAGCAGTAATTTTGCAGCGCAAAATTGATTTAGTATGGATAAACAAGAATTACGCAAGCTGATTGCTATTTGGTTTGAAGAGGATATCCGCGACGGCGATCATACCTCGCTCAGTTGTATTCCGCCCACCCAGATGGGGTGCCAACAGTTGATAATCAAGGACACCGGTGTACTTGCCGGCGTGGAAGTAGCGAAAGAGATCATCAATTATTTTGATCCCGAGTGCCGCTTTGAGCAGTTCTTAGAGGACGGCGCGCACGTGAAGCCGGGCGATATCGCTTTCAAGGTGTACGGCAAAGAACTCAGCCTGCTGCAGATCGAGCGCACGATGCTCAATATCATGCAGCGTATGTCGGGCGTAGCGACGACGGCGAACAAGTACCAGAGCCTGATTGCCGACACCGGTTGCCACGTGCTGGATACCCGCAAGACGACGCCGGGACTGCGTTACCTGGAGAAAGAGGCGGTCGCTCTCGGCGGCGGTATGAACCATCGTATCGGGCTCTTCGACATGATATTGCTCAAGGACAACCATGTGGACTTCGCCGGCGGTATCACGAACGCGCTCACGCGTGCACGCGATTATTGTAAGGAGAAAGGCAAGAGCCTCAAGATCGAGATCGAAGTGCGTAATTTCGACGAGATCAACGAGGCGCTGGCCACTAACATCCCCGATCGTATCATGCTTGATAACTTCACGCCCGCGAAGACGAAAGAGGCAGTCGATCTGATCCGCGCATGGGAGAAGACGGCTGGTCGTCACATGGAGATCGAGTCGAGTGGCGGTATCACGATCGATACGCTGCGCGACTATGCGCTGCAAGGCGTGGATTTCGTATCCGTAGGTGCGCTCACGCATAGTTACAAATCGCTCGACATGTCGTTCAAGGCGGTGAAGTAAAGGTGTACGGGGTAGGGTGTACGGTGTATAAAGTTCACGAAATATTCTATACCTTACAAGGCGAGGGTGCTCATAGCGGCATCCCCGCCGTCTTTGTGCGCTTCAGCGGTTGTAACCTCCGCTGCCCCTGGTGCGACACCGAGTTCGAGGGCTACACCGAGATGAGTGCCGACCAGATCATCGCCGAGATGCAGGAGCTATACGACATCCCGAACGTGCGGCGTAAGATGTGCGTACTCACGGGCGGTGAGCCGGCTTTGCAAGTGGACGAAACGCTCATTGAGGCCCTTCATGCCGCAGGATTCTATATCTGCATCGAGACGAACGGTACGCGTCCTATACCGGCCGGCATCGATTGGATTACCTGTTCGCCCAAAGAGGGTACCAAACTGGCGCTCGAGCAGGTGAACGAAGTGAAAGTGGTATTCACCGGTACGTACGATCCGGAGGTATGGCGCACACAATTAAAGGCTGAACATTGGATGTTACAGCCTTTGCGATATACCGGCGAATGGCTCATGACGAGCGGTATCGACGAATGGGAAGATGACGCGAACGATAATCTCGACGAAACGGTGCGCTATATTCTCGCGCACCCCTTCTGGCGCCTGAGTGTGCAGCTGCACAAGATAGTGGGACTCCGTTAGTCGCGCTCGTAGATGGCGGTGTTGCCTTCGCTCTCCTGCACGCTCACTTTATAGCAGTTCTCCACGTGGTCGCAGATCCATTTGGCGATGTTCTCCGCCGACGGATTGACCTCCAGAATCTCATTGATATATTTATGGTCAAAGGTATCTTTGACCACTTTTTTGATATGCGTGAAATCGGTGACCATACCGTCCGCGTTCAACTCTTTCGCCTTGCAATAAACGACGATGATCCAGTTATGGCCATGCAGGTTCTCACATTTGCTTTCATAAGAAAGCATCAAGTTATGCGCCGCCGAAATCTCTATTCGTTTTTCTACGTAATACATGCTCAGTAATCAGTATTCAGTAATCAGTTTTCATACACCGTATTATCCTCAATGCCGGCTTGTGCCAGCGCCTCTTTGCGTTCGCGGCAGGTACCGCACACACCGCAGTGATGCTCACCGCCTTTGTAGCAACTCCAGGTCTCGGCGTAGTCGAGCTTCAGATCTTTGCCTTTCTCGGCTATCTCCGCTTTGGTGAGATGGGTATAAGGCGTGAGTAGCTGCACGCCGTTCCACGTACCGAAATGGATCGCGCTATTCATCGCCTCCACGAACTCCGGCCGGCAATCGGGATAAATCGTGTGGTCGCCGGCATGGTTCGCCAGCATGACATATTGGAGTTTGTTATTCTCCGCGATACCCGCTGCGATAGAGAGCATGATACCGTTTCGGAAGGGTACGACGGTTGATTTCATATTCATGTCGTCGTAGTTCCCTTCGGGAATAGCGTCCGCGCCTTCGAGAAGGGAGGATTTGAAGAACTGCTTGATGAAGGGCAGGCGAATGACCATATGCGGGACCCCAAGTCGCTCGCAATGCAACTTGGCGAACTCCAATTCGCGGTCGTTATGGTTCGAACCATAATGGAAAGACAGCGCCATGCCGATACGGTACTGATACTCATAGAGCATGGTCGTGGAGTCGAGTCCGCCGGAAAGAACGATCAAACTATCTTTCATATACTTTGCTGAATTGCGCCAATAAACGCTGCTTTTTGAGTTCCTCATGCTCTTTATCCGCATAGTTGGCGAAGGGGTAGATACTGATTCCGCCGCGGGGCATGAACCAACCCGTCACCTCCAGGTATTTGGGATCCATCAGTTTCACCAGGTCCTTCATGATAATATTCACGCAGTCCTCGTGAAAATCGCCGTGATTGCGGAAGGAGAAGAGGTAGAGCTTGAGGCTCTTACTCTCCACCATCCGTTCGCGGGGTATATAACTGATGTAGATATGTCCGAAATCGGGTTGTCCGGTCTTGGGGCATAGGGTAGTGAACTCCGGGCAGTTGAAGGTCACCAGATACTCATTCTCCGGGTGCTTGTTCTCAAATGTCTCAAGCACGCCGGGATTGTACTGATCGCTATACTGCACACCTTGATTGCCCAGCAGGGTCACACCTTCTAACTCTTTCTCCGTTCGCATCAGCGCATGATTTTGAGGGTTTGACCATTGGCCGTAACGACGATATACATTCCGCGCGGTAGCGGCATGGAGTAGATATCCTCGTTGGTGGTGGTCACTTTGCGACCGTAGATATCGAAGATATTCACCCATTCGCCTGCGGTATAGACATCTTCGATGCCCTGCGGTTTGCGATAAACAACCGTTATCTCATACACCTCACGATGGATATAATCCGATACCACATATTCGAACGGCAGGTATTCGGCGATAGACAGATTGACCGGTTCGCCTTGTGCCGGAATAGTATGGGTGTATTCGCTGGCAAGGGTGATCTCGGGTGTTACAGCACTCAAATCGGCCAGTTCCGGATGCTCGAGGGTGTCAATCTCCAGCATGATAGAATAGCTACCGATCTCCGGTATGATCTCAATATCGCCCAACTTGAACTCCGTGATTCGCAGTTCCGGACGCTCCACACTTGCCTCTTGTTCATTGGTCAGATAAGCGATAACGGCATTCAGCAGGTTCTTTCCTTCGGCCGTCATGTATTTGCTGCTGTTCATTGACAACGGGAAGCAGATATACTTGGTGTTATTGCCGTCCAAACCGGCCGGTATCTCATGCAGGAAAGTCTCCAGTTCGCCGTCTCCGTAGTAGTCCTCGCGGTCACGCGTCAGAGCGGTAGCCAAGCATAACGAACCTTGTTTATTCACCTTGATCGGCATCAGACCTTTGCGGTCAATCGAATCAAGCACTTGAATCTGATCGCCTTGTTTCTTATGCATTTTGGAGAAGATCGGGTGGTCGTCACGCAGCACGGTGATCGATTTGCCGTTCTCGCTCAGACTACCGTTATTGGGTTCGCCCCATGTACCTCCGTATTCCGGCGTCAGGGAGTCGATCGGGTGAGCATACGAGAACGCATTCATGTTCAGTACCGGCAAATGCGATCCGCCGCGAAGGATCTTATACACCTCCGGGTTATTGGCATCTACGTCTTCCGAGATCAGAATCCATTTATACTTCGCGTACTGGTTAGCCGGACGCAAGTCATCTTTGGCCTTTTTCTCCCGGAGATTATAACCGCTATTCTTGAGATAGGTGTAGACATAATCTTTCTCGTACGCAAACGTGTTCTTATACAGATAGAGGATCGGGTTCACGCCTAAATCGGCACTCTTGACACTGATGGTACCCATGATCGTGTCGCCTCCGGTAACGGTGACGAGATAATGGTAGGTACCAACGGTTGTCGGCGTACCGCCGATGGTATAGATACCATTCTTGGCGCTGGTTGTCACACCCGGTGCGTCTAAGCCGTTAATCCATTTGAAGATGATGTCGGTTGTCGCGTCATAGACGTAGTAACGACATTTGATAGCGTCCATTTCTTCGCCTTGATCGGCTTCGACATCCGCTTCGGTAATGGCCTTGATCTCATATTTCACTTTGAATTTACCTTCCGCGCGGCTGGTTTCCACGCCGTTATAGTACGCTACGACGGCATATTTGTACTCGCCGATAGGTGCATTCGCCGTACCGGACAAGATAAGGGTATCCGTCAAATCGCCCTCAATCTTCTGCAGCGCGATGCCATCCACCGCTGTGCCGAGCCATTCCAGTTTGGTCTCAGCGCCCGCGATGTTATTGTATTTCGTTACGTAGGTAATCGGATTGATCGTACCGAAAGCATTCACTTTCTGCGTGCTGTCATTACCCTTCAACCATTTGGTACGCGGTTCTTGGGCAACACGCAGAGAGAAACCACCAAAGAGACAATCGTCTCCACACTGAATCTTAATAACATGTTCACCTGTGGTAATGTCAAAACGACGGATAGTGGCACTTGTCGAAGGCTCCATCGTTTGTTCTACATCATCAATCAGGACTTTGAATACTTTATGATCTGTCGGTTTAGAAGGATTGATTTTTTTGTCAATTCCATACAAAGAGAACTGGTCGTATCCTTTGAAATGCATCTCAACGGAATTGCTACTTTTCATGTTGTGGCATCTATCAGTGCTTTTATTAAACTCATCTTGGATAGCAAACCCCGTTCCTTTGTCAGTACCTGTACCCTTAAACCACCCATCTATCGCTTCATAGGAATTGGAGGTTTCGTTCTTGGTGATACCTTGTGATTTATCGATCGGGATAGTATGGATAGTCAGTTTGGTTCCTCCGTTATCCACACGGCCGGCATAATATACCTCATACTCATGTCCGTCAATAGCCGTCAGCGGTGTGCCGTATCCACCTGCAATCTCTTTGGCCTCGTATATCTCCGGTACGTGTAGCGTCAGACCTGTCTGCGGAACCGGAGGACCAACAATCTCTTTGAATGTAACAGAATAAGTCTTGGTGGTTGTTCCATCCTCTGCCGTTACCGTGGCGGTAGCTGTGCCATTCAGGCTGGTTACCTGTTGGTAACTTATTGTGGCAAACGAGTGGTTTGCTACACCTTGTAATAAGGGAACTGCAGAACCGGATTGAATATCAACGGAATATGTCAGTTGTGAGGATGAAAATCCTGGAATAGATGTTCCGCTATAAGAAAGACTCTTCAATGTTGCATCGTTCGAAGGTGTCGCTTTGGTGATGTTTACTGTATAAGTCTCTTTAGTTGTGCCATCTTCAGCGGTTACAACGATTGTTGCTGTTCCTTCTACTCCGGAAGGATTAGTAACTATGTACGTGGCTGCAGAAAAATTGGTCGTGGCTGTAACCACCGGAATAGCCGTTTGACTATAAGGTACAGTTACGTTATATGTTTTAGTGCTTGGCGAGAAACCCTGGATGGCGTTCCCGTCCACCATAATCGCTTTTAACGTCGCATCGTGCGATAACTCGGCGCGAGTAAAAGTGATGGTATATGTCATTTTTGTAGTACCATCTTCCGCTGTTACGACTACTGTAGCTTGGGTCGGATTACCAACAGTAGGCATAGTGGCTTGTGTTATAACCGGATCAGAAGCTTTGCTATCATGCTTGGTGGCTGTAACAGAAGGCATCGTTGTAGCGGTTGCAGCTATCGTGTAGGTATAATCGGTTTTGGAGGAACTGAATCCATCAATAGTTACACCGCCCACTTGTAAATCACTTAGCGTCGCATCAGTTGATTTGGGTGCCGGACCTGCCGTCACGTCCATATCTACGATAAAATAGGTAGTGTTATCACCCCAGTTAGTGCCTTTTTTGTATCCTGTTCCATCGAAGTTTTTAAGTTGGCGATAGATACGTAGCGTTCGGGCACCGGCAGGAGGAGTTACAGTTACATAGTTGGCATCGCAAGCACCGTCGTATCCGGGGAATGTGACGAGTTCTGCTGACAACACATTGTCAATGGTAGGGGTTACTCCTTCTGCCCAATATACAAATACCATCTTTTTCCCACTGCCGCTGGAATTATATGTGGCGTGCAGATATAATTTGGATATTTGTGATGTAGATACAATCTGTACATACTTTTCGTCTACGCCAGAAGCAGAACTGTTTCCTTCTACGACATCTACCTTTGTAGATTGAGAACCTGTTTTGCAAATCTGAGCGGAATTTTTAATTGCGAAAGTAGTGCTGGCTGTTACAGCTCCTTTTTGGGTACCTGCTACGATTTCTGCCGCACTGAACGATTGTACTTGGGCAAGAATAGAGCCTGCCACCATGCTGGCGGCAATGAATAACAAACTCTTCTTAAAAATGTTTCTCATATTTGTTTGTGTTTTTTATGTTTCGTTAATTCCTGCAATTTCAACAACCCGCAATAGGGGATATTAAATCACGCTGCAAAATTACTGCTTTTTTCGCACATGCGTGTGCATATATTCAAAAAAAATGTGTAAAAATTGACACATTTGACAAAAAAAGTCGCGCGCGTACATTATTTATTTGCGTATATGAGATTTTTTTTGTACCTTTGTGCGGTTTTTTGAGAAAACCTGTAAAATTACGTGTAACAAACAATGAGGAATAGTATGAGAAAATCAATTTTATCTTTGTCGCTCTGCCTGTTGGCGGCCATGACAATGACGGCGCAAGAGGTGGACAAAGCCGTGGTGACGGGTAATGCGGATGCGGCTGCGAAAGCGGGTGCAGACCTGAAGAAACTTGAGGAAGGAGAGAAGGCTTGGAAGTTTGACGGCTCGGTCGGTTTGAACGCTGCTGCAACGGGTCTGGTGAACTGGGCTGCCGGTGGTAAGAATAATGTGAGCGGACTTGCCTATGCGAAGCTTCACCTGCTCTACCACAAGAATGCTTTTGCTTGGGAAACGAATTTTGATACCGATTTTGGATTGACTTGGATTGACCAGGACGAAGACTCGTTCCAGAAGTCCAGCGATAATATCAAACTCGCTACCAAGGTAGGATGGGAGTTTAAGAAAAACTGGTATCTCACCGTCCTGGGTGGTTTCCAGAGCCAGTATGCGCCGGGTCGCAATTACAAGGCGGGTTATAACCCGTTGATCTCCAAATGGCTTGCTCCGTCCTACACCGATATCTCTGTCGGTATTGACTATAAGTACAGTTACAAGGGTGCGGACTTCTCGCTGTATATCTCGCCGATCGCCGGTCGTATCACATCGGCTTATATCGGCAACCGCCTGAATGAGAAATATACGAAGGCGGCTTATGTCGGCAATTTGGATGATCAGTTGAGAGCCGGTGATATCACGCAAGAGCAGTACGACGCAGCGGTAGAGGCATTCAATATGGATGATTATAGCAATCCTGAGAGTCCTCTGTATCAGACAGATGTTCGTTCGTCTTTGCAACGCTCTATTGGTACTACATATTTTGGTGCTGACGGCGCAGAGCATTTCCGCAATTACCGTGCAGAGTTCGGTTTCAGCCTCAAGGGTAGTATCGCTTATGCGTACAAGGATTTCAAACTGAGCACAACACTCGCCCTCTTTACTCCGTACCAGGGTAAGGGCTTTAAGGTGCAAGATGCATGGTTTGCCGCAGATCCGACCCGTACGATCGATGATTGGAATGCCCTGCCTGCTGCAGATCGTTATTTCGAGTACTCGAATAAGAACCGTTTCATCGGTATGTTCGATGTCGATTGGGACGTAGCAATGAGCTATCAGTTCCTCAAATGTCTGCAAGTAACGCTCCAAACGAGCCTCAAGTACTATCCGGGTACGCTTATTGCGGATAAGGATGGAAATGTATCTGAGCGTTGCCAATTCAAAGGTGTCATCGGTATCGGCGTAGGATATAGCTTCTAAGATGCAGGTTCTCGATGATCTTTCGCGCAATGTGCAGACTTTGCTGGAGCGCTACGCGGCGTTGCAGCAGGAGAATGCGGCTTTGCGGGAAGATGTGGAGCGGCAACGGCAGGAACTGATTCGCACGCATAGCGAGTTGCAGCAAATCCAGCAGCAGAACAGACGTCTGGCTACGGCCAATGCTTTGACGGCTGCGGAGACCAGCGAAGAAGCCACTAAACGAATCAATGCGCTTATTGCGCAAGTAGATCGAGCAATCAATGCCCTTCGAGGATAAACAACATATTAATCTCCACCTGGACGCCCACACCGTAGGCCTTGATGTGCCGCGTGAGCAGGAACCGAACTACCGCAAAGCGGCAGAACTGCTCAATAGGCGCTATCAGTACTATCTCAAGTTGCGTCCCAACGCTTCGGCGGAGCAATTATGGATGTACACCGCGCTCGAAGTGGCGGTAGCCCTCGAGTCCGATGCCCGCGAGAAAAGTTTGGCACCGGTGGAGAAAGCGTTAAAAGAATTAAATACATTAATAACTGAAAAACTGAATCAATGAACACAGCAATCTTACTGATTATTGCGGCAGTAGGCGGACTCCTTCTCGGAGCCGGTATCTACTACCTCATCGCCCGTATCGCGGCTACCAGCCTGCTTAAGAAAGCAGAGGAAGAAGCAGAGGTGATGAAAAAGAACAAGATTGTTGAGGCTAAGGAGAAATTCATTGCCCTGAAGTTGGAGCACGACAATACCGTTCGTGAGCAAGACAAGCGCTTGCAGCAGCAAGAGCAACGTCTGAATCAGCGTGAGCAACAACTCAACCAGCGACAGGGGGATGTACAACGAGCCCTCAACGAAGTGAACCAAAAAACGCAAGCGGTAGAGCAACGCCAACAGGCGCTGGACTACAAGCAGCAAGAGGTGGAAAAACTGCATCAGCAGGCGGAGAAACAGTTGGAGCAACTGTCCGGAATGTCGGCTGAAGAGGCGAAGAAACAACTCATCGAGGCCCTCAAGGATGAGGCCAAGACGTCCGCTATGTCCTATATCAACGAAATCATGGACAATGCGCGTCTGGAGGCTAACAAGGAGGCCAAGAAAATCATTATCCAGACCATCCAGCGTGTGGCCTCT
>JAEEGL012128770.1_pt1 | contig 10743 bp, 7 predicted proteins | sample 9134231 | NCBI WGS metagenome assembly JAEEGL01 (sample SAMN16246548, study PRJNA631951) | gut metagenome | biome: gut microbiome; feature: rumen; material: fiber-attached | host: Bos | place: Iran: Karaj | collected 2018-10 | reverse complement strand
TACGGCATGTAGGACGTGATCTGAACGGTCCTCTTGAATCTCTTTAAGCGGACCTGGCTTAAAAGCATGGCCAGAATGACCGGCGCGGCAAAGCCGACCGTCAGGTTCAAAAGCGCCATCGCCGCCGTGTTCCTGAGCACCTTCGCGAAAGTATCGCCGGTAAACAGGTCCCTGAAGTTTTCAAGACCGACCCATTCGCTTCCGAAAAGGCCGCGCGTCGGCTTGAACTTCTCAAACGCCATCAAAAGGCCGACCATCGGCGCGTAATGGAAGATGACGAAGTAGGCAAGTACGGGGATGAACAGCACGTACAGCGTCCAGTTCCGGGTAAACTCATGCTTCCATGATCCCTCTTTCCCGGACAGCGGCTTGGACTTTACCGTCTTGATCTTTTTGCCCTTGTCCTTGGTTTCCATGGTGTTTCTCCTCCCAATTGTCATTTAATCTCCGAGATAAACGCCGTCTTCTGTAAGACGCGCTTTTAATTCTTCATAAGGGATCTGCCGCGGAAGGCTGCCTTTAAGGGCTGCCATGGCGGAAAGCGTCCCCGCAGCCTGCCCCTGTGCCATGCAGGAAACGGTGTTCCGGGTCGACATATACGCTTCGTGCTCAGAGCTGATCATCATGCCGACGGCAAACAGGTTGTCGATGCCTTTGACAAGGATCGCGCGAAGCGGGATCCCGTAGGTGCCGTCTCCTCCGACGTGCATCTTCGGCGACAGGTCATGGAATCCGAAGAACGCGATGTCGTCTTCAAAATGCCTGCCCTCCAGGATGTCCCGGTTGCTGATGTCGTAATCGCAGACGATGGTGCGTCCTCTTCTTGTGCAGAGCGTCGGGCTCGTCCTCGCGATGAAGGCCTTCTCGCAGCCCGGGATGTATTTTTTGATGAGTTCGATCGATGCCGCCTGCCTTTTCCTCAGTTCGATCTCCGCCTTCGTCATGGCTTCCTGCGAGTCCAGACCGTCCTTCATCACGTAATTGCACTTCAGATACATGAAGTAGTCGTCATGCATCGTCGTGATGCCGAGCGTCAGCGCAAGCTTCGCCATTTCCCTCTGGAACTCAAGCGGGATCTTGTTCTTCGCAAGCTCTTCCTCGCTAAGATCCGGCTCCTCGCCCCGGCTTTTTTTATACTGCGCCATCAGGGTCGATAAGACCTTGTGAAATGCCGCGCCGATGCGCACGATCTGCTGCTCTTTTCCGTCGCGCGGTCCGTACGTAAGGCCCGTCAGGCCGCCGTTTTCTTTGATGTACGATGCGTAACGCTCCACGTCGATTCCGCCGACGCCAACGCTGTTTGCGACGGAATATTCCTTCGGAACGATGTATTCGGCGCCTGCGTAATAAGAAAAGTCGCCCCAGCCCGTGGCGTCGATGAAGGCTTTCGCCTTGAAGTAAAGGCGGCCTTCCACCCTGCTCTGCGCGATCAGGCCGCGGATCAGGCTTCCTTCGCGGTCCGCTCCGGCGACTAACGTATTGAACCAGATCTTAACGCCGGCTTCTTCAAGCATCTCCGCTTCCACAAGCTTCACGCTCTCCACGTCGATCAGCGTGCAGTGCTCGTCGTAATCGATGCCGACGGGGTCCGTCAGATGCCCCGTGGACCCGCCGACGGCCACAAGGCGGTCGATGAGTTCCTGGGCGATCCCCTTGACGATCTGCCGGGATTCCCTGTTAAAAATCTTTCCGAGCGTAAAGAAAGAATGCAGCGTCGTCCCGCCTTCCAGCATCGTTCCGCCGACATATCCTTTCGCCTCGATCAGCGCGACGCGCGCGCCGCCTCTTGCGGCGGCAACGGCCGCCACCGCGCCCGCGGTGCCGCCTCCTGCCACGACGACGTCGAATTCATAAACGGGGATCTCTCTTGAGGGTTCGAGATACGTCTGCATGTTCCGCTCTCCTCTGTGTCTGTTGATTCCATCTTATACGAAATGCCTCTTTAGCAATAAGATGCAGTTCTGCTTTTTTGTCTTTATTTTTGCTTTTTCCGGCCGAAAAGGACGAAGCCGCCAAATCAATCGGCTGCCGACCGGAAAATGCCGTCTTCCGACAGAAGCTGAAGAAGAAGCGCCGCGCTCTCTTTCGCAAGTTCTCTTCCCGACGGGCCGATGCACAGCACGTACGCATCGTCTGAAGGGATCGCGATCCAGTCCTTTACGGCCTCCCTGTTCGTTTCGGAGTCCTCTGAGGATGGGTCGAATATCACTGCCGCAACGCATTTCCCGGCCGGATCACGCAGGACACATCCGTTCGAAGGATCTTCAAATGCCGGCGTTTCATATTCGAAGACCGCGTCATACTGCGTTTTCGGAAGAAGGATCAGGTCCGCTTCAAACGACGCGTATGTCACGAGGTACTGGTAGAGCGTCTCTGCATTCAGCGTCGTGGAATAGGAGAACCTTAAGTCGATCTCTTTTTCGGCCGCTTTTTCCTGCAGGACCTTCTCGCTTTCCTCATGATAAGCCGGCGTGCAGACGGCGACCTTCACGGCCGCTTTTTCCTGTCGAAGGCCTATCCACCGGTAGAGAGAAAGCCACACGGCCGAGGATAAGAGGATGATCAGAAAGATCATGAGCCCGGAGATTGCATAAGCGCCTCTTGTAAGGCGCATCGCGGGCTCCTTTCCCGCATCGATCCCTGTAAGGCGGTTCCCATTAGCTTCAAGATCCAGCGTCTTTCCGGGTTCAATCTCCAGTTCGAACACGGCGGGAAGCAGCAAAACGGTGTCGACGCTCTCCGTTTTGATCTTTTCTCCGGCATCCGCTGCGATCTTCTGCATCATCACGCCTTCATGCTGCTGAAGGTCTTTTGAAAGCGCCTTCACAGTCCCCCGGATCTGCCGGCAGGAATCCTTCGGCATGGTCCTGTAATAGGCGCGAAGGCGTAAATAGGGCCGCAGTTTTTTCTGAAGGCTTAAGTATGCTGCCGTAAGGCCTGCCGCCCATACCAGAATAAGGATCAGGACGGACAAAAGCGACAGGGGAAAGCAAAGCAAAACAGCGGCGGTCAGGACCGCCGCCAAAGCAAGCGGCCCACAGACCGCCGCGTAAGCCTGAAGCGCCAGCTTTTTTTCTTCTTTTTTAAATGTTTCCTCTGGGCGGATCATTGAAATCTGTTCTTTGCTGCCGCGTTTTTAAATAGATTCGCAAACTCCTCGTTCGGCTCCATCAGGATCGCGGACGTGCTTTTCCTGTTTTCGGAAGAATCCCTCTTCACTTCGATGAGCATAAGGTCCTTGCTGGAGGGATTGCAGCACGCAAAGATCGCGTGCTGCATCTTCTCCATCTCGCCGTCTGTCAGGAGCTCATAGGATCTGCAGAAAACGATGTCCGCAAGGGAGAAGCCGAGCCATTCCTTCCTCTTGCTCCCCCTGACGCGCATGATGGTCACATGGTCTCCCGTAAGCACGTAGTCATAACCGACGCCAAGCTTTAAGATCTGCCATTCCAGAAGCCCTGCGACGAAAATGATCGGAAGCGCCAGAACAAGAAGACTTGCGATGCCGCGGAAGAAATATCCTTCGTCGGCGTCCAGAAACGGGCTGAAAAGAGTCAGTCCGAGCACAAGTCCCAGCACAAGCGCAACGATAAGCACGCTCTGCACGATCCTTAAGATCCTGCGGTACCTTTTCTCATGAGCGTTATTCTGTTTCGAGACCGACTGTTCCATGCTGATCAGTTCTGCTGAAAGAGCGTATCGTACATATCCGTGACTTTTTCAGGGCTGTATTTGGCAAGCATCTTGCAGTAATCGCCCCAGTCCTTGTCGTTGTTCACGTCAAGCTTCCCGGTAATGAATAGCGGGACCTGCGAGGACATGAAAGTGTCCACGTTCGCGTAGATCTTATTATAACTGTTGGACTGATCGGTCGTGAACTTGGACCGGATCAGGCTGTCCGGGAAGCCGATGTTCTTGTAGTAGTCCCATTCGCCGTGCGCAGTCTGCGCAAAGGGCTCGTAAGCCTCTTCCTTGGCCGCGACGACGCGTTTGGACCAGAAGCCGGTGGAAAGCCGGTTTAAGATCACCGCGTTGCCGAGCGCCGTATCCTTCAAGAGGACCGGGTTGATGTGGAACACCTTGCCTTCCGAAGTCTCTTCGACGGAATAAGCCTCGGTCAGGCCGAAACGGGAATAGGTGTTATCATCCGTTGCCTCGACCTGCTCCTTCGTCATGCCAAGCGCCATCAGGATGCCGCCGTCTTCCGTAAAGAAGTTGTCAAGGAAGCTCAAAACCGTGGGAAGTTCTTCCTCGGTGATCTTCTTCGACACGCCGATCGGCTGGGAAAGCCGTGACATCTGGTACATGCTGTCCGGTTCCTTTCCCTTCTGAGCGTCGCTGCCGTAAATGTCGTTGATCGGCTGTCTAGCGCCCTTGACCATGATGCCCTTCGTATAATCCGAGCCGTCGTCAAGCTGCGCGCCGAGTTCGCTGTTGCGTCCGACCCACATGCCGACAAGACCGGTATGGACGCCCGCCGAGTTGATCGAATAAGCCAGATCCGTCGTCCGCTCCGCGAAGCCCTTGTCAAGCCAGCCTTTCTGATACCAGGTGGTTAAGCACTGCAGGTACGCGCGCATGTTGTCAGTGTCGCCGTTAAAGGCTGCGTGGCTGTCTTTGGTGCGGTACCATAACGGCGATCCGCCGCCGAAGCCGGAGAACAGCGTGCCGTCTTCATTGTAGCCTTTGAAGTACGGCGCGATGCAGTAGCCGTTCGTGATGCCGAGGTCCTTGATCGCCGTTGCAAAGATGTCAAACATCCATTCCCAGTCGCTGATGTAAACGGGATCCGTCCCGCCGCTCGGGAAAACGACGTCGTCATTCCAGGTGTCCGCGTTTCCGGCTTCCTTGAAGCCGTAGGTGAACGCTTTTCCCGTCTTCGGATCCTTTCCGTACTTCGCGACCCAGTCGCGGCGGTACATGAAACCCATGAAGTTGCTCTGCGCCGTCTCCCGGATGCCGAAGATCTGCAGGTACTTGCCGTCCGTCGTGACATAAGACTTCAGTTCCGGATTGGCCTCAAGGCCCTTCATGTAATTCGGCATGTACTGCTCGACGTACGGCGTCAGATCCCAGAGCACGTCGTCCTCGTAAAGTTCCTGTGCGCTCATCTTGGAGCGGGACAGATCCAGAATGTCGGCATACTCATCCGTTGCAAGGAGCGTGTTGAAATTGTCCAGCTCGGCGCCGGAAGTCGGCACGAGGAACGTCAGGTCGATCTTCTGTCCGTTGAACGTTAAGTTCTGTTCGATGTACTTGACGCAGGGGTTGTCGTCATAGGTCGGATAATAGCTGGAGTCCTCTCCCGCCGGGATCCACCAGGAGATCGAAAGAGCGCCGTCCTTGTTTCCGGAATTTGAAGCACCGCAGGCAGTAACACCTGCAAGAAGCGCAATGGTCAGGATGATTGCAAGCAGTTTTTTCATGAATTCTTCTCCTTTTAAAAACGGCGCCTGTCAGTATCAGGCAGGCGCCGTTTGACCTGTATCGTTTTACTTGAACTGATCGCAGATGCGCTGGTAGGCAGCCGTGACTTTGTTCGGGCTGTACTTGTTCAGCATCTTGCAGTAGTCGTTCCAGTCACTGTCGTTATGGATGTCGAGCTGGCCGTTGATGAAGCGCGGGACCTGTGTCGCCATGAAGGTGTCCACGTTGGCTTTCGTCTTGTTGTAGAGCATGGATTCATCCGCCGTGAACTGGTCGTTCGTCTGCTTCTGGATGTAGCCGTAGTTCTGATAGTGGTCCCATGCGCTCATGCACTGGACCGCTTCCTTCGTATAGCTCTGGTTCAGCGCCGGAACGAAGCCCCAGTCGTAAAGGCCGGTCGACATGCGCTTTCCGGCAACCGCGGAAGCAAGGTTGTTGTCCGTCTGAGTCTGCGGGTTCCGGATGTAGACCGGGATGCCCTTTTCATCGACGCCGTCCTTCTTGTAGCCGTAGGTCAGTCCGAACTTTGCGTAGATCGGATCGTTCACTTCCTTCACTTCTTCCTCCGTCAGACCGAAGCAGAGCTTCAAGCCGCCGTCTGTCGTGAAGAGGTAATCGAAAAAGGCCAGGACCGTCGGAAGGTCCTCTTCCTTGACCTTGTTCGTGATGACGTTCGAGTTGCGGACGTGGCTGTACTGATAAATGGAGTACGGGACCTTGAACTTCGTCTCCTCGTCACCGTAGATGTCATTGATCGGCTGATAAGCGCCCTGGACCATGATGCCCTTCGTAAGCGGCATTTCGTCCGCCTCCAGAAGGTCGCCGGTCTCCGCGCGGCGGCCGGTGAACATGCCGACCTTGCCTGCGTGGGAAGCCGAGGTGTTGATCGAATAAGCCTGATCCGTCGTACGCTCCGCGTACTGCTTGTCCAGCCAGCCCTTGTTGTACCAGTTGTTCAGGCATTCAAGATAAGCGCGCATGGAGGGCGTATCGCCGCCGAAGCCCGCGTTGTTGTCAGGGGTCAGATACCACAGAGGAGCATTGCCGCCGAAGGAAGTGAACAGGGAGCCATCTTCCATGTAGCCCTTGAACAGGACGGAGATCGAATAGCCGTCGGTGATCCCCAGATCCTTCTGCGCCTTCGTGAAGATGTCGAACATCCACTCCCAGTCGGAAATGTAAACAGGGCAGGTGCCGTCCCAGTCCGGGTCGATCGCAAGATACTTGTTCTTCAGATCGTCATTGTACCAGCTCGGGAACATGACGTCGTCCTTCCAGCCGTTCTCATCCTTTGAATAGGTAAAGGGGGCGCCGGTGGACGGGTTCGTGCCGTATTTCGCGACCCAGTCGCGGCGGTACAGCCAGCCCATGAAGTTATTCAGGATCTCATGCGTGATCGCGGAGATCGCGAGGATCTTCTGCTCGCCGCCAACGTTCGAATAGAGGAACTGCCTGCTCTCCGGATGCTCTTCCATCGCCTTCTTGTAGTTCGGCATGTACTGATCGATGTACGGCGTCAGATCGTAAATGATGCCGTCCTCATACAGTTCCGCGGCGCTCGTCGTCGAGCGGCTCATGTCCATGATCATCGTGTAGTCTTCCGTCGCGAGCAGGGTATTGAAGTTGTCCAGCTCCGAGCCGGAGATCGGGACCTGGAATTTTAAGTCCAGCTTGCGGCCGTTGAATTCCATCGTCTCGAAGTACTTGACTACCGGATTCTGTTCATATGAATCATAATAGGTAGAATCTTCGCCGACCGGGATCCACCAGCTCAACTCCATCGCATCCTTCGCATCTCCCTTGTTGCCAGGATCCTTGCCGCAGCCTGTAAGAACTGCAGAGGAAAGCATCAGGATGCAGAAAAAAACAGATATCGCACGTTTCATAATTATCTCCTTTTGTAATTGGTCCTTTTCGCCGGCAACGGCGTACGTCCTATTGTCTTCATTATAGGAAACGCAAAAACGTGCGTATATCTGACTTTTTGTTTTTCTGTTCTTATTTTTGAGAAACGAGGGCGTATCAAGGGTGCTTCAGACTGCCGGAAGCACCGCTTTCCTTATTTAAGACCTTCTTCCTGCCGGATCCTGTTCCCGAAAGACAGGCGCTATGAGTGATTGAAGGCCGGAAAAATACGGCTGAATATCCGACAAAAAAGCAAATGTGCAGACAGACTGCCCTGAAAAGCTCTGCTACAATGAACCCGAAAGCTTAAAGCGCCGCTTCGGCGGCTGTATCAAAAGCACAAAAAGGAGATTGAATGATGAAAAAGTTACTTGCTGTTCTGCTGGCCGCCGTGATGGTCCTCAGCCTGGCCGCCTGCTCGAATCCCGGCAAAGAATCCGAAGGCACGACGAAGCCTGCCGAGACGGAAGCAACGACTCCCGCCGCGACGGAGCCGGAGACAAAGTCCTCCGAATCGGACGATCCTGAAGAGAATCTGACCATCGGCCGCTGGGAGCATCATTTTGAAGCGGAAGGCTACGGCACACGCTTCAACTACTTCCACTTCTATCCGGAAGTACCGGTCCTCGGAAAAGTCTTCTTCGCAAGCTTCTCCAACAACGGCATGACCTTTGCGGGCACCTATACCGTCACGAAGGAAAGCATGGACTGGGCCGCCTATCCGGACCGTCAGACAAAGCTCGACGACACCTCCTCCGACAACTCCGGCAAGAGCAAGGGCACCGCGGATTACACCGTGAGCTTCTTTGACTTTAACGGCAATTCCCTCGGCAAGCTTCCGTATGACGGAAAGACCCTGTACAATACTTTCGCCGACGGCGAGCCGATGGCTGCGCAGGGCGCGACGGACATCTTCTACCTGCATGACGGCGCAATGGACAATACGTTCTATGACGGCGAACTCGGCCAGCCCTTCCTGTCCTATGTCGGTGACGAGGACAAGACCTCCACGCTGCAGATCAACCATGACGGCACCTATGCGGACCTTGTTTTCGCGATGGTCGAAGGCACCTATACGGTCGCGAACGCTTCCGACGGCGGCCTTGAGATCACCCTGACCCCGAACGACAAGACGGATACCGGCGCAGTCGTTACGACCTCTGCCGACAGAAAGACCTGCACCTATAAGCAGGACGGCGGCGACGAGATCAAGATGCACGACGCAAACGACGAAGCGGTCGAACCGTCGGACGATCCTGCGGTCGAAGTCTATAATGTCAAGTCCACAGTGAACCTCGGCGTCGACGTCGAATTCACGCTCAGCTTCATGGATGACGGCACCTCCAAGATGAGTGCTTCCATGGGCGGCACGGACCTTGTCATTACCGGTGACTGGGCTGTCGACGACGCGCACCTCGTCCAGTTCACGAATGTTTCCAACGGCGAATTTGCCAGCAAGCTGGCTGCCCAGTACAAGATCACCTGGACGGGCGATCTGTCTGAGAGAGCAAAGGGCATCGAGATCGTCTTCGAATTCCCGGCACAGGATCTCGGCAAGCTCGTTATCGACCCCGCGAAGGCCGCGGCAAAGAACAAGCAGCCTGAAGAGAAGTACAGCACGAAAGCGACCGTCAACCTCGGCATCGAAGTCGAATTCACGCTGACCTTCTTCGACGACCATACGGCTGTCATGAGCGCTTCCGTGATGGGCAACGAAATGAAGATCACCTCCGACTGGGAAGTCGATGCGGCTCACATCATCCAGTTCACGAACGTCTCGAGCGGCGCATATGAAGCGAAGCTTGCTTCCCCGTACAAGGTCACCTGGAAGGGCGATCTGTCCGAGAACGCAAAGGACAAGGAGATCGTCTTCGAATTCCCGCCTCAGGATCTTGTCAGCCTGAACTAAACATCATCCGCGGTACGCGCATCCGAAAGCCTGCCGCGAACGTAACAAAATCCCCCCGGATGATTCCGGGGGGATCGTTTTATATATAGTTATTGTTCTGCCATCTCCTGCAGAATGTCTTCCATAAGCCCCGTGATCGCGATCGTGTCTTCGGGCTTTAAAACGTCGCTGGAATTCATGCCGGATTTAACGCAGCGTGAGACTTCTCGGATCTGATACTCGAAGCCGCGGTAAAGGATCGGGAATTCGTATGTCTGCTTCTCTCCTCCTTCCGGCACGACCGTGATCCTGTCAGCGCCCTGGAAATCGTCATAGTAGATCGCGCCCTTTTCCAAAAAGACCGCCGCGACACGCGGCATCGTGATGCCGATGGAGGTCGTCGCATTCGCGCTCTTTCCGTCGGGATAAACAAGCTGGATCGTGCTGAAATCGTCCGTCCCGTACTCGCTCATGTGCGAAACGACCGAGTAACTTAAGGGATCTTCGTCGCCCATGACCATCCTTAAGAAGCCGAGGTTGTAGACGCCGATGTCCAAGAGCGCGCCGCCTGCAAGCGCCGGATCGAACTTTCGGATCTTCCTCGCGCCGCTGACCGTGAAGCCGTAATCCACGCGCGCGAACACGACTTTTCCGAGCTCGCCGCTTCTTACGATCTCCATCATCTTCTGATGCGCCGGCAAAAACCGGATCCAGAAGCCTTCCATGATGAACAGGCCCTTTTCTTTTGCAAGCGCGAAAAGCGCTTCAGCGTCTTCCCTTGCCGTCGTGAACGGCTTTTCGCAAAGCACGTGCTTTCCGGCATTCAGGCACATGACCGAGTGCTCGAAATGCAGGTTGTTGGGAGAGGCAATGTACACCGCCTCTACATCCGGATCCGAGAGCATTGCTTCGTAGCTCCCGTACGCGCGCGGGATGCCGAATTCTCCGGCAAAGGCCTCCGCTTTCTCAAGCGTCCTCGACGCGCATGCCAGCACCTCCTGATCTTCTCCCGCTTCCTTCATCGCGTTCACGGTCGTCGCGAACCGCTTCGCGATATTGCCTGTCGCCAGAATCGCCCACTTCATGATCTATGCCTCCTTCTCTTTGTTTGGCAGCAGTTTGATCCACTTTCTCGAAACAAACCGAATGATAAAGATGACCGCGCGGAAGATCCAGTCGCAGTACATCGCGATCCAGATCCCCTGTAAACCCCATTTTAACACATAGACCGCCACATAGGAAAGACCTACGCGGAAAATCCACATCGATGATATCGAGATGATCATGACAAACGGCGCGTCGCCGCCTGCGCGGAGCGCGTTTGCCAAAGAGAACGACGGCGGCCAGACGATGAAGCCCATGAAGGCGTACAGCATGAGTACCTTTCTGGCAAGGTCATAGGTCGGTCCGCTTAAGTTATACAGTCTTAAAAGCGCGGGATGGAACAGGAATACGCACAGCGCCATCGCGAATGCCGCAAGATGGATCAGGCCCATGACCTTCTTCGTGTAGGAGACCGCCTG
>JAEEGL011224837.1_pt1 | contig 10743 bp, 12 predicted proteins | sample 9134231 | NCBI WGS metagenome assembly JAEEGL01 (sample SAMN16246548, study PRJNA631951) | gut metagenome | biome: gut microbiome; feature: rumen; material: fiber-attached | host: Bos | place: Iran: Karaj | collected 2018-10 | reverse complement strand
GCGGATCGGGACCTGCGGCACGCCGTAGACGGTTGCCGACGAGCTGAACACGATGCGGGGCACGTGGAACTGCTTCAGGCATGGAAGCAGCGTCAGCGGGGCGTGGAGGTGGGTGCGGTAGTACTCGACCGGCTTTGCAACGCTTTCGCCGACGGCTTTGAGCCCCGCGAAATGGATGATCGCGCCGAAATCGTTCTCCGAAAAGAGCTTGCGCATGGATTCCCGATCGCACACGTCGACCTTGACAAAATCCGGACGCTTGCCCGTGATCGTTTCGATGCGGTCGAGCACCTGCGCCTTGCTGTTTCTCAGATCGTCCGCGATCAGCACGGAATACCCCGCGTTCAGCAGTTCCACCACCGTATGCGAGCCGATATAGCCCGCGCCGCCCGTTACCAATACCGTTTGTTTCATGTGCAGTCCTTTCCGAACGGTCCGCCGTTCGCCGTATTCAATTTATTATACAAAAGCCCGCCCGCGTTTGCAAGCGTTACGCCCATTTTGGTTTGCGAAGCGTCAGGATCCGCATGCCGCACGCCGCCGCAAGCACGAACAGTGCGACGATCGTGATCACGGTTCCCCTGTTCTGTTCGCGCAGCGCCGCCTCGTAGGCGGTTTCGGTCTCCCCCGCAAAGCGCAGCACGACCGGAACGGAAACCGCGTTGTGCGCATCCTGCCGCCATTCCGTGTACGCAGCCGCATCCTCAAGAAACGCTTCCGACGCGCCCTTGTTGTGCCGGTTCAGCGGCTCGCAGAAGAAATAGCCGGACAGCTCGATCAGCTCCGTCGTGTGCGCGTCGCCGCGATAATACGGCGACAGGCGCTCGTACAGCGGATCGTCCGGTTCGGTCAGCACGCTCACAAGCACCTCGGTCTCGTCGGCGGCGCGAAAGCTCGCCAAAAGCAGCTCGGCAGGCGCTTCGCGGTCCGGCTGCTCGGCATAGCGGTCGAGCACGGCGAGCGCGTTGAGATAGCAGGTTTCGGCGCCGTCCAACGCGTTCGGCGCGGAGAATTCCGCAAAGACCGGCGCGTGCGAGCCGCCCGACAGGATCAGCAGCAGCGCCGCCGCAAGCACGAGCGCCGCCGCGATCGCGCCGTAGATCCGCTTCTTTTTTGCATTGGTTTCGTTCATGCGATCAGTATACCCGATTTGCGCCGCAATTTCAACCGTGCGTATGAAAACGGACGATTCTGCAGACACTAACGGCAAATCAGCGTAAAGGAACGAACACATGAAAGCTACCGGCATTGTGCGGCGCATCGACGAACTCGGCAGGATCGTGATCCCCAAGGAGATCCGGCGCATTCTGCATATCCGCGAAGGCGATCCGATCGAGATCTATACCGGCGACGACGCCGTGATCCTCAAGAAATACGCGCGGGTGCGCGAGCTCGGCGACTATGCGGAGACCTACTGCCAGGCGCTGTGCGGCGCGCTCGGCTTCTCGGCGGGCGTATCGGACACGGAGACCGTTCTGTTCGCCGCAGGACCGCTGAAAAAGCGGCTTTCGGGGCTTCGCCTGTCTGCCGCCTATACCGAGCGAATGCGCCAGAAACAGGCGCTCAGAGAACAGAACGGGTTTATGCTGTCCGAGCAGAGCGAACCGGTGAAGACCGTTGCCGCCGTGCCGATCATCATTGAGGGCGACGTGGCGGGCAGCGTGCTGCTTGCCAGCGACGACCCGCGGCTCGATCTGCGCGATACGGAGATCGGCATTCTGAAAACCGCCGCTCTGTACCTCGGAAAACAGCTCGAAACCTGAAACGGAGACCGCATTTAGCGGTCTCCGTCTGTTCAGTACTCCTTCAGACTCGGATTGTTGCCGTTGCAGTAGATGAGCACGGTCGCAAGGGCGACGCCGATCGCGCCGATCACGGGCGGCATGACGACGCCGCTCGTTACAAGCGAATTGACGACCGCTTCATAGACGGCGGCTGCCATTCCGATCCAGAAAAGGACGCTCTTGGTTCTCTGTTGTCGTTCCATGTTGTTCTCCTTTGTCAGAAAAGTTTTCCCAAAACGAACCCGACGACGCCGACTGCCGCCGCGGTCAGCACCGACAGCGTCAGCGCTTCGCAGCGTTTGCCGCTCTTTTGCTCGAGCAGACGCAGCCGTTCCTCGTGATCCGCACCGCTTTCGGCAATCGTTTTGACGTTGGTCTCGATGCGCGCAAGCGCTTCGAGGATCTCCGTGATTGTGCGTTCAGCCATGCCGCACCTCCGTGTAGCGCGGACGGTTTGTGATATACGCCTCTCTGCCGTTCCAGTCGATGCGATACCAGCCCGAAGGCGCCGTTCCGAGATACGGAAGACGGTCGTTTCGATGCGCGATCCCGATGCAGGGTGTCTGCACGCTGTCGCCCGCGCGCACGCGCACCGAGCCGCCCTTGACAAGGACGAACGCCCGATCGTCCTCCCCCGCCATCCGAAGCCGCCCGAAGCGGTTCCAGTAGCCCGCCCTGCGCGCGTTGCGAACAACGCCTTCGTCGCGGCCTCTGCATTCGATCTGCGCGTTTCCGTCGCACACGCCGACGTGTACGATGCGTTTGCCGTCATGGTGAAAGACCAGATCCCCCGGTTTCAGATCTTCCCCGCCGACCGGTTCGCACAGCGCGTACAGTCCGCGGCTCGATACGTCCTTCTGCAGAACGCCCACCGTTCTGAGCGCCCAGAAGACGAGTCCCGAGCAGTCGAATGCGCGGATCTCTTTGATCCCGGCGCGTCTGCGCGCTTCGTACAGCGCGATCGCGCGGTTTGCGTCCGCCGCGTTTGCCTCATGCCGCCGGATCCAGGCGTTCGGATCGTCCATGGCGTCGAGAAGCTCCCCGTTGCCCCCCCACACGTAGACGCCCCGTCCGACCTGCTCGCGAAGCAGCGCAAGGAAGCGGCTTCGCGGTTCGTTTTGATTCGGATATGTTTGTTCCATATCAGCTCCTTTCTTCCCGACACCCATATTGTAACACGCTGAATTGTGACGGATTACAGACTTTTGTTCACAATTCGGACCGCACAAAAAAAAGATCCCCCTCGTTTCCGAGAGGGATCGATTGGTCCGGATCAGTCCTGATCCGGCGCGTATTCGAGAATGTCGCCCGGCTGGCAGTGCAGCGCTTCGCAGATCGCAATGAGCGTGGAAAACCGGATCGCGCTGATGTGTCCGTTCTTCAGTTTGGAAAGGTTGACGTTGGCGACGCCGACCTTTTCGGACAGCTCGTTCAAGCTCATCTTCCGGTCCGCCATGACGCGGTCGAGCCGCAGAATGATTCTTCCCATGGTTCACCTCACAGCGTCTCGTCGGATTCCTTCTGCAGCTGCGCGCCGTAACGGAAGATCATCGTCAGAAACAGCACGAGCAGCGCGATCAGGATCGGCGCAAAGCTGAACGAGAGCTGAATGCCGCTGCTGATGCCGGTCGGGTTGAGCGAGAACGACATGTCGAGCGACCGGTGGATCAGCGAATTGCCGATCGATTCCGCTGCGCTCATCAGCGCCGCGCCGCCGACCATCACCCACGCGAATACGGTCATGCGGCGGATCACATCGTCCGAAAACGGCGTATCGCAGCGGCGGAACCCGTCGGACAGGCGCTTTAAAAAGATGAAGACGACGAGCAGCACCGCGCAGTAGACGAATCCCGCGAACGCCGCGGACGCCAGACGGCTGAGCCGAAACTCCAGACGGTCCGCGTGCGCATGCATCACAAGTCCCTCGGACGTCTTCTCCACGTCAATGTCCGAATAATCCGTGCCGTTGATGCTCATCTGCGCGTTCATCTGACCGGGATCGATCCAGTCCATCCATTTGTCGAGCAGCGTTTCGGACACCGTAATGTCCATATCCCCGTTGCAGCCGATCGTGATCGAGTCTTTCGGCAGCGCGCTCAGCGTGATCCCGCCGAGCAGACTTCCGAAACATGCGACCGCCATCAGAACGATCAGAATGATCGAAACGATCTGACCGACGAGCCCGATGCGGTTCACCTTGCGTTTGATTGTGTTTTCCATGTGTTTGATCCTCCGAAGTCATTAAATTATTTACGTTTATCGTAAATTTCTTGACGTAAGGATAGCACAGGAATTTGCGTTTGTCAATAGGTATTTTACGTTTTTCGTAAATTTTTTATCTCTAAAATGAAAGCGCCCGGATCGGGCGCGTTATGTCAGTATCTTCGGCTGCCGGACTGCCGTTCGTCGGTCACGTCATAGACGGAGACGCCGGATCCCTTTGCATACAGCCGGCGGTAATGCGCGAACAGATCGCGCTGCCGGTACAGGCGTTCGCCGTTCGGATCGCCGTATCGGGCGGCAAGCTCGAAAAAGGGCGGAAACGCGGCGTAGTACGCGTCGTCCAGCGCTTCGACCTCATTGAGGATCGCGGAAAAGTCCATCCCTTCATAGCGCTGCATGTTGTCGTTTCGAAGCGTGATCAGCAGCGTGCGTTTGGTTTCCTCGCGATACGCGCCCGCAAGCCATTCGCGCTCCGTGCGGAAGATCTCCGGATTCAGAAGCCGCCGCGACTGCTCCGAAAGCAGGTCCAGATCGCGCTCCGTCATGCGGATCGCGTCGAGCGAAACGCCCCTGCCCTCCTCGTGCGGGATGAACAGAAAGACACTGCCCGCTTCGAGCGTTTGCGTAAGACCGTCGATCCCGGCGGCATTCTCCTGCGTCAGCGGGATCCCGGCGCTCGTTTCGAGTCCGGCGTCGGCGGCTGCGCGCAGCATGCGCCGCACCAGCGCAAAATCGCCCTTTCTGCCCGCAAAGCGGTCGTGATACGCCTCGGCGCCGTAAACGGTGAAATTGACGTGTTCCACGCCCTCGTCACGAAGCATGCGCATCAGATCCGCGCATTCGGCTTCGTCGCGCATGCGCATGCCGTCGCACTGCAGATACTTTGCCTGCGGACTGCCGATCTTATGCAAAAAACGGATCGCTTCGCGCAGGGCGGGATGCTCCATCGAATAGCCGAACGCGAACTGAAAGGAGACCTCCTGCCGATGCGTGCGCATCCAGTCCGCAAAGGTCTTTGCAAAGGCCGCGCTCCGCTCCCACGGGGCGCCTGTCGGTCTGCCGTCCCAGCAGAGCAGGCAGTAGCGGCAGTGCGACGCGCAGGGCACGCACAGGGTCTGCAGCAGTACGGATTCGGTCTTCATCGGTTTTACCTCTTGTTGCCGTAATAGGCGGTCGTCATGCGGAGCATGCGGATCAGAAACGGAAAGACGATGTCGCGCTGTTCCTTGGGCAGCTTGAACACGGCGTTGATCATGTCCGGGACCGTCTTGCTGCGGCGGCGCCACACCTCGGTGAGCGAGCGCACGCCGCTCTCGTTTGCGATCTGAAACACGGTGTCCATCGCAAGACGGCGATGCTCCTCCGGCGTTTCGTGCAGCAGGTTCATGAACGCCTCGTGGAACTGCTTCGCACCTTCGGCAAAGTCCGGCTCGCGCAGAAACCGGTTGCCCTCGACGATCCAGCGGTTGCTGTAATGCTGATAGAGCCCGCGGCGCGTGCCGCGCGTGACGACGTAGTTCGGGATGTTGTTGAGCATGCGCGAGACTGCGGAATAACGCGGCGCGATCAGCAGGCAGCGGTCGGCGATCGCGGAAAAGCGATCGGACGCCAGAAAATCGTCGCGGAAGCCCGGACCGTCGAAGTCGTATACGCACTTCAGCCGCTCCGGCGCGCTGCACATCGCGGGCGCGTAGACCGCAAGATGCCCGCCCTTCGAATAGCCGCACATGGTGAACGAACCGCTCCGGCGATTCAGCACGTCGTTGACGTATTCGACCGCCGTTTTCTGCCCCGCGATATGCCCGTTGACGGCAAGGTTCAAATCCTCCTTCCATCCGAGCAGCGTGTCGTCGGTGCCCGCGATCGAAAGGATCAGATCGCCGTCCGGCGTCTCGATCCCGACCGCGGAAAACTGCTCCTCCGCTTCGAGCGACCATTCGTAGCGAAAGCCGAAGATCTTGAGATCGCGGTAGCGCGGCGCGTTCTCCATTTCGAGAAAGATGTCGATGAAATCGCGCGGAATGAACAGTCCCGGCGGGTTGGGATCGCCGTTCAGCTTGACGCGGTAAAGCGCGACCGCTTCGCCGATCGTGCGGTCCTCCTCAGCAACGCCGGTGCTGACCGCGCCTTCCAGTTCGAGATACGGAAGCGACGCGAACGCCAGCATGTCCACTTCGTTGTACGGTTCAATCGCCGCCGGTACCCGCGCATTTGCGCGCACATAATCCATCAGATACATAAAAACTCCTTATGCCCGCCGCATTGCGAAAGTGCGGGGCATCTGTTATACTGTTGCCATGCAGATGCGATCCATGATCATTCCAACCGCATACGACGGACGCACGGTTTCGTCCGTACTCAAAGACTGTTTCGGCGTGTCCGAAACGTATCTTCGGCGTCTCAAGACCCGCCCCGGCTCGGTCCGTCTGAACGGCGAACCGGTCTATGTCGTCGCGCGTGTCAAGCCCGGCGACGCGCTGTCGTTCGATCCGTCCGACGGTGAGCGGTTCCCGATCCGTCCGATCTCCTTCCCGCTCGAATACGTGTATGAGGACGAATGGCTGGCCGTGCTCAACAAGCCGAAAAACCTGTCCGTGCATCCCGCGCGCGATCCCGACGAGCCGACCGTGGAAAACGCGCTTGCCGCGCACTTTACGGGCTTTGAAAACCCGCATCCGGTCAGCCGTCTCGACAAGGGCACGACCGGGCTGATGCTCGTTGCAAAGAGCGGGTACGTGCATGCGCTTCTTAAAGCGCAGCAGGCGGACGGACGCTTTGAAAAGCAGTATCTTGCGATCACCGTCGGCGTGCCGAAGCCGCCGCATCTTGTGATCGAGGCGCCGATCGGCGCCAAAGCGGGCTCGACCTATCAGCGCGAGGTGCGCGCGGACGGCGCTCCCGCAAAGAGCGAATGCACGGTGCTTGCTTCGCACGACGGTCTTGCGCTGTGCGCGCTGATCCCGCACACGGGGCGCACGCATCAGCTGCGCGTGCATATGGCGCATGCCGGATATCCGCTGCTGGGCGACTGGCTGTACGGGCAGCGCTCGCAGCAAGTCGACCGTCCGATGCTGCACGCCGCTACGCTGCGGTTTGTGCATCCGGTCACGAACGAGCCGGTTGCGCTCTCCTGTCCGCCGCCGGAGGATTTCCGGATCTATTTCCCTTGCGCGCAGTAGCGCTCCAAAAAAGGCAGGACCCGCGCCCCGTACCCTTCCGGGTCCGCGGCGTATGCCTCGCCGTGCTTTGCGCCCGGCACGGTCCACTGCTCCTTTTGCGCCGCGCAGGCGTTGAACAGCTCGCCCATCATGCGATACGGAACGACCTCGTCCGCATCCCCCTGCAAAAAGAACGTCGGCGTATGCGACTGCCGCACCGCGCGCAGGCAGTTGGCGTCATAATAGCTGGTATGCGTTTTGAGCCGCGAAACGAGATCCACGCAGAAGCGTGAAACCGGCAGCCAGCCCTTTGAGCCCTCGCGGAACAGCTCGCTCGCCTTGCTGAAGGCGCAGTCCGACACCGCGCATTTCACGGCGTCCGGAAGCGGTTTTCCCGTTGCGAGCAGCACCGTCGACGCACCCATCGAAACACCTGCCAGCGCGATCGTGCGATCCGCGCCGAAGCGGCCGAGAAGCAGATCGATCCAGTCGCGCAGATCTTCGCTTTCGCGCACGCCGTAGGTCACGTAGCGTCCGTCGCTTTCATAGAGCGCGCGCTGCGAGACCGCAAGGACGGACCACCCCGCCTCATACAACAATTCAAACACTCCGCCGTAGTCCCACCACGGTGCGCTGCGCCAGCCGTGGACCGCGATCACGGTCTTTTTCGCGTCGCCGTTCAGATAGAAATCGGCGCGCAGCGTGATCCCGTCACGCGAGCGGATCGAGAGTCGCTCGTGCGGATACGTCTGCATGTGATCATAGGTCGCAACGCGCATCTGAACCGTCGGATCCGGGTCTTTGCGCGCGTGTTCGAGGATCTCTTCGCGCTGCTCGCTGTTGCCGCGGAACACCTTTTCGTAGATGCACAGCGACGCGGAGATCAGCGTTGAGACCGGAAGCGAAAGAACGATCAGAAGAATCCAGTACCATTTCATGGCAGTCACCCGTTCATCCGCTTGATCGTCTGACCGCGCACCGGACGCTTCTGCGGCGCTTTGCGCAGCGTCAGCAGCCGCGGTGCCTGCGGTTCTTTGACGTCTGTCTGCGGTTTTTCATGCGGCTGCGCGACCGGCGCGGGCGTTTGTGCCGGGACCGGTTTTTGCGCGGGCGTCGGGGCCGGCTTTTGTGCGGCGGGCTTTTCCGCCGGTTTTTCGACCGGTTTGACAGGTTTTTGCGTCGTCGCCGGTTTCGCATTCGGTTTTTGCACGGGCTTTGCCGGTTCCTTTGAAACCGGCTTCTGCGGTTTCGACGCGGGCTTGTCCGCTTCCTTTGCGGGCGCGGGCTCCTCCGGCTGAACGCGGATCAACCGGATATCCTCGCGAACCGGCGCCGGTTTGGACCGTGCGACCGGCATGACCCTCGTTCCGGCGAACGCGGCGCCGCTCGATGCGGACGGCTCGACAGGACGGGACTTTGAACTGATCGCCGCGGGCGACGAACGGTATTCGCGCAGGTTCTCGTTGAGCTTTTCCTTGTATTCCCTGCGGCGCGCCTCCGCCTCCTGCTCGGTCAGCTCGCCGTAGTTGCGCAGCTTGATCGGCACGGTATAACCGAACTGCTCGGTCGGCGCGTCGCCGAAGATCTGCGGTTCGACGCGGCGCTTGGTCTTCTGCATCACGCTCTCCATGTTCTCCTCGAACTCGGCGGGAAGCTTTGCGCGGATCATGCGTTCGGCGATGTACAGAATGATGCACACGACCGCGCAAATCGCCGCAAGAATCAGCACGATCAGCCCAGCGGTGCGCAGAATGCCGCGGTATTTGACGTCGAGGTCCTTGAGATACGGGTTGTCCGGATAGACGTAGACCGGATCGTCGGTCTGATTCGCCAGTTCCTTCAAACGGCTGAGATCGAGCCGGACCGTTTCGGTCGAGCGCAGCGCGCCCGACGGGTCGAAGGCGTCGACGCGGAACGAAAGCTCCGGCACGCCGTCCAGCTGCAGGGTCGTTACAAAATAGGTCTCGCCATGCTGCAGCTCGTCATAGGTCTTGAGCACGTCGAACAGCTGAAGCTCCGTCAGCGTCGCGTCGTGCAGCGTGATCTTGCTGTAATTGCGGATCTCAAACTGGAGCGCGGCGCAGAGCTTGCCGTCCTCGTTGTAGAACGCGCGCTGCAGGACTACGTTCAGAACGAGCATGACCGAATCGGAATTGATGAACGGCACCGCCTCGTACAGATTGGCGTCGGTGACCGTGAATTCGGTCTCAAAGGCATCGACCGCGGTCAGATGGAAGCGGATCTTGCGGATCGTGCCCGCGGAGATGGCGCTCGGCACCGTGTACATCAGCACCTTGCTCTGCTCCGGGGCGAGGTCGAACGGCTCGTCGACCTCCGTGTTGATCTCGTCGTATACGCGGATGTTCGTGACTGCGCGGTTGCCGTTGTTGCGCACCGTGATCGCAAAGGTCGAGCCGTCGCTCGTCGTCGGGTACTGCTCCACCTCGATCACCAGGTCCACCACCACGGATTCCACCACCAGCGGATCCGCCGCGCGCGTCGTCTGCTCGCGCTGACGCACGGTGTATTCGATCACGGGCGCAAAGGTCATGTCCTGCTTACCCATGGTATAGGTCACTTCGACGCTGCGCGATTCGCCCGCGAACAGCTCCGCGGACGGCAGCCCGATGCTCTGCATGCTCTGCTCCGGATCGTAGAGCCTGAGCCCGCTCATGTCAAACTTGGTGTCGTTCGTGATCGTATAGGTGACCGTGAACGTTTCGCCCGCGCGCACGCGCTCCGCGCTTGCAGCCGCCTCGACCGCCAGTTCGGGCGGCACAAACCGCTCGATGCGGATCTCCGCCTCGGTCTCGCGCTCGTGCTCGATCGTGGTCGTCGTGCCCTCCTCGTTGTCGATCAGAAGCTCCGACTCCTTCCACGAAAGCCGGTAGATCACGTTCGTATCCAGCTGCGCGTCGTCGACAGGCACGTCGGTCAGATGAAACTCCTTGGTGCCGCCCGCGAGCACGGTGATCGACTCGTCGAGGATCAGCGTGCGGTCCTCAAACCCGCCCGAAAGCGTTGCGTGCTCGAGCGTGTAGTCCGTCTTGCCGGTGTTGCGGATCGTGAACAGCAGGTCGGGGATCGTACCGCCGGTCTCCAGCTCCGGATCGGGATCGCAGAGGATCGTCATCACGATCGGATGATCGGCGTCGGCAGCCACACCCGTCGGCGTCCATACGCCTGCGAGCAAAAGCACCGCTATGCAGATGAGAATCAGTCTGCGCTTCATTCGTTCTCTGTCCCCGCCGTCTCAGTTTGTTTCCGGAAATCCGAAATACCCTTCTTCAAACGCCTCCGCCGAAACGCGCCCCTCGGTGCGCTCGGTCAGCGCCTTCAAAAATGCCTCCGCACGGTCCGACCGGCAGCGGAATACGCAGTCGATCGCGTCCGAATACTCCGTGCGCTCCAGCGCGCCGAACCGCTCCAGAACGCTCTGCACGCCGTTCCAGTAAGGATACGCGACGCGCAGCCGGAAGCCCGTGCACGGCAGCATATTGAGAATGCCCGCCGCCTCCGCCGCGTTCGACGCCGAACGCGTATACGCGCGCACCAGTCCGCCCGCGCCCAGAAGGATG
>JAEEGL011208088.1_pt1 | contig 10743 bp, 7 predicted proteins | sample 9134231 | NCBI WGS metagenome assembly JAEEGL01 (sample SAMN16246548, study PRJNA631951) | gut metagenome | biome: gut microbiome; feature: rumen; material: fiber-attached | host: Bos | place: Iran: Karaj | collected 2018-10 | reverse complement strand
GCTTTGAGATATAATACCTACGATGCCCTGTTTAACGGCATCCGCGGGATTACCTTCGACAGACTGCCGGCAAAAAGGGACACCAGCGTTAATCCTGATAAGAAGGAAAATGCCAAGGCACTTAGGGATGAAGTCAAGAAACAGATAGAGTCACTTACTGAAAAATACTTTGCACTTCCTCAGGAGGCAGTACTGGATAATATGCTGCTCTGCGACAGGGCAGTAAAGGAGCTTTGCAGGATAACCCTGGAGTTTAAGGAGCGCTTTGATCAGAGAAAGAGAGAAAAGCAGATTATTGACTTCTCTGACATGGAACACTTTGCCCTTAATATCCTTATGGAGCACGACACAGGCAAGCCCACAGGGGTTGCCCTGGAATACCGGGACTACTACAAAGAGGTTCTTATTGATGAGTATCAGGACAGCAACAATGTTCAGGAGCTGATACTGAAGGCCATATCCGGGGAACAAGCTGGAATCTCAGAGAGATTCATGGTCGGTGATGTCAAGCAGAGCATCTATAAGTTCAGACTGGCAAGGCCAGAGATATTCATGGACAAGCTGGCCAGCTACAGCAAGGATGCAAAGGCCTCCGACCGCAGAATAGACCTCCATAAGAATTTCAGGAGCAGAAGTGAGGTCCTGGATATTACCAATTACATCTTCTGCAGGATCATGGGATACGACCTTGGTGGTGTGGAGTACGACAGCGATGCCCGGCTGGTGGCGGGAAGAGATTTTGATAAGCCTTCCTATGATGTGACCCCTGAGCTGATCATGATAGACGGCTGCGATATGCTTGATGACGACGATCCCGATGAGGAGGGGATAAAAGACCTTTCCCCCAAGGAAAAAGAGGCCCTCTGCATTGCACAGAGGATCAAAAAGCTGCGGCTTGAAAAACCGGATCTGAAGTACAAGGATATAGTGATACTGCTGCGCTCTTTGTCCGGATGGGATGAGGAGTTCAGGGATGTGCTGATTTCACAGGGTATCCCAACCTATACTGAGTCCAAGAGCGGCTACCTTGATGCTCCGGAAGTGGCAATACTGCTGGATTTTCTGGCTGTGATAGATAACCCCAGACAGGATGTGCCTTTGATAGCTGTGATGCACTCCCAGATCGGCGGATTTTCCGATGAGGAGCTGGCGCTGATAAAGATCGCCATCAACAAACGCCCTGAGCAGTCGGTCGGAGATTCTATTTATGAGAACCTTCTTACTGACCTTGATCTGGAAAAAGAGCTTACGGATAAGATAAACAGCTTCGTAGAAATGATAGAGAAGTACCGCCTCATGTCTACCTATACACCGGTTCATGAGCTGCTATTGCAGCTGGTGGACAGCACGGATTACCAGAGGGTTGTTACCGCCATGCCTGCAGGAAACCAGAGAAGAGCCAACGTTGAGCTTTTGCTCAGCAAGGCGGCAGACTTTGAAAAGACCAGCTTTAAGGGGCTTTTCCACTTTGTACGCTATATTGAGCATATCAGGGTAGTGCAGATTGACTACGGTGAGGCGGGCACCATAGATGAAAACGCCGATGTAGTTCGCATCATGAGCATACATAAGAGTAAGGGACTGGAGTTCCCTGTTGTGTTTGTAGCCGGACTCTCCAAGGAGTTCAACAGGATGGACACCAGAGGCGACCTTATAGTCGATATGGATCTGGGAATAGGCGTAAAGAGCATAAACACTGAGCTTAGAGTGAAATATGACACTCTAAAGCGCCTTGTTATTGCAGATAAGATGGATATGGACAGCCTTGGAGAGGAGATAAGGGTTCTCTATGTTGCACTCACCAGGGCAAAGGAAAAACTCATTATGACAGCTTACGTCAAGGACCTGGCTAAGACTTTAGAGAGTCAGTTAAAGAGACTTCCTGCCAGATCATCTGATGAAGTTTTGCTTCCATATTCGGTGAGATCCGGAGCCATGAGCTACCTGTCACTGGTACTTCCTTCGCTGATCCTGCATCCCGCCATGAAAGGGCTTTTGGAGAAGTAACAGTTGCAAATCACAGACTACGTGCGGGATACAGATATTATATCTCCAACCCTTTCCATTACTGGGATTGGGGAAAAAGACCTGAAAAATGACATGGTATCCGGAGCCATAATCTCTCAGCTGAATCTGCAGGAGCTGGAGAACACAGAAAATTACGACAAGGATCTGTACGAGAAGCTAAAAGCCAGATTTTATGCGCCTTACAGATATAATGCCTTAAAAGGCCTATTTACCAAGACTACAGTGTCTGAGCTCAAGAAAAAGGCCATGGCTGAGGCGGAAGAGATATCCGTCAAACCCGCTCCCTATGCGGATGACGACGCACCTGCCATCCCTGAGACTGACAGCGGGGATAAGACCGCTCAAAAGGAAGCCCTGACCGGAGCCGAGAGAGGAACTGCCTACCATCGTATCATGGAACTTTTGGATGCCGATCCCTTTGGAGACCCTAACGAGAAAAATATCGGGGCCTGGATGGCAAAATTGGCCGAAAGCCGCATAATTCCTGAGGAATTCATATTATGTGTCAAACCCGCTGATATAGCGGCTTTTCTGGAAACAGACCTGGGAAAGCGCATGAATGCGGCATTTGGAAGAAAAGAGTTATTCAGGGAGAAACCCTTCATGATGGGGGTGTCTGCAAAAGAGCTGGACGCTAAATTTCCTGAGGAAGAAATGGTACTGATCCAGGGAATCGTGGATGTGTGGTTTCTGGAGGATGGAGAGATCGTCCTTCTGGACTACAAGACAGATATGGTCAGCAGTGAAAAGACACTTACAGACCGTTATGCTGTCCAGCTTGAGCTATACAAGAGAGCGCTGGAGGCAGCAACAGGAAAAAAGGTAAAGGAGACATACATATACTCCTTTACCTTAAACAAAGTCATAAAGCTTTAATTAGAGCAGTGTGATCGCCAGTGCAACTGCGTTGGCACAGGCGTGAACTACAAACGGGATGCTTAAGGTGTGATGCCTGTAGTAGCTGTAGGTTATTACAAGGCCCATGAGAAATCCGTAGAGCATCTGCACCGGATTTAAGTGATAGATACCGAACAGGGCTGCTGTCAGTATGATTGCGACGGCAGCTCTTTTTACGTACCTGCAGATAAAGTTGTACAGGAAGTAGCGGAAGATCAGCTCTTCAGCCATGGGAGTTGCAAAGCAGTAAAGCACAATAAGAACCGGGATGGAGCTGCTTACACCAAAGAGGGCATTCTCCGCCTCCTGAAAGGAGCCAAGCTTCGTAAGTCCTGTGGCGTTAAAGATAAAGGTCAGCACCAGGGCGCAGAGAGCACCTATAAGTCCCCATACCAGATGAGTAAATATTAGCTTGTGATCAATTGTGGTCTGCTTCAAAGAAATTCTCCAAAATTCTATTGACAACCCCTGCGTATCAGTGTTTAATTGGTGTTGAACTAAATAAATAACCGCTAGGGGAGCAATGCTGAGAGTGTACGTGCCCTGCACGTCTAACCCTTATTACCTGACCCGGATAATGCCGGCGTAGGGAAGCTGTAGCAGATATACATACTTACTAGAGTTACATTATACTGTGGTTTTTGTATTTATGGAATATCAGCCGGGCTGTGCAGACCTCCTCAAATGTCGGTGACATCAAGGGAGGATTTTTTTATGAGTTTATTTCTGGAAAAGGTCGTTGAAGACGGCTACACAACCTACAACATCACCAGAGGGGGCTATGCTCTGGTGATAATTCTTGCAATCGCAGCATTCGCAGCCATAAGCTACTTCATGAATGCAGAGGGAAAGGCCAAGATGAGCGTAAAACAGCTGACAGTATCAGCTCTTTGCCTGTCACTGGCTTTCATACTTTCAAACCTTAAGCTCTTTAAGCTACCAATGGGCGGATCCGTAACCGTATTCAGCATGTTCTTCGTGTGCTTCATCGGTTATCTCTATGGCCCACGTGTAAGTCTGGCGGCTGCATTTGCCTACGGACTTCTCCAGATGATCATTGATCCATATATCATCAGTGTTCCTCAGCTCCTTTGTGACTACATCCTTGCCTTTGGAGCGCTGGGTGTATCAGGCTTCTTCCACAACAGCAGATATGGCATGGTTAAAGGCTACGTGGCCGGTATTCTTGGAAGATTTTTCTTCTCGACTCTCTCAGGAGTGGTATTCTTTGCAGACTATGCTCCTGAAGGAATGCATCCCCTGGCATACTCAGCTGCCTACAACGGAAGCTACATAGCAGCCGAAGGCGCACTTACAATTCTCGTTCTTGCAATCCCGGCAATCCGCATCGCACTCAACAGAGTAAAGGTCGAGGCGCAGGAAAAGGGTGTTCTCAAAGAGGCCAGAGCCGTCTGAAATATAGCAATAATAAAGGGACTTCACAAAATGTGGAGTCCCTGTTTTTTTGCCTTATAGTATTTGTATGCCGTGCTCAGTTGCCTCTTTTACCATATCCTCAGGCCAGATGGAGCACTGAACTTCTCCGATATGAGCTTTTCTAAGGAAGAACATGCAGATTCTTGACTGTCCGATTCCGCCGCCGATGGTATAAGGAAGCTCTTTGTCCAGAATTGCCTTCTGGAATGGAAGTTGAGCTCTCTCGGTGCAGCCTGCCTTCTCCAGCTGGCTCTTAAGGGAGTCCTCATCAACTCTTATTCCCATGCTGGAAAGCTCCAGTGCGATGTCAAGAACCGGGTAGTATACGATGATGTCGGCGTTGAGCTGCCAGTCGTCGTAGTCCGGAGCTCTTCCGTCGTGCTTCTCACCGGAAGTCAGGAGATCACCGATCTGCATGATGCACACAGCGCCCTTGGCCTTGGCGATGAAGTACTCGCGCTCCTTGGGGGTGTGATCCGGGAACATATCTTCAAGCTCCTGCGTTGTTATAAAGAAGATGTCCTCAGGAAGGATCTCCTCAATATAGTCGTACTGGATGGACATGAATTTCTCAGTTTTTCTAAGGACCTTGTAAACGTCTCTTACAGTGGCCTTGAGGAAGTCAAGGTTTCTGTCCTCCTTGTTTATAACCTTCTCCCAGTCCCACTGATCAACAAAGATCGAATGGATGTTGTCAGGGATCTCATCACGCCTTACAGCGTTCATATCGGTATAAAGACCTTCACCAACATTGAAGCCATACTTCTTGAGGGCGTATCTCTTCCACTTTGCAAGAGAGTGTACGATCTCAGCCGGGCGCTCATCTTCATTGAGAATGTCGAAGGATACAGGACGCTCAACGCCGTTGAGATTGTCATTGAGTCCGGATTCCGGAGTTACGAACAGGGGAGCGGTAACACGCTGCAGATTCAGCCTTGTGGACAGCATTCCCTGAAAAAAGTCTTTGACTGTCTTGATGCCCACCTGTGTGTCATGGAGATCAAGGGACGACTTGTAGTTTTTTGGGATCTTAAGGTTTTCCATTTTACTATCTATTTCCCTTCTGAAAATAATTTCTTTTTCCATTTAATAACTTTTGGCGCGATATTGCAAGAAAAAAGTTAAAACAAAATCTTCAAAAACAATTCACACAATGGTCACAGATTGCTATTTACAAAACGGCGTCAAAAATATATCCTAATTACATGTTCGAAAACGTTTTCGAACAATGAAAAGAAGTAATTGTTTTAAGAAGTAAAGGAAGTGGTATTATGTTAGGAAGTATTATTAAAAAGCACATTAAACTTGAGCCTTCACAGGTTAAGGACTTCGTAAATGCAGCAACAAAATGCGACTTCGATGTCGATGTTTACTATAACAGGTACGTTGTTGATGCTAAGTCCATCCTTGGAGTATTTGGACTTGATCTTACCCAGCCTCTCACAGTAGAGTACAGAGGATACAATCAGGGATTTGAATCATTCCTCAAGACAACAGCAGTTTGATATACATCCACAAAAAGTAATTAGATAAAGAAAGAGAGCTCTCTATGGTATAATTTTCTAGACAATACCCAAGGAGAGCTCTTTTTTTGCGCAAAAGAGCTATAGGAGCAGCATGGATATAAGAGTGTCCGTAAGGGGGCTGGTGGAGTTCATCCTAAGGTCCGGAGACATAGACAACAGAATACATCAGGCAAGTCCGGACGCCATGCAGGAGGGCGGCAGGATCCACCGCATGATCCAGAAGAGCATGGGGCCTGACTATCACCCGGAGGTATCCCTTTCCTATGAAAAGAGCTATGAGAAGTACAAGCTTATTATAGAGGGAAGAGCGGACGGGATTCTTGACAGATATATGGAAAAGCCAGTGAGCACGCTGGAGATGGGACAGGAATCATTTCTTTCAATTGAGCGTTATGCCCCCATGATCGATGAGATCAAGGGTACCTACAGAGAACTGGCCAGAATGAAGGAGCCGGTATCGGTGCATCTGGCCCAGGCCAAGTGCTATGCGGCGATGTATCTGTTAGAGCGCCACTATCCGGAAGTGGATGTGCGTATGACCTACTGCAACATGGACACTGAGGAAAAGAAATACTTCGATTTCTCATATACCTACAGTGAAATAACTGACTGGTTCTTTGAACTGATTGAAAAATATAAAAAATGGGCTGACTTCGAGTGCGACTGGGCCGCTCTGCGCACCAGCTCCATTAAGGCGGTCCAATTCCCCTTTACCTACAGGGATGGCCAGAAGGACCTGGCAGCAGCGGTGTACAGGACCATTGTCCACCAGAAAAAGCTGTTTCTGGAGGCACCAACCGGCACCGGTAAAACTATATCCACAGTATTTCCTGCCGTTAAGGCCATGGGTGAGGGAAAGGTCTCAAAGCTCTTTTACCTGACGGCAAAGACCATTACCAGGACTGTTGCTGAAGAGGCCTTCGATATAATGAGGACTTCCCAGGGCCTAAGGTTCAAAACCGTGACCATTACAGCCAGGGATAAGATATGCTTTCTTGATGAAGCCACAAGGAACTGCAATCCCGAGGTATGCCCTTACGCAAAGGGGCACTACGACAGGATCAATGACTGCATATTTGATCTGCTGACCCATGAGGACAGCTTTGACAGGCAGACAATAACAGAGTACGCCACAAAGCATAATGTCTGCCCCTTCGAGATGTCACTGGACATGAGCCTTTGGAGTGATGCGGCGATCTGTGATTATAACTACGTCTTTGATCCGTTTGTTTATCTGAGGCGCTTCTTTGGCGATGGAATGCGAAAGGATTACGTATTTCTGGTGGATGAGACCCATAACCTTCTGGAGAGGGGCCGTGAGATGTATAGCGCCGCCATCAGGAAGGAGAGCTTCCTGGATCTTAAGAAGACCATCAAGGATTTCCACCCCAGGATAGCCGGGCACCTTACAAAATGTAACAATGCACTGCTGGAGCTTAAGAGGGAGTGCGACGAGTTTAAGGTATACAGCTCGATTGAGCGTTTCATTCAGCCTCTTAACAAGCTGGCAGCCATAATGAGCGAATATCTTGAGGATCACTCTGAGGGGCCTTTCAGGGACGAGATACTGCAGTTTTACTTTGATATATCAAGGTTTATGACCATTTACGAGCTTCTGGATGATCACTACGTCATGTACGGTGAATATTCGGAGGATGGAAGCTTCATCCTAAGGCTCTTTTGCGTGGATCCTTCAAGGAACCTGGCTGGGTGCATGAACAGAGGGATTTCCTCCATACTGTTCTCGGCAACGCTTCTTCCTATCCAATACTATAAGAGCCTTCTTGGCGGAGACGAGAAGGATTTCGAGATATACGCCAGATCCATATTTGATCCATCCAGGCTGGGAATCTTTATCGCAGGGGATGTTACCAGCAGATACTCCATGAGAGGCGATGATATGTATCGCCGGATCGCGGGCTATATCAACAGTATAGTCAGCGCCAGAAGCGGCAATTACCTGATCTTCTTCCCGTCCCATCAGTTTCTGGAGGAGGTAAGGGATGTATATGAGGACAGCTTCTATGATCCGGAGACCACAGAGATACTTACGCAAAAGAACTTTATGACCGAGGTGGCAAGAGAGGAATTCCTGGGGAGGTTTAATGCAGGGAACGAGCTTGATCTGGCCAGCATAATCCACATGGACATGGAGGTGGTGGATGATAAGAATGTTCTGGGATTTTGTGTGATGGGTGGTATCTTCAGCGAGGGAATTGACCTTAAGTATGATAGTCTTATCGGCGTTATCATCGTTGGAACCGGAATTCCGCTGGTTTGCAACGAGAGAGAGGTCATCAGGAATTATTTTGAGAGCAGGGGACAGGACGGATTTGACTACGCATACAAATATCCCGGTATGAACAAAGTCCTCCAGGCAGCAGGCAGAGTAATAAGAACCAGTGAGGATGTGGGAGTGGCAGCGCTTTTAGATGACAGGTTCCTGCAGTGGGGATACAAAGCTCTTTTCCCCAGGGAATGGAGTGGTGCAAAACGGGTATTATCCGATTCGGTCAATAATGAGATATCCCGCTTCTGGAGCGGGTTTGAAGAGAAAAAACAGTGATAATTCACCCGAAAATCATGAAAAATCAGGAAAATGGTTTACATAAAATCTATTTAAGAAAATTTATGTATACCGCCATTTGGATCTTGTTGTATCTAATTGTATCAAAAACTAGTCAAATATTCAGACAAATGATACAAAAGACGCAGAAAACTGACCCATGTGTCATGTGGATAACTCTGTGGAAATTGGGGATTAATTCAGAAACATGATTTTCAATGCCGCATAAATAGGCAACTTAAATAGGCTGATAAAAAAGCCCCGGACGAGGGTGGAAAATACCTGTATGACCAATCAAGTCAATAGATATATGTAAACCAAAAGTCTTTATGACATCAGTGTCTTTAAATGCTGTGAAACCCAGTATTTATGCGCGTTTACACTTTGTTGATATCTTCCTTGATAGTAATTCGATGTTGTTGTAAAATAAACACTGATATGTTTAGGAGGGAGGGGCGTCTATGAATATACAGGACTATGGAAATGACGTTGTTCTTTTAAATGAAGAAATGCTCACTGAAAGAGCAAAAATGTCCGGAAGCTTCATAACCTCATGCAATAAACTTCTCAAAAGAGCCAAGGAAATAGATGATACTAATCTTTTAGGCTACAGTTATTACTATCTGGCTGATGCATACTATCTGCTCAGTACTGACTATCGCAAGTTCAACACCAATCTTCTCAAGGCAATAGAATATCTGCAGATCTGCGGGGACAACGAGCACCTTGCAAGATGCTACAATCTTCTTGGAATCGATGCCCTTAATCATGGAAATCCTGAGCTTGCACTGGATTTCTTCCTCACAGGTCTTAAGCACAGTGAAGGTCTTGCCAAGAGCAGTATTCCCGGATTTATTCAGTTCAATATAGGACAGATCTATTTTGATAATGGAGATGTCAAACAGGCCCTCACCCATATCAGAGCCGCTTACAAGGGCATACGCAGAAATAAAAAGGACAGCTTATATTATAGAAATCTTCTATATTGTTATTGCTTCCAGGCTGACTGCTATATCATTCTTGATAAGCGTGAATCCGTTGCCAAGTGCATTCAGGGCATCGAACAGCTTGAGCAGGCGGACGACGTGAATGTGGAACTCTTCCAGGATCTTCCGATACTTGATATCAAGATGAGAGGATATCATTATCTCGGGGAGACGGATCTTTATGAGAAATATGCTGATATGCTCTCATATCAGCTCCAGAACAATAAATTCCCGCTGGACAGCATGGAGGATCTGTACATGATCTGCAGATTCTTTATGAAGGTTGGCAGACTGGGAGAGGTCAAGCGCATTATCAAGAATGCGGAGCGCTCGCTGGATGACCTGAACATTCCTAATCTTCGCAAGGGACATGCCAAGCTTCGAGTCGAGTTCTGTGAGAAGATGGAAGACGAAAAGGGCAAGAACGCAGCTCTTCTTGATTATTACAATGCATCCCTTGAACAGGAAAAAGAGAGTATTTCAAACTACAAGTTCTTTATGAATATAAGAAACAGGCTGGCATCTATCGAAAAAGAGAATGTCATGCTGATAAAGCGGGCTGAGACCGATCCCCTCACGGGACTTGGTAACAGATACAGTCTCAACAAGTTTGCCGATACAGCTTTTGAAGAGGCCTATGCCAATCAGTATTCTCTGGCAGTGGAGATCCTGGATGTGGATAACTTCAAGCATTACAACGATACCTATGGCCACCAGATCGGTGATATGTGCCTTAAGCAGATCTCCGAGGTGATCGGAAGTATATGTGCATCCAAACCCGGAGTCCACGCCTTCAGGTACGGCGGCGACGAGTTTGTACTTATATATGAAAACATGACTGATGAGCAGATCATGGAATGTGCCACATCATTAAGGGACCAGGTATCATCCCTGAGGTTTGACGGCAGAAGAAATTCCAAGGGACCATACGTCACCATCTCCCAGGGTATCAGAAATTCCATACCAAGTGAGACCAACAAGCTATGGGATTACATGTACGCAGCAGACAATGCCCTTTACGATGTAAAAGAACACAAAAAGGGTGAGGTGGTGCTCCTTCACAAGGCGCAAATATCACAGAAGTCACTTGACGAAGCACAGCACAGCTAATAAAATATTTTTTTACCATATATGAGGAGATATTACTAATGAAGAAAGAACTGGAAAAAACCTATAATCCCAGGGATATTGAGGACCGTTTGTACCAGAAGTGGGAAGATGGCAAATACTTCCACGCTGAGGTAGACGAGACCAAGAAGCCCTTTACAATTGTAATCCCACCGCCAAATATCACAGGTAAGCT
>JAEEGL017045046.1_pt1 | contig 10744 bp, 5 predicted proteins | sample 9134231 | NCBI WGS metagenome assembly JAEEGL01 (sample SAMN16246548, study PRJNA631951) | gut metagenome | biome: gut microbiome; feature: rumen; material: fiber-attached | host: Bos | place: Iran: Karaj | collected 2018-10 | reverse complement strand
CGGGGCCCCTGGGCGGAGGCCGCCCGGGCCTGCCTGCCCCCGGAGGAGACGGAAGCCCTGCGGGCCGCCGCGGCCCAGCCCCATCGGCCTCTGCGGCCGGAGACGGCAAGGAAGCTCTACGGCAGCCCTCTGCGCCTCACGCCCTCCCGGGCGGAGCGGTATTTCGGCTGCTCCTACCGCTATTTCCTGGAATACGGCCTCCGGGCCAAGGCCCGGAAGGAGGCGGAGTTCTCCGCTCCCCAGCGGGGCAGCTTCTATCACGATATTCTGGAAAACGTCTGCCGGGAGGTACAGGCCGGAGCGGGCTTCGGCGCCGTCTCCGAGGATGACCTCCGGGCCCTGACGCGAAAATACGCTGCGGCCTTCGCCGAGGCCAATTTCCGGTCCACCCAGCTGCGGGACCGGCGCTTCCGCTATCTCTTCCACCGCCTGTGCGAAACGGCGGAGACCATCGTGCTGGCCATGGCGGAGCAGCTGGCGGCGGGGGAGTTCCGCCCCAGGGACTTCGAGCTGAACTTCTCCGACCGGGGCGGGGACCTGCCGCCCCTCCGGCTGGGGGATCTGCTGGTGGAGGGCAAGGTGGACCGGGTGGACGTCTGGGAGCAGGGGGACCGGCTGTATCTCTGCGTGGCGGACTACAAGAGCGGTCCCAAGAGCTTTTCCCTGTCCCGGGTCAGCCAGGGCCAGAGCATCCAGATGCTCGTCTATCTGTTCCTGCTGACGGCGGAGGGCGGCAGCCGCTACGGAAAGCGGATCGTCCCCGGCGGCGTGCTCTATCTTCCCGCCAGGGACGTGGTGGTCACGCTGCCCAGGAACAGCACGCCGGAGGAGATCCGGCAGGAGCGGGACAGGAAGCTGAAGACCAGCGGCCTCCTGCTCAACGACCTGCCCATGCTCCGCGCCCGGGACCGGAACGATCCGCCCCGCTTCATGCCCGTGACCTACGGGAAGGACGGCCTTCCCTCCAGGGGAACGGCGGATGCCGGACAGATGAAGGCCCTGGAGGGCTTCGTGCAGGGCCTCCTCCTTCGCATGGGCGAGGAGCTCCTGTCGGGGAAGGCCGAGGCCAGCCCTCTGGCGGAGACCCTGTCCGACGATCCCTGCCGCTGGTGCGACTACGCCCGGATCTGCGGCTTCGACCGGAAAAAGCAGGAGAAGCGGCTTCTTCCGAGGCTGGGCGAGGCGGAATTCTGGGCTCTGGCGGGCGGCGCCGGAGCGAAGGGCCCCGCTGACGGAGAGGAGGCGGACCATGGCTGAATTCCGGCTTACGGAGGCCCAGGCCGCCGTGGTGGCCCACGAGGGCAGCGCCCTCCTGATCTCCGCCGGCGCGGGCAGCGGCAAGACCCGGGTGCTGGTAGAGCGGCTGCTGGCCCGCCTGTCCGCCGGCGGCAGCATCGACCGTTATCTCATCATCACCTATACCCGGGCGGCCGCCGCCGAGCTGCGGAGCCGCATCCTGGAGGCCATCCGGGAGCGGCTGCGTTCCGGCGGGGAGGGGGCCAACAACCTCCGGCGGCAGATCCTTCTGCTGCCCCAGGCCCGGATCGGCACCATCCACGCCTTCTGCTCCTCCCTTCTGCGGGAGTACGCCCGCATGCTGGACATCCGGCCGGATTTCCGCCTTCTGGAGGAGGGAGCCAGGCAGCGGGTGCTGCAGCAGGAGACCCTGCAGGAGGTCCTGGCGGACCGCTATGAGAACATGACCCCCGCCTTCGGCGCCCTGGTGGACGCCCTCAGCAGCGGGGAGAGCGATCAGGCCCTGAGCGACGTGGTGCTGGAGACCTTCGAGGCCGTGCAGAGCCATCCGGACCCCGAGGCCTGGCTCACGGAGCAGATGGAGACCGCCGTGTCCTTTGCCGACGCGGGGGAGACGATCTGGGGCGGGATGCTGATCGCCCGGGCGAAGCGGCTGGTCCGCTTCTGGCGGGGGCAGATGGAGGAGGTGCTGGACAGCCTGCGGGAGCTGCCCGGCGCGGAAAAGGGCTATGGGCCCGCCTTCCGGGCCCTTCTGGACGAGCTGGAGGAATTCGAAACGGCCCTGGCGCAGGGCTGGGACGCTGCGGCAGGCCTGCCGCCCCGGCAGCCCACTGCCCTCAAGCGCTTCAGCGGCAGCGGCACCCTGGGTCCGGCCCTGCGGGCCAAGGCCCGGCGGGAAGCCTGCCTCAAGGTCCTGGACCGGCTGAGGAAGTGCTTCGGGGAGGACTCCGCCGCCCTGGCGGAGGACATGGCGGCGGTGGCTCCGGTGACGGGGGAGCTCCTGGCCCTGGTGCGGGATTTCTCCCATGCCTACGCCGCGGAGAAGCGGCGGCTGGGCCTGCTGGACTTCTCCGATCTGGAGCACCTGGCCCTCCGGCTCCTCACCCGGACGGAGAACGGCCGGCGGGTGCCCACGGAGGTGGCCCGGGAGCTGAGCGAACGCTTCGACGAGATCCTGGTGGACGAGTATCAGGACTGCAACCGGGTGCAGGACGCCCTCTTCTTCGCCGTCAGCCGGGAGGGACGGGGGGAAAACGTCACCATGGTGGGGGACGTGAAGCAGTCCATCTACCGCTTCCGGCAGGCGGAGCCGGAGCTTTTCCTCCGAAAATACGCCCTCTATTCCGACGTGCCCGGGACCGGCCCGGGGCGGCGCATCCTCCTGCCGGAGAATTTCCGCTCCGACAGGGGCATCCTGCGGCCGGTGAACGAATTCTTTTCCGCCGTCATGTCCGAGGAGCTGGGCAGCCTGAAGTACGGGCCGGAGGAGGCCCTGAAGCCCGGCCCCGCCGCGGGAGACACGGCGGGGGCCTTCCGCCTCTTCACCGTGGAGACCGACGCGGGCGCCGCCGAGCGGAACGTGGCCGCCGAGGCGGAGGCCGCGGCAGGCTACGTGGCCTGGCTGCTCCAGAGCGGCATGACCGTGCCGGAGGGCGACGGGGTCCGACCCCTGCAGCCCCGGGACGTGGCGCTGCTGCTCCGGGCCGCCAGGGGACGGGACGGGATTTTTGCGGAGGCCCTGCAGCGCCGGGGGATCCCCGCCGTCTGCCTGAAATCCGCGGACGACCTGGAGGACCGGCCGGAGGTGCGCTGGGCGGTGAGCCTCCTGGCCGTCATCGACAACCCCCGGCAGGACGTGCCTCTGCTGACGGCCCTCCGCAGCCCCGTGTTCCGCTTTTCCGAGGACCGGCTGGCGGAGATCCGGAGCTGTGACCGTTACGGCTGCTTCTGGGAGGCCCTCACCGCCGCCGCGGAGAATGCGGCGGACTGCCGGGCCGTGCTGGACCGACTGGAGACCTGGCGGATCCGCAGCACCCAGGCCTCTGCGGAGGAACTGCTCATCGGCCTCTGCGCGGAAACGGGCCTGCGGGCCCTGGCGGAGGCGGCCGAGCCCGGCTCCGCCGCCAACCTGGACACCCTCATCGAAGCCGCCCGGAGCTACGCGGAGGGCGGCAGGGAGGATCTTTACAGCTTCATGGCCTATCTGCGGGCGGCCGGAGAGGCGAAAAAGACCGCCGTTCCCACGGCCCCCGGCGGTGGGGACGGGGTGATCGTCACCACGGTCCACGGCGCCAAGGGACTGGAATACCCGGTGGTGCTGCTGGCGGACCTCATGCACCCCTTCAACCGCGCGGACTCCCGTGCCCAGCTCCTGGTGCATCCCCGGCTGGGCGTGGGGATCAAGCGGATCGACCGCAGCCGGGGCATCCGCTACGACACCCTGGCCTACCGGGCCATCGCATCGCAGATCCGGTCCGAAAACGACAGCGAGGAGCTGCGCATCCTCTACGTGGCCATGACCCGGGCCCGGCAGCACCTGGCCCTCTTCTGCCGGGTGAAGGACGCGCAGAAGAGCCGGAAGGACCACAGTGCCCCGGAGGGACTGCCCCTGCCCGCGGAGGAGCTGGAAAGCGCAGCCTCCCCCGGCGACTGGGTCCTCACCGCCTCTCTGGCCCTGGAGGGCCGGGAGGACTGGGCCTGGCAGACCCCGCCGTCGGCGGAGCGATGGACGCCCCCCAAAGCGGCGGAGGCCCCGGCGGAGGCCGTGGATCCCGCCCTGGTGCGCGCCCGGCTGGACTGGAAATACGCCCATCCGGCGGATGCGCGTCTGCCCAGCAAGCTGACGGCCACCGCCGTGCGGGATACCTTCACCGCCGAGGAGGCGGCGGAGGGAGCCACGCAGCTGCCGGAGCGCCGGCGGCGTCCTTCGGATTTCCCGCCCTACCGGCCCGGCGACACGGCCCTCACCCCCGGGGAGAAGGGCACCGCCGTGCACCTGGCCCTCCAGTACGCCGACCTGGATCGGTGCGTCACGCCGGAGGGGGCGGCGGAAGCCCTGGAGGAGCTGCGGCGGAAGCGCCTCCTCACGGAGGCCCAGTGCGCCGCAGTGGACCCGGAAAAGCTCCGCGCCTTCTGCACCAGCCGGGTCATGGCCCTGCTGCGGCAGGGGACCCTGCACCGGGAATTCAAATTCTCTCTGCTGGCGCCGGTGCGGGAGTTCCTGGGCGAGGGGGACGGGGAGACCCTGCTCCAGGGCGTGGTGGACCTCTGGAGCGAGCTGCCGGAGGGGATCCTGCTGCTGGATTACAAGACCGACCGGGTGACTGCGGCGACCCAGGCCGCCCGGGCGGAGGAATATGCGCCCCAGCTCCGGGTCTACGCCCGGGCGCTGGAAAAAATCACGGGAAAACCCGTTCTGCGGCGCTTCATCTGGTTCTTCGCCACGGAGAGCTGCGTGGAGCTGCCGTCCCAAGGGAGGGAAGGAAATGGCTGAAATCTGCCTGCTGGACGGTGCCATGGGCACCGAGCTGATGAAACGGGGGGCCGAGCCCGGGCGCTTCCCGGAGGCCCTGAATCTGACGGCGCCGGAGATCGTCCGGGCCATCCACCGGGATTATGTCGAGGCGGGCAGCCGCCTCCTCTACGCCTGCACCTTCGGGGCCAACCCCGTGAAGGCCCGGGGCGCGGACGTGGCCCCGATCATTGCCGCAGCGATGAAAAACGCCCGGGCCGCCGCCGGGGATTCCGCCCGCACGGCTCTGGACGTGGGCCCCCTGGGGCAGCTGCTGGAGCCCTACGGCGACCTGACGGAGGAGGAAGCCCGGGCCGCTTTCCGGGCGGTCTTTGCCGCCGGGGCGGATGCGGATCTGGTGGTGCTGGAGACCTTCTTCGATCTGACGGAGGTGCTCCTGGCCCTGGAGGAGGCCCACGACCTCCTGCCGGGGAAGCCCTGCTTCGTCACCATGACCTTCCAGAAAAACGGGCGCACCCTCACGGGAGTCACCGTGGAGGAGATGGCGGAGGCTCTGAAGGAAGCGGGGGCCGACGCCATTGGGCTCAACTGCTCCCTGGGACCCGTGGAGGCCCTGCCCCTGGCGGAGGCCCTGCGGGAGGCCGCGGACCTGCCCCTCATCGTAAAGCCCAACGCGGGCATGCCGGACCCCGTCACCGGCGCCTATCCCCTGGACGCCGCCGCCTTCGCCGAGGCCATGGCCCCCATCCTGGAGCTGGGGGTAACCTACGCCGGCGGCTGCTGCGGCACGGACCCGGAATACATCCGAATGCTTGCGAGGTCGATCCGATGAAGCTCACTGCCTTTCTCTTCATGCTCGCGACGATGCTGGCGGCCCTGCTGCTGGTGATCCGCACCTTCGACGGCAACCCCGAGCGGCTGGAGCCCGCCGTGGATGCGGAGGGCCTGGAGCAGCCCCTTCGCCGCTTCCACCAGCCCTCCCGCCTGACGAAGAAGGACCTGCCGCCCCTCCTGGGGCTCACGGTCCTCTGCGCCGTGCTGGCCTTCCTGAACCTGGGAGACCGGGCCGCCGTCACCTCATGGCACACCTTTGCCGAGGCCCGGGAGGCCGCGGTGCTGACCCTGCCGGAGGAGACGGAGGTGGACCGCCTGCAGTATTTCGCCGGACCCACCGTGGGCACCTGGCGCGTGGAATGGACCGCCGACGGGCAAACCTGGCTGGGCCGGGAGCGGGTGGAACAGACCTACGTGGACGTGCTGAAGTGGATGGAGTTCCGTCCGCCGGAGGGCTTCGGCAGGCTGAAGGCCGTCCGCATCACCGCCCTCAGCGACGACCTGATCCTGGGGGAGGCGGCCCTGCGGGACGCCGACGGGAACCTGATCCCCTTCCGGACGGAGGCCGCCGCCCTTGCGGACGAGCAGGAGCTGGTGCCACCGGAGGAGAGCTGGCGCAACGGCAGCTACTTCGATGAGATCTACCATGCCCGCACCGCCTGGGAGCATCTGACGGACCGGAAGCCCTATGAGATCACCCACCCGCCCCTGGGCAAGGAGATCATCGGCCTGGGCATCCGCCTCTTCGGCATGACCCCCTTCGGCTGGCGCTTTTCCGGGGCCCTCTTCGGGGTGCTGCTGGTGCCCCTCCTGTATATCCTGCTGAAGCTCATGCTGGGCAGCACCCCGGCCGCCTCCTGCGCCGCCCTCATCTACGCGGCGGATTTCATGCGCTTCGCCCAGTCCCGCATCTCCACCATCGACACCTACGGGGTGTTCTTCACCCTGCTTATGTACCTGTTCTTCTATTTCTACTACACCCAGCCCTGGGACGCCCCTCTCCATCGCACCCTCCTGCCCCTGGGCCTCAGCGGCCTCAGCTTCGCCCTGGGGGTGGCCTCCAAGTGGACCTGCGTCTTCGGCGGGGCGGGGCTGGCGGTGCTGTGGTGCCTCCGGCAGGGGGAGCGGCTGCGGCGCCGAGGCCTCCGGGCGGAGCTTACGAGTTACCTGCTGCCCACCGTGGCCTGGAGCTGCGTCTTCTTCATCGGCCTCCCCCTGGCCGCTTACTATGTGTGCTATCTCCCCTACGGCAGGGCCGCCGGGGCTGCCTTCGGCACGAAGGAGTACCTGAAGGTCATCCTGGACAACGTGCATTACATGTACACCTATCACAGCGGCCTGGACGCCACCCATCCCTACGCCTCCCCCTGGTGGCAGTGGGTGCTGGATGTGCGCCCGATCCTCTACTACCTCCACTGGTACGACGAGGGATACACCCTCCGGGCCGCCATCGGCGCCGGAGGCAACCCCCTCTTCTGGTGGACGGGCCTGGGGGCCATGGTCTGCATGGCGGTGAAGGGCATCCGGGGGGACCGGATGGCCTGGTTCATCCTGGCGGGCTACCTGAGCACCCTGCTTCCCTGGGTGGCGGTGGAGCGCTGCGCCTTCATCTACCACTATTTCCCCTGCACCCTGTTCCTGGCCCTGGCCATCGGCCGCTGCCTCCGGGACAGCGCCCGGCGGAGCCTTTCCCGCCGGGACTGGACGGGCCCTGTGCTGGCAGGGGGCTGCGTCGTCCTGTTCGCGGTGTTTTACCCGGCCCTCAGCGGCGGGATCTATACCACGGCCTACAGCGACGCGCTGCTGCGCTGGTTCGGCGGCATGTGGCCGTACTGATCGGAGAACGACGGATTCAAAAAGGAGGATATGAAGCATGATAGCCATCGGCAGCGATCACGGGGGCTTTGCCCTGAAGGAAGAGATCAAGAAGCATCTGACGGAAAAGGGCATTCCCTTCAGGGATTACGGCACCGATTCCGAAGCCAGCTGCGACTATCCCATATACGCGGAGAAGGTCTGCCGCGCCGTGACGGGGGGCGAGGCGGAGAAGGGCATCCTCTGCTGCGGCACCGGCATCGGCATGTCCATGGCGGCCAACAAGATCCGGGGCATCCGCTGCGCCTGCTGCGGCGACTGCTTCTCCGCAGAGATGACCCGCCGCCACAACGACGCCAATGTGCTGGCCCTGGGGGGCCGGGTGCTGGGCGTGGGTCTGGCCCTGGAGATCGCGGACATCTTTCTGGACACCCCCTTCGAGGGAGGGCGGCACGCCCGGCGGGTGGCCCAGATCATGGCGCTGGAGGAATAAGCGCGGCGGAGCGGGCCGGGGAAGGGCCGCCTCGGGGCGGCGCCCCGGCCCCGGCGAAAGGGCGGAGGCGCGGTTCGATTTCGATTTTTCTTGCCTTTTTCGTCATTTATCTATAAAATAGAAAAATATAGCAAAAGGGAAGCGGAAAACCGTCTTCCTCCGCTGCCGCTTTCGTCCGTCGGGGCGCTTCGGGCAGTGGTAATTCAAGGGGGGTGCGGCGATGAAGGCATATGGAGCGTGGTCCGTCGGAACGACCGACGCGGCTGCTGCGGATGCGATCGTGAAAACCGGCTGCTGCAGCCGACTTACCGCCGCACTGCTGGTATCCCGCGGGATGCGCACGCCGGAAGCGGCGGCCGGATTCCTGCGGGAGGATGCGGGCCTTCTGCACGATCCCATGGGCATGAAGGACATGGACCGGGCCGCGGCCCGGATCCGGGCCGCCGTGGAAAAGAAGGAGACCGTGGCGGTCTACGGGGATTACGACGTGGACGGCATCACCGCCACCGCCCTCATGACCTCCTGGCTCCGGGACCGGGGGCTCCGCTGCATCCCCTACATCCCCGAGCGGCTCACGGAGGGCTACGGTGTCTCCGACGAGGCCATGGAGCTGCTGGCGGGGCAGGGGGTCACCCTCATGATCACGGTGGACTGCGGCGTCACCGCCCACAGCCAGGTCTGCCGGGCTGCCGAGCTGGGCATGGACGTGGTGGTGACGGATCACCACGAGTGCGTGGGGGAGCTGCCCGCCGCCGCCGCGGTGGTGGACCCCCACCGGAAGGACGACGAATATCCCTTCAAGGGCCTGGCGGGCGTGGGCGTGGCCTTCAAGGTGGTCTGCGCCCTGGAGGGGCCGGAGGCCACGGAAGCCCTGCTGGAGCGCTACGGCGTGCTGACCGCCCTGGGCACCATTGCGGACATCATGCCCGCCGTGGGGGAAAACCGGGCCCTGATCCGCAGGGGCGTCGGCCTGCTGCGCACCCGTCCCTGCGCCGGGCTGGACAGCCTCATGGCCGCCATCAACGTGGAAAAGAGCCGCATCTCCAGCACGGACGTGAGCTTTTCCCTGGTGCCGAAGCTGAACGCCGCGGGCCGCATGGGCCGCGTGCGGGTGGCCTTCGATCTCCTTATGGAGAAGGACCACCGGGAGGCCCAGCGCCTTTCCGGGGAGCTCTGCTCCATGAACACGGAGCGGCGCGGCGTGGAGGGCCGGGTCTTCAAGGAGGCCCTGGATATGCTGGGGGAGCTGCACCATCCGGATGCCCCCATCGTCCTGGCCTCTGAAAACTGGCATCACGGCGTCAGCGGCATCGTGGCCGCCCGCCTGGCGGAGCACTTCGGCGTGCCCGCGGTCATCATCTGCCTGGAGGGGGAGGAGGGCCGGGGCTCCTGCCGCAGCTGCGGCGGTTTCAACATCCTGGACGCTTTGGACGACGCCCGGGAGGAGCTCAGCAGCTTCGGCGGCCACGAAATGGCCGCAGGCCTCACCATCCGGCAGGACCGGATCGACGCGCTGCGTTCCCGCCTGGCCGCCTACTACCGCGACCACGAGGGGGACCGGCTTCAGCCCCACCTGCCCGTGGATTTCTGCGTGGAGGATCCCGCTCTCCTGACCCTGGAGGAGGTGGAGGGACTGAGCGCCATGGCGCCCTGGGGGGCGGGGAACCCGCCGCCCACCCTCTGCATTCGGGACGTGGTGGCGGAATCCGTGATCCCCATCGGGGGCAACCAGCATGTGAAGCTGGTGGCCAGCAAGAACGGCAGCCGCCTCGACTGCGTGTTCTTCGGCGTCACCGCGAAGGAGCTGGGGATCCATCCGGGCAGCCTGGTGGATCTGGCCTTCCAGCCCGCCGTCAACGATTTCCGCGGCTGCCGGTCGGTGCAGCTCCTCCTGCGGGACGTGCGGCCCAGCCGCATGCCGAGGGACCCCAGCCTGGAGCTGGCCCGCCGCTTTTTCGCCGGGGAGCGGCTGCAGCCCATGGAAAACGCCATCCTGCTGCCGGACCGGAGCGATATGGGCCGCGTCTGGCGCTACCTGATCCGCCGGGCCCGCCGCTTCGACGAGGCCGCGGACACCCTGCTGCCGGACATCGCCCTCCACGCGAGGGTCCCGGTGCCCGGGCGGGTCTGGGTCTGCCTGCGGGTGCTGGATGAGCTGCAGCTCGTCCGCCTCCGGGAGGAGGACGGATGCATGGAGATCCGCATCCCCCGTTTCGAGGGGAAGGCGGATCTGGGCAAGTCTCTGCTGCTGCAGAGGCTGCGCTGAGAAGGATACAGTGAGAGCATGACAGACAGCGAAAAGCGCCTGGACGGCGCGGAGCCGTCCGCCGAGTCCGCGAAGCCGGACGACATGGAGCGGCTCTACGCCGAGCTGGAGGAAAAAGCACTCCACTACAATCCCAATCTGAACCGGGCGCGGATGCGCGCGGCGTACGAGTATGCCCGGGAGAAGCACGGCTCCCAGCTGCGGAAGGACGGTTCCCCCTATATCTCCCATCCTTTGGCGGCTGCCGGCATCTGCGCGGGCATGGGCCTGGACGAGGACAGCATCATCGCCTGCCTGCTCCACGACACCATCGAGGACACGGACGCCACCTATGAGGATATCTCCAAGCTCTTCGGCAGCGAGGTGGCGGATCTGGTGGAGGGCGTCACCAAGCTGACCCGGGTGGTCTACACCACCAAGGAGGAGGCGCAGATGGAGAATCTGCGCAAGATGCTGGTGGCCATGAGCAAGGATATCCGGGTCATCCTCATCAAGATCGCCGACCGGCTCCACAATATGCACACCATGACTTTCCAGTCCGAGGCCAAACGGCGGGAAAAGGCCCTGGAGACCATGGAGATCTCTGCGCCCCTGGCCCACCGCCTTG
>JAEEGL016385973.1_pt1 | contig 10744 bp, 3 predicted proteins | sample 9134231 | NCBI WGS metagenome assembly JAEEGL01 (sample SAMN16246548, study PRJNA631951) | gut metagenome | biome: gut microbiome; feature: rumen; material: fiber-attached | host: Bos | place: Iran: Karaj | collected 2018-10 | reverse complement strand
GATTGGGGATTGGGCCCAATCCCCAATCCCCAATCCCCAATCCCCAATCCCCTATATTATATTGAAAAATAATTATTTAATTATATTATTTTTCCAAAAATATTAAATAATTTAATACATTTTTTTTATTATTAATAAAAACAATCAAAAACATAAATAAATAAATATATTCTTTCAAAAAAAAACATTATTAAAATATATATAACAATGTTAAACAATAAAATAAAAGGAATAAGTTCATTAATAGGTTCAATTTTAACACATTTACTAATAGGAAATATTTTTGGTTTTGGTAATTTTATTCCTTATTTAATTTCATATTTACATTATAAAGGAAAAGAAATAAAAGAATTAGATTTATATTTTATACCAGCAATTGGAATTGCATTACATAATATGTTACCATCATTAACAGGTTATTTAGATATAATTTTAGGAACAAGAATTTTATTATTAATAGGTATTATTTTAATATCAATTTCACAATTTTTAATTTTTCAATTTACAACTGAATATTATATTCTAGTTATTTCTTATATTTTATTTGGTATTGCAAATAGTTTAACTTATTTTCAAACTATGAAAAATTGTTGGAAATATTTCCCAAATAAAAAAGGTATTATTACAGGTTTAATTTTATCATCTTTTGGTTTATCTGTTTTTATTTTTACTTCAATTGGTGATTATATTATTAATCCAAATGGTTCATCAACAATAGATAATGGTTATTATAGTGAAGAAATATCAAATAATTTTTTAATTTATATTAAATTTTACTTATTTTCTATTATTATAATTGGTTTTATTTCAGTAATTTTAGTTTTTCCATATGAAAATGAAATAAAAATTGAAGAATTTATTAATAATGAAAATAATGATAATAATAATATTGACTATACAATATTACCAAAAGACTCATCAGATAATTCAAGAATAGACAATGATAATATAGAAAATAACATATCAAATAATGAATTAAATATTAATAATAAAGAAGAATATCCTTCATTAAATGAATGTTTATGTTCAAAAGAATTTTTAATTTGTATATTAACAGTTGGTTGTACTTTATTATTTGGTTTTTTATTATCAAATACATATAGAACATTTGGTAAAATAATGAAAATAAAAGAAAAATATTTACAAACATTATCAAAATGTTATACTTTAATAAATACATTTAGTAGAATAATATGGGGTATAATATTAGATAAATTTAATTTTACAATTCCATATTTTATACTATGTGTAAATCAAATAATATGTAGTGGATTTTTTTATTGGTCTGTTTTTAAAGTAGAAACTTATTATTTAGTATGTTGTTTTGGTGTTTTAAGTTTTGCAGGTCATGTGACATTATTTCCAAATGTTATAAATAAAAAATTTGGAATTGAAAATTCTGTTACTTTATTAGGAATTTGTGGTTTATTTAGTGGAATTACTTGTTTATTAGGTCCAATTTTAACTAAAAGTATTATTGTTAGTAATGATGATTATATGATTATTTATTTAATTGGAAGTTTTACTAGTTTAATTTCTTCTATTTTAACTTGGTTTATTAAATATGAAAAAGTTGATTTTAAGAAAGTTTAATTTTTTATTTTTTTTTTTAAATTTAATTTAAAATATGAGGAATTTATATCTGATTATTTATATTATTTTTAATATTGTTAAATTTTGTTTATTAAATATTGAAACTAATTCTCCAATTTTTTGTTTGAAGGGAAAAATTTGTCAACTTCAATTAATTAATGATAAAGAATGGGATGATAATCAAGAAAATTGTACTTTAAATCAAAATAATAAAAAAATATGTTATTGTTTATATGATACAAATAAAGATAATTTAAATAATTTATGTAATGAATATGAATTCATAATTATAATATTTTCTTTATATCAAGAAAATAATACTCTAATAATTAATATTGAAAATTATAATGATTTAAATAATATTACAATAAAAGGAATATTAGATGATGATATTGAAGAAACAAATTTAAATATTGAAAATATAACATTTGATAATTATCAAAATCTTTATGGATTATTAACTTTTTCAATAATATATGAAAATAATACTGAAACAAAAAATAAAAATCCTGATTCAGGAGAAATTGAATTTCCATTAATAAGTTTTTATACATTTTCTCCAAATTATATATCAACAATTGAAGAAATAAATGCAATTTTTACAATACCATTAATAACAAATAATATAAATGAATATTTTACTAATCCAAAATTAATAATTGATTCAGAAGAAATTAATTTAGAATTAAGTGAAGAATTACCTGAAAATTTTTTATATATTTTTCAATCAAATTCAAATATTACAATTAAACCTTCAAATGAGACTTTATATTATTATTTACAATATGATTCAATATTTAGTAATAAACAAAAACTTTATCTTTCTTTTGTTCCAATTGATATTATTTTATCAGATTTTGATTTTTTAATCGGAGTTTCACCAAAAAGTAGTAAAATTGAATTTGTTTATAAAGGATATGAACATACTATTAAACCTATTTTTTTATTAAAAAATTCTAAAGGAGAATTTTTTAATTGTTTATTTGAAAATAATACTATGACTATTACTATTGATATTTATGGAGATTATGAAGTTTATTTATTATTAGATAATTATTATATTAAAACTTCTAATATGGTTTATTTAACTTATCCTATTGAATTTGATTATTTTCAAAATAATAATGAAAGATTTCTTTCTACAAGAAGTATTAAAATTAAATTAAAAAATATTATTTCAAAAGATAAAATAATTGTAGTTCTTTATAATATTGATACAAATTCTCAAGATGAAATTGAAGATTATAATTTAGAAAATAATGGAAAACTTTTTACTTCAATAATATCAAAAGGTGGAAATTATAAACTCACAATAATGAATAAATTTTCTTCTGTAGATAATATTAATTATTATTTTAGAATTTATGAAAATATAACTCTAGACAAAAAATATATAATAACTAATCAAAGTATATCTGTAATATATACTTCAGATATTTATGGTATATTTTTAAATAATAATCCAATTAATAAAGAAATAGATATAACTCATGAAAGTATTAATGTAACAATTAAGAAAAGTGGATTGAATAATATATCACTTATATTTACTGATTATACTACTTATTTCATAGGAGAAATAATTGCAATTCCAAAAAATTATTTTCAATTAAATTATAATAATTGTATAACTGGTGATAATTATCCAGAAGAAATTTTATTTAATATAATTACAACCAAAATATCAGAAGATATAAATATATTAAATTTATATTATTCATATCAAAAAGAAAATGAAGAAAAAATTGAAAATATATTTCCAGAAAATTTTACTTTTAATATACCTTATGAAAATAATATTAAATATACAATTCAAATATATGAAAAAAATCATGATATTTTTAGTAATAATATAATTGAAAGTCCAAAATTTGTTAAATATAATATTTTAACTCCAGCATTTAAATCATCAATTATATTTTCAAATGTAACTTGTATTTTAGGAAATTTATCAGCAAATATTGAATCAGAAGAAATAAGTTCTAAAATAATTTGTCCAAATGAAATAAACGACCAATATATTAAATGTAAAATTAATGATACTTTTTTAAAATATGATATTTATACTATTAAATATTTAAATTATACAATTGGTGAAATATCAATTTCTGGTGATTTAATAAAAGATGACCCAGAAATTTTATTTTTTCAGAATTTATTAAAAGAAAATGAAACTATATTTTATACTTTAAAAGGAAATTTATTTGATATAAAACAATTAGATTATGTAATATTAGATAATAATACTATATCTACTTTTGAATATAATCAAAACGATAATACTAAAATTTTTTCAATCAAATTAAAACAAGGAATTTATAATATAACATTAGTAAGAAAAAAAGTAAATATAACTTCAATTAATGAAAATGATATATCAATAATATATCAAAATAAAATTTCAATACCAATTGAAATTAAATTACAGTATATAAATAAAAAATGGGTTAAATATAATTTATCTGGTTCATTAATAAATTATATACTTTTTCAAGAAGATTTTATATTAGACAATGAAACAAAAATTTATTTAATATCAAAAACAGAAATGATAGAAACATTAAGATGTAATTGTATACCTCCATTAAGACAATGTATATTTGAAATAATACATAATTCAACAATTGGAATATATAAATTTTTAATTAGTTTTCCTTCAAGTATAAATTATATTTCTTCTGATATTATTGTTCTTTCTGAAAAATCTGAACCAAATTTTATATTAGAACCTTTATTTTTAATTCTACCATATTCAAATTCAACTGGAAATATTAATATAATGATTGATCAAGAATATGATGAAATTTTTGGAGTTAAATGTGATACAAATGATATTATAATGTTTTATAATTTAGAAGTGAGTACTACATTAACTAAAGGAAATAAATGTTATTATTATGTTAAATATGATAATGAAAAAATAGAATTTTCTACTATTAAAATTGAAATTTATGAATCATATGATGAGGTTTTATTTTTTTATGGTGAAATAATACAAGATAAATGTTATTTTATGAATGATTATACTAAACCAGCTATTTCAATTATATATATATCAAATGTTAAATATAATGATGATATTATTAAAAATTATATTCAAAATTTAAATATCTATTTACAATTAAATAATGAAATTATATCATTTTATTATTATGATGATAATTTTATTAATAAAGAAGATTTAATAGAAGGAAATTTAACATTAGTTGTTAAAGATTCATTAAATAATTTTGTTTGTAATATTCCAAATATTATAATTACAAATGCAAATTTTGATCAATTTGGTTCTATTGATTATACATCTGGAAATAGTATTTTTAAAGTATATAATTTATTATGTACATTAAATTTTAATATATATAATGAGAAATTTAAAAAATGTGAAATTCAAATTGAGAAAAAGAATAATAAATATAATGAAACAATTATTTGTAGTGATTTAACTTTTGGAAATTATTATTTATTTATTCATGATCATCTAGGTTTAGAATATGCTATTCAATATTATAGAACAAAAATTCAAGATCCAGAAATTGATTTTTCAATAATAAAACCAAATTCATTAAAAATATTAAAGGATATAAATAATGAAATTTATTTAAAATCAAATGAATTTTATATAGCATATATTAAAACAATTAAACTTATAAAAATATATTCAAATGGAACAGAAGATATTATTATTTATAGTATAAATGATAAAGATAATTATATATCAGTTATAGGAAGTAATTTTGCAAGTTTTATTATAAAATCACCAGATGAAAATACAAAATATAAAATAGTTTCTATTGAAGATATTTCAAATAATACAAAATTTTTTTTAGATAATTCTTTAGTTTTAGAAGTTGATTCATGTACAATATATCAAAAACAGTATTTTATAAAAAGTAAAAATCAACAATTAAGAATAATGAAATGTTCAAATTCAACTTCAATAGAAAATATATTAGAAATTTGGAAAATAGTTTATTTAAATTCAAATAATTATCCAGAAGACTTTGAATCATGTATAAATATTGAAAATTCATTATATTGTTATTTAAAATCTGATATTATTATTCCAAAATTATCTTCAATAATATTAAATAATCAATCAATAATTATTGAATTAAATTATTATGAAATAAATGAATTATGTTTATTAATGCCTTCTGAGAAAAATGTATTAATTACTTTATTTGGATATGAAAATAGAGATTTTAGTATAAGTTATAGTGGAAATCCTCTTGCAATGACAGTTAAAACAAATGAAACTTTTATTTTTTATTACTTAAATGTTATATATCATCCAGTTAAAATTATTATTAATGATATTGAAATTGAAGATCAAATTTCTCTTTATAGTAAAATTATTGTTGATGATGATAGTTTTTATGTAATTGATAAAGATAATTTTATTTATTATATTTATTTGAAATTTAGTAATAGTTCTTTTAATTATAATAAAAATATTATGACTTTTAGTTTAGTTTATCAAAATAGTAATTATGAAGTTATTTCTTCTAAATGTGAGAATTATAATGATAATAATTTCAATTTAAAATGTGAGTTTGATTTAAAAGAATTAGATGAAGGAATTTATGATTTATATTATAAAAATGAAAATAATTGTAATACTTCATATGTTATATATATAAATTATGTTACTACTTTATTTCCCTTTTTTAATATTGATTATAATAATATGGTTTGTGATTCAGATTCAAATATAATTTTATATTCAGATATGAATTTAACAAATATTACATTTTCATATGTAAATATTATAAATAATTTTAATGACTCAATAGAATTAAATTGTTCATTAATTTATAAAGATGAATATTATATTAAATTTTTTTTTGATTTATCCTCAGAAGAAGGAATCAATATAATAAAAGGAGAATATACCTTATCATATTATATAACAAAAGGTAATGAGTCAAGATATTATTCAAATAATATTAATATTAAAGAATCTTGTGATAAAGAAAAAGGAAAAGTAAATAATGGAAAAGGAGAATGTGATTTTTGTATAAATAAAAATGAAAATTATCCATATTTTGATTATTTTAATAGATTTGATATTGATTCTAAAAGATGTATTAATGAATGTCATAATAATCAAGTTAATTATAATAATATTTGTTTTAATAATTGTAGTGATGCATTTAATTTTGTAACTCAAAATATAAGTTATTTTATTGAACTTAATAATAGAACTTGTTTTTATTTTATTTTAGAAAATATAACAAATGAAATTGCTTCATTAGATAATCAAAAATTATATTTAACATTTAATTTAAATGATATAATTGATCCAAATTACTTTATAAAAATTAATATAGGAAATTTCACTCAAAAATTATGTGAAAGTTCAATAAATAAAAGTTTAATCTGTACTTTTGATTTTTCAACTATTAAAAATGATTCAATTACTTTACAAGTATCTTTTACTTTAAAAAATAATAAAACAATAAAAACAAATCATAAAGTGACAATAAAAAAATCACTTTCAAATGAAATATGTAAAAAAGAAAATAAATATTTAAATACAGAAAAAGAAAATAATTATTGTAAATGTAAAACAAATAAATATAACGAAAATGGAAAATGTGTCAAAAAATGTACATTATTATATTTTAACACTGAAGAATGTTTAAATGAGTGTACATTATATACATTACAAGAAGAAGAAAATTACACAGAACATAAAAATTGTTTAGAAAAATGTCCAAAAGGATATGAAATAGATGAAGAAAATTTAATTTGTTATTGTGATAAATATATAATTGATAATATTTGTATTAATTCAAATGATTCAAATCCAATGTTAAACGTTAATCCTAAATTTATTCAAGCAACAAGTGATGCAGAATTAAACTTTACTTTTCAATATAATTTAAATAATAGTCATAGATTAGAAAGTGTTATTTTAATTAATAATCAAATTGAAATTTATAGTTATAATTGTTCTCAAAGTTCAAATTATTCTTTTATATGTTTATTTAATTTAACTGAAATTACAAATGATATTAATTTAACTATTCATTATAAAAAAAGAATTAATAAAATTTATCGTAATTCTCATATTAATATTCAAGTTCTTCAAATTTGTCCATTTTTACAAATAAGAAATGAATATGATAATTTTATTTGTTCATCTTGTCAAGAAAGAGAAAATGAAACTTCATATTTTCAAAATTTTAATTGCGTTGAATCATGTGATAATAAAACTTATTATAAAAGTGCAATTTATGATAATTATTGTATTATTTGTAAAGATGAAGATTCTTATTTATATGAAGAAGAAAATATTTGTGTTTTAAATTGTTATGATATATATGATAAAGAAAATGATATAAAAAATAATTTATGTGTTAAATTAACTCCAGTTTGTCCTAATAATTATTGTTATAATGGAGGAGAATGTTATGTTATTAATAAGACTTTAACTTGTGATTGTCCTTCACTATATTTTGGTGATTTATGTGAATTTGAAGTTAATTCTACTAATATTAATGAGTTTAATTATGTTTTTAATGAAACTATTAATTTAATTAATAGTAATAATAGTATTATTCATAATCAAACTATTTTTGATTTAGCTCAAATTATGAGAATTATTGTTGAATTAACTAAATCAAATGATGAAAATTATAATGAAATAGGGATTAATTTATATAATAATAATATTGATAATTTTATTAAAATTAAAGATTATACATTATCTATTTTTAAGAAAATTATTAATAATACAATTATAATTGAAAATGATACTGATTTAAAATCTTTATTGATTTTATCAAGTACTTCAATATTTTATTTAACAAGAACAATAAAATCAGAATTATTATCTGAATTAAATTCAAATTCAAATAATAGAAATTTAAATTCTTATAATAAACTTCAAAATGAATTATTAGAATTAATAGAAAATATACATAAATCAAATATAAAAGCATATAAAAAATTAGAAATATTATCATCAATTTCATCATTAAATATAAAAAAAAGTGAAGATAATTTAATATACTTTATAATTTGGACTTCAAATGAATTAAGTATATCTGATTACAAAAGAAAAAGTTTATCATTAAATATACCAATTTTAAATCATGATATAAATCCAGGAGAATCAATAAAATATTATATTGAAACTACATTTTCAAGTGATTTATTATATTCACTTGATAAAAATTCTCCTTCAAAAATTGCATATTTTACAATGTTTAATATATCAAATATTGAAAATAATATTTCAAATTGTCAAATTTCATTTTCTTTAAATACAAATTCATTTTCTGAATTAAATGAAAGTATAATTGAATATTATAATAAAAGAGGAATAGATCCATATAATAAAAATGATTTAGCTTTTCAAGAAAAATGTTATAGATCAATTAATTTTGAATATGATTTAACTCAAAATTATAGAAGAGAAAAAGTTTATTCTGGAAATACAATTAAATCAATATCATCAAATTGTATTTATTTATCTTATAATTTAAGAGAAAAAAGATTAGTTATCAATTGTACTGAATTAAATGAGAATTATTATGTTGGATATGAATTTATAAAAGATCCTTTAAATAAAGAAAAAATTGAAAATCTTCCAATGAAATGTGCAAAAAAATTTACAGGTATATATAATAATATTGGTTTTTGGTTATTTTTGTGTATTTTAATTATTTATGTTTTAATTATTGTATTTTTAATATCAAAAAAAAAGAAAGAAAAAATAAAACAAATTAATCATAAGAATAAATCAATTAATAATGATGTTTCTACAGGTAGAAAATTTAATTCTATTGAAAGAAGTATTGAAAATGAAACTAAAGTAAATGAAATTACTGATGATATTAATAATGAAGATTTTAAAGTTATTTTCTATAGAAATTTTATTATACTTCATCCTTTTATTTTTCTTTGTAAAAAATCAATTTTATGTCCTTTATCTTATAAATTAGTTATTTTTTTTAATGAAATAATTAATATTTTAGGTTGGAATTCTGTTTTTTTTGATGAACAAAGAATAGAAAAAAGAATTTATGATAAGAATAGAAATAATTTTTTTTATTCTTTATTAAAAGAATTTGATAGAATATTTTCTTCAATTTTAATGACAATTGTTTCAACTGTATTATTAAGATTATTAAATTTGACACTTTTAAAAGAAGAAAAAAATGAAGATGAAATAAATGAAACAGATACAAGTAGTAAAATTGAAGAAAAAATTAAACAATTAAAAAGTAATAAATGTAGAATTCTTGGTTTTATTATTCTGATATTTTATTTTACTTTTTTTTGGTTCTATTGTACTATGTTTTGTTCAATGTATGTAAATACACAATTTGATTGGTTTTATTCAGTTATTTGGAGTTTATTTTTTATTTATTTAATATTTTCTCCTACATATATTTTTGCTATTTCACTTTTAGATATAAATGAAAAAGAAAAATGTAGTTATTATATGAAAATGTTATTTATATTTTAATTAATAATAATTTAGTGTTTAATATTTTGAAATATTATTAAATAGTATTTTATAAAGTTATCATAAAATAAAATATATTTTTTTTAATTTTTTTTTTAATTTCTTTTTTTATATTCTATTCTTCTATTATTTTAATAATTTATGTTAAAAAAAATTCAGAAAATAATATATAAAAAAATGAATCAAGAATTATCAATGAAAACTTTATTAGATTCTTTAAAAGAAAAAAAAATAATAAAAAATGAAAAAGTATATAATTCAATGTTAAAAGTAGACAGAAAAGATTTTATAAATAAAAATCCATATGAAGACTTACCTCAAACAATAAATTATAATGCAACAATATCAGCACCTCACATGCATGCATATGCATTAGAATATTTATCAGATTACTTAACTCCAAATTCTCACATTTTAGATATTGGTTCAGGTAGTGGTTATTTGTAAGAATAAAAAATATAAAAAAAATCATTTATATAATAATTAAAAATTATTATATATTAATTCAAAAAAAAAAATAGAACAATTGCTTTTTCAAAAATGATAAATGATTCAGGAATTGTAATTGGAATAGAACATATTAAAGAATTATATAATTTAAGTATTGATAATATTAATAAAAATCATTCAAATTTATTAAAAGAAAATAAAGTTATTATTAATAATAGTGAT
>JAEEGL016158318.1_pt1 | contig 10744 bp, 9 predicted proteins | sample 9134231 | NCBI WGS metagenome assembly JAEEGL01 (sample SAMN16246548, study PRJNA631951) | gut metagenome | biome: gut microbiome; feature: rumen; material: fiber-attached | host: Bos | place: Iran: Karaj | collected 2018-10 | reverse complement strand
AGATTGTAAAAAACATGTCTTTATACTGCATCGGATCGCTTGCCGCATAAATGCACGCAACCGAAGCCACAACAATCGTATCGTGCCGTTCAAGCAGAGAGTTCAGCGTGGATTCCCGGAACATATCCAGTTCTTCATTGATCGCAGCCGTCTTTTCGATATACATGTCGTTTTTCGGCATGTATGCCTCCGGCTGATAATAGTCAAAGTTTGAGACAAAGAATTCCACCCGGTTGTGCGGAAAGAGTTCCTTGAATTCACTGTACAGCTGACCTGCCAGTGTCTTGTTATGAGAAAAGACCAGGGTCGGACGATTGACCCGTTCGATGATATTGGCCATGGTAAAAGTCTTTCCGGTACCGGTAGCACCTTCCAGGACCTGTTCCTTTTTTCCCTCTTCCAGACCTTTGACCAGCGCTTCAATCGCCTGTGGCTGATCTCCGGTTGCCTGGAACGGAGACACCAGTTCAAATCGTTCCATCCGCAAACTCCCTGCTGCAGCACAGTGTTTTATCGATCGGTTCATAAAGCAGTGTTTTCCCCATGACATCGGAAATACTCCGGCTCGGGGAAACAGCTGCGGAGGTTTCTGTCCTGTCGGCCGCTTCATCGTCACGCGAAAGAATCTCGAGCGCCTTCTGATACTGCAGATCACTGCTGAGATCCGTGCTCCACTTTCGGATAACCGCAGACACCAGTGCTTCATACGTTACACTGCTGAGCTTGCCATCCGCTTCCAGTTCGGTTTCCTTCTGGAATGAAAGGAGTGCCTGTTTTGTCTGTTCCGAAAAGTAGCCGTCCGTCCGTCCCGGTTCATACCCAAGAAAATCCAGACACAGCTGTGCTTCTTCCGTAAAGCTGCTGACACTGTCTGCTTCCAGCACCAGATCTTCCTCCATCGTTTCATAGAATGTATTCAGTACCGGATGCAGTTCCACGATTTCGTTTGGTTCAATGCCGATGTTGTTGATCCAGACACCATCCGGGCTCTTCCAGATACTGTCGGTATACTTCAGGGCAGATCCGTCATCGTAATACTGCGTGACCTGTACGCTGCCCTTGCCATAAGTTGTCATGCCGACAACAACCACATCATCCCGCTGTTCTTTCATTGCCATCGTAAATGCCTCAGAGGCACTTGCCGTATTGTTGTTCGTGAGGATGACGATTGGAGAAAACTCGGTATAGTTACCGCCGACGGTCTTGTTCGACGTCTGAACCCCGTTTGCATAGTCACGCCGGATGAAAACGGTATTGGCAGGAAGGAAGGCGCTGACGACTCCCTCCAGTGCTTCCAGATATCCGCCGCCGTTATCTCTCAGATCAATGATCAGTTTTGTGGCACCCTGCTCCCTGAACTCATCCAGATAGCTCTGTACTTCATTGGCCGTGGTTTCTCCGAACTGTTCCAGCTGAATCAGTCCATAGCCTTCATCGGTTACTTTTCCATTGACTGTATGTCCGATTTCACCCCGGGTGATATCCAGTGTGACGTATTTGCCTTCCCGCAGGAAAACGATCGTGACATCCGTCCCGATCTCACCCTGTACCAGTTTCTTGATTTCGTCTGCGGACATATTATCGACGACCGTACCGTCAATGGAATGAATGATATCGCCTGCCTGTACACCAGCCTTCTCTGCCGGAGAATCGCGGAAGACACGGGTAATCAGGTTCAGGCCGTTTGCCTGACTTTGAAACTGTACGCCGATTCCCACGAAGTTGCGGTTAATGGACTGCGTAAACTGCATGATCTCTTCACTGGTCATATAGGTGGTGTGAGGATCTTCTTCGTTGGTTGTCATTCCGATAAGTGCCTGATCCGTCAGCCGACCGGTAAGGTTTTCGATATCCTTTGCGAAGTACCAGTATTTCTCCAGGATCGTCCGGATACTGATGATCTTGTTTTCTGTTTTTTCCGTGGTCACATAAGCGACCTCTTGCCGTACGGTATTGGAAAACGGTGTCGGCACAAACGCACTGAAACCCCAGCCGATCAGCAGTGCAAGAATTGTCACCACGATGATCCAGCCGGTGGTTCTGCTGTTCTGTTTTTTGAGCCTCTGATTTTCTTTTACAAGCTCATCTTCATATTGAAAACGTTCTACCGGTATCTTATACGTTACCTCGAGACCGTCACTTTCCTGTTTCGGTTTGCTGTCGGTCATAGCATATCCCCCAAATCAGCAGACGACGAAAAAAACGTCTTCTGCGCATGGAATAAGTATATCGCATTCCCCCTCACACGGAAGAAGAATCCTTAAATATTTAATTTTATTTAAAATAGAAAATCCGAAGCCTGATGACTCCGGATCCGTTTCATGATTATCCGCCGAACAGTGATTCCGGCTTGACCCTGCATGGTGCTCCGGCACCGGCTTCACACAGGCGGGAAAGCCCCGCGCTGCCCCAGCCGCAGCCAAAGGCAAGATCACCGTTCCAGTTTGTCGCATAGTTGGTGAAGCTGCCCGCATCTCCAAGATAGAATACTTCGATATGACAGTGCGGACCGGAACTGTTTCCGGTTGAACCAACACGTCCGATGGACTGACCGGCGGAAACGATCGTTCCCTTGGAAACGACCGACCCATACTGCATATGAAGATACTTAACCGCATAGAGACCGCCGTTGATCTTGGTCAGAAGATAGGCCTGGTTGCCGCCGCCCCAGGAGCCGCCGATATTGGCACCGCACCCGTTTCCAAGACCTCCGGAATCACAGCCGTCAGCCGAATGGAGAATAACACCGTTGCCGACTGCGACAACTGCAGAACCGGTGCTGCCGGAGAAGTCTGCGCCAAGATGGACACCGCCCGAAGAATAATGCCAGGTTCCGGCATACGGGTTGATATGGATACCCGGAACCGGATATGTCCAGCCGGCTGTCGCCACGACTTCATTGAGTTTGCTGGCGATCTCATTCATGAGTTTCTGAATCTCTTCGATCTCAGAGGCATACCGGTTGCCCTGCGCTTCGAGTTCGGCATTCTGCCGCTGCAGTTCTTCTTCATATACCTGTGCCTGATACATCAGAGACAGGTATTCATTCTGCTTTGTAACAATTTCTTCCTTCTGCCCCTGCAGAACGGTTTTATGTTCTTCGACTTCTTCCTTGTCTTTGTTGAGCTGTTCGATCTTGATCGCAAGTTCTTCCATGATCTTCGTATCGTAATCGGTAATCGCAGCCAGCCCGTTTGCGATCCGGACAAAATCATCAAAGGTTGAAGCCCCCATCAGGATATCGAGATACTGATTCAGGCGCATGGTCCGCTGCGAGATCACCATACGGTCTTTGATCTTCTCTTCCGCTGCGTCGATATCGGCCTGATTCTCCTCGATCTTCTTTTCCAGCGTTTCGATCTTCTTCTCCGTGACCGCGATCTCTCCGTTCAGATCTGCAATCTCACCATTCAGAGAAGCAGCCTGTGCCTGATAAGTCGCAACCTGATTGGCATAGGAAAGAATATCGGCCGCGATCTCTTTCCGCTGCTTTTCAATTTCCTGAATCTTGGCGTTCAGGTCAGAGGTCGCATTGGATTTGGTCTGAATATAGGCCATGCACTGGGATTTCTGCTGGGAAGTAAGCTCCCCTGTCCCGGTACAGAGATTGGTCCAGTATTCATTATCGGAATAGTCTTCTCCTCCGTTTCCCTCTTTCGTTCCGGTGGTTTGTGACGTGGAATCCCCGGTTTTGGTTTCTCCCCCGTCTTCCTCCGCCAGTACGACGGAAAACGGAACGCTCAGAAGCAGAGAAAGGCTGAGAAGAACTCTCAGCAGACGTTTCATCAGCGCTTCCACCTCAGGTACTTCGTAACGGAAAGGAACGAACCGATGAGGCCTACCACCACACCGATCAGAAGGATCGTCCAGCATGCGTTTTTCAGAAACTGTGCCGGCGGGATCAGTTTGAACATCTGGGATACCAGATATCCGCCCGTCAGGTTATAGGCGGATGTATAGCCATACCAGGTCAGTATGATCGGGATGACTGCACCAAGTGCTCCGATAATGATTCCTTCGACAAGAAACGGAGCACGGATAAAGCCATTGCGGGCACCGACGTTGCGCATAATCGCAATTTCATCGGCACGGGCCATAATTGTCAGTTTGATCGTATTCTGGATCAGGAAGATTGCCAGCAGCGAAAGCGCCAGTGCCAGAGCCCCGCCGCCATAGCGGATGGACCGCAGCATGGAAATCAGGGTAATTGCAGAGGAACCGCCGAAGTTTACGGTATCGATGCCATCGATCGCAGCGATCTGACTGGCGACACTCTCCAAAGCGGTACCGTCTTTTACCGTGACATAGAACGCATCATGCATGGGGTTGTTATCCCCTTCAAACGGCTTGAATGCCTCTCTTGTCTTTTCATCGGAAAAGGAATTCAGATAATACTGAAACTCATCCGCTTTGGAAGAATAGGTGACAGTATCAACGCCTTCGATCCCCTGAATCGCAAGAGAGATACGGTCTTCCTCCTGTGCGGTCTCATGGTCATAACCGACAATTGCGGAGATCTGAACACTCTGTTCAATTCCCTGGGTAAACTGGCTGACATTCATGGTAAACATCATGAACAGACTGATGATGATCAGTGTCAGCGTAACTGCGACTGCCGCGGAAACAGACATTGCCCCGTGGCGGAATACGCCGAGAAATCCTTCTTTGATCGGCCTCCAGATTCTATTGATCATGCTGGACATAACCTCCTTCCTTCAGGTCGGCTACGATATGGCCGTGTTCAAGTACAACCGTACGCTTGCGGTGCTTGTTTACGATCGTCAGGTCATGGGTGACCATGAGAATCGTTGTACCGTATTCCCGGTTGATCTTATCCAGTAAATTCATCACTTCATCCGACATGGACGGGTCAAGGTTTCCGGTCGGCTCGTCTGCGATCAGAACCTTCGGCCGGTTGGCAATCGCTCTTGCGACAGCGACACGCTGCTGCTGGCCGCCGGAGAGCTCACGCGGAAAGCTGTTTCCCTTCTCATCCAGACCGACAAGGTTCATAACCGACCGGACACGTCTGCGGATCAGAGACTTTGGCAGATTGATGACCTCCAGCGCATAGGCAATGTTCTCAAAAACGGTCTTGGACGGAAGCAGCTTGAAGTCCTGGAACACAACGCCGATGTTACGACGGTATACCGGGACTTTGGAATGACTCAGTTTACCGACATCGATTCCGACAACACTGACCTTTCCCTTGGTGGCGATCTCTTCGCCATCCAGCAGCTTGATCAGTGTGGATTTACCGGAACCGGTCGGTCCGATGATATATACAAACTCGCCCTGTTCCACCTTGAAATTGATGTCATAGAGCGCGTTTACTCCGTTTTTATATTTTTTATACACATGGCTGCATTCAATCATTCCGTAACCTCTCGTCAAATCCCAACTATTATAAAATAAAGCACCTGTATTTCCAAGAAATACACGCCAGTCCCCGCAGAACAAAAGAACTGCCCCGAAAGGCAGTCATCAGATACGGAATCCGTAGGTAAATCCTTCTCCATGCATGTCGGTCGCATCCGTGGTTATCACAAATGCGGAAGGATCGTCATTTTCAACGATCTCAATCAGAGATCCATATTCTTTATGGCCCACAACACACAGAACCACCTTACGGTGCTTGCCGGAATATCCGCCCTGGGCATCCATCAGGGTTACGCCGCGGTTGAGTTCGCTTTGAATATCGGATGCGATCTTCTCCCAGTTATCAGAAATGATCTGTACGCTCTTGGCCACCTGGCCGTCTCCGATCGACAATACCCGATTGATTGCATAGGATGTCACAAACACGGAAATAAAACCGATCAGCACCGCTTCGATTCCATAACCGAAATACCCCAGCAGGACGGTGAGCCCATCGATAATCAGCACCAGAGTAGACACTTTGACACCGGTAAGCTTATGAATGATCAGCGGCGGCACATCCATTCCGCCGGTGCTCGCGCCTGCCCGTATGACCAGTCCCACGCCGATCCCGCCAAGCAGTCCGCCATAGAACGAAGCCAGCAGCGGTTCGATCTGCGGGATGATCAGTATTTTTAAGAGAATCTCATTGAACACGGGATACAAGAGAGACGAAAACACCGTCGTCACAAAGAATTCTTTTCCAAGAAACAGCGATCCGATGATGAGCAGACCGATGGTCAGTCCATTGGCCACAAGCGTCTTGTCCAGATGCAGAAACGGTTCCAGTGCGACGGCAATACCGGCTACGCCGCCGGAGAGAATATTGAACGGCAGGATGAACATCTGAACGGAAACACACAGAAAAAAAGTGCCGATAATGATCAGCAGGATATTACGCACTTTTTTCAGAACCGTTGTTTTTTTCAATGCCATTGCCAGTAGATTATATCATTCCCCGTCAAAAGAAGACGGTCCGATTTTACAGATTGTCCAGCTCTGCCTCGTTCAGTCCGCCGGCCTCCGTCAGATTGACCAGCCACTGTTCCTTGCGGACCAGATAGAAGGAGAAGACAAGCTTTATAACATCGGTGAACTGCCCGACCAGATACGGCCAGAGATACGGAAGACTCGTACCGTAGGCTACAAACCCGACAATCGGAATATTAACAAGCCACATAAAGCCGCTGTCCATGATCAGCGTGTGTTTCATATCTCCCCCTGCCCGCAGGGTGAAGTAACACTGGGCGGAGCTCATGTAGATCCAGAACAGGAACGCCTGCACGGCCAGCACATCTCTTGCGACCTTCTGGGCGCCTGGGGTTACATTGCGGTACAGCAGCGGTACGAGTGCTCTGGAACCGTAGATCAGCACACCGAACAGTACCGCCAGCATCACGGAAAACGCCAGAAGGCGATAGGCATTCCTGCGTGCCTCATCCTTTTTGCCTGCCCCAAGCGGTGTCGAGATCATAACGGTTGCCGCAGCGGCCATTCCGCCAAACAGCGTAAAGAAGAGATCTCCGATCGTACCGGCGATTGAATAACCCGACATGACATCCGCGCCGCGTGTGCTGTAGAACTTGAACAGCGTCGCCATGCCAAACGACCAGAGCGTCTCATTCAATACCAGCGGTGCCGCTTTGGAAAGCACCCGGTTTCGAAGATCCCCGGGAATATCAAAAAGATCCGTGAAACGCGTATCAAACGCATAGCCTCCCTTTTTCAGAAGTACCATGCACAAAACGAGTTCTATGAGTCTTGCCAAGAGTGTTCCAAGCGCTGCACCCCGCAGTTCCAGACGCGGAAAGCCGAAGTGGCCGAAAATAAAGCAGTAATTCAGGAAGGCGTTGGAAAAGATGGATGCGATGGAACAGTACAGCGGTGCCCTGGTCTCTCCCACCGCACGCATTGAGGAGTATACCGAAACCATGACGGCACTGGGCAGAAAGGACCAGGCCGCAATCGTAAGATAGGCAACACCATCCGCAACGATCGCCGCATCCTTTGTGAAAAACGACAGGATCCGGTTCGGTGCAAGCAGACCGGCCAGTGTAAAGAGCCCCATGATGAGCGCATTGAAAAGAAGCACGGTTCGAAACGAATGCTTCATATGATCTTTTTCCCCTGCACCAAGATACTGCGCGATAAATACCGAGCCGGCATTGGCAAGGCCCATCGCCGCAAAATTTGCGATCATATAATAGCGGTTTACCGCTGCGTCCGAGCCGATCGCCGCATCCCCGAGCATTCCCACCATCAGGTTGTCCACGAGGTTGACGGAACTTGTGATCAGCTGTGTCAGCATCATCGGCACCGCGATGGAAAGCACGGTGCGGAAGAATAATCGATCCGAAAAAAAGCGTCTCATAACAGGTATGATACGCACGTTCGTTTCCGCAGGCAAGTTACATTGTTTTCAGACTGTCACCATTTGATACGGGCCTTCAGAAACGTTCCTGCATTTGCCACAAATATATTCGTCCAGACGCTGAGAATCAGCAGTACAACCACCTGCAGAAGATAATGCCAGAAGGCGGTATTCATCTTCAGAAGTCCAAATACAAACAGTACCGGATACTGCCAGAGATAGATCTCATAGCTGTAGCGGCTGAAGAAAGAAGTTACCGGATTATCCAACAGCCGCAGAAAGCGTGCCCTGGAACAGCTGATCAGCAGCACCACCATACCGCAGAGAAGACCATAAAGCACGATGCCGTAGTGATAGACCCCCGGCAGTGTACCGGCCGCCTTAAGAAATACCGGAACGGATCCGATGAAGAATGCCAGAACCACTGGTACAACGAGAAATGCCCGGAGCGAGCGTTTCCCCTCCGGACCTGCTTTCAGCCAGCCGATCCATGCCCCGATCAGAAGCGCATGTACACGGCAGAGTGTATCGTAATACAGCATCGTCTGGGTAAAAGTGCTGTCCATGGAGGCAATCGGCATCACAAACAGGAATAACAGCACAATGACACCAAACGCCGCCAGCGGTTTTCGAAACAGCGACAAAATCCGGTAAAGCCATGGCCAGACCAGTTCGAACTGCAGCAGGATCGAAATATACCAGAGATGCGTAAAGGCGGAATTATTGGAAAGATTGGCAAAATAGTCCGCGCTTTTGGAGATCTGCCAGTAGTTGTTATAGCCAAGAAGGATGCTGACAACTTCTTCCTGTACATTTAACAGCTTGAATTTATCAACAAGACTGATGATCTCAATACTGATAAACAACATGAGAATCAAAGCCGGATAGATCCGTTCCATGCGTTTTGCATAGTAGGAAAGGATCGATACCCGTCCTTTCTTTACGGTCGAATAAGCGGTCAGAAACCCGCTGATCACAAAAAAGATGATGACCCCGAAATAACCGCCGGAAACCTTCTGGGGAAACATATGAAACAGCAGCACCCCGAACAGTGCCAGTGTGCGCAATCCGTCAAGCCCGCGGATCCGTTCTGTTTTGTGTACCGGACGTTTTTTCATGTCACTCATCCGTCCCTTTTGGCTTTGCCAGTGCATCCGCGTTAATCTCATCATGGATCAGCTGTGCATAGGCAGCCGCTCCTTCGGCAGTCGGGTGAAGTCCGTCCGCAAGAATATAAGAGCGGACATTTTCTTTGGCCAGGGTCTCCCAGTCGACCATATAGGCTTTGTCATGCCGCGCAACCACATTGCGGGTCTTTTCATTGGAGTCATTGGTTACGCCGACCGTCGTAATCCAGAAGGTCGGCCGGTCACCACAGTAACCGATCAGCTCCTCCACATCTTCCTCCTGAATATAGGAGTTGGCTCCAAGGGAAAAGACCACGACATCACCAAGTGTATTACTCTCACTCATGGAAGCGCAGACCCGCTTGCCGTCATAGATCGTTCTGCCAAATACCGCATCAAAATAACCGTTCGGAAATTCTGCATACAGCGCATCAAGCGCTCCCAGCATGACCGAATCCCCAATCCCGACGACAACCATTTCCGATGCGTCGTTATACATTCCCCGCAGCGGATTTTTTGCGAGTTCTTCTTCCTCTTTGCGTCTTGCCTCTTCTTCCGCCGCCTTGCGGGCAAGTTCTTCCTGAAGCTGACGCTTGCGTTCTTCTTCCGCTGCCTGCTGTTTCCGCAGCATTTCTTCAATTTCCGCTGCTTCTTTTTTTGCCTGCGGCGGAACTACAAAAAAACTGCGGATGCCAAGTCCGAACAGTACCATCATGAAAATCGTAAAGATCAGATTTGCCATTCGCATCCTGTCGATGCCGTTCAGCATATTTGATGTCGCACTTCCGCGTCGCTTTCCCACTTCATAATCATACCTCAAGAACGCTTTCCCGTCCGTGTTGCAGTATAATATCTCGTAAAGGAAGTAACTGAAATGTCTCAGACAGAATTGACCATCAGCCTGCACAACGGAATTTCGATTCCCCTCTTTGGGCTGGACACCATACGCTATAACGAAGCAGAAGCATACGCAGCTGTAACGAATGCCCTGGAAAACGGCATCCGGCATATTGAAACTGCTTCTGACTACGGAACGGAAAAGATCATCGGACAGGCAATTCATGACAGTCCGATTCCGCGTTCTTCCCTGTTTGTCACCGATGAGATCAACGGCATCAATAATACGGAGGCTATGATTCGTTCTGCCGAAGCCGCAATACGAAGACTGGATCTTGATTACATCGATCTTCTTTTGATGGCATGGAACGGCGGGGAAACAGAAACCGATCCCGCAAATGAAAATGTATACAAAGCCTGGAAAGGCCTGGAACAGCTCTATAAATGCGGTAATGCACATGCGATCGGTATTGTCGATTTTTACCCCTGGCAGATCGAATATCTGCTTCAAAATGTTGAGATTGCCCCGATGGTATCGTATGTCGGTTTATTTCCCGGGCATCCGGATATCGACAAACTGATTACCAATGCCGAGCATAACATTCAGACCATGGCATATCTGCCGGCGAATATCCAAAACGTCATCAATTCCAAAGAAATATCCATTCTGGCTGAAAAACATCACTGCACAGCAGAAGAAATCATCCTGCAGTATCTGAAACAGAAATCCTGTGCGATCGCAGTGCGAAAAACGATCATCCCGGATTTACAGATACTCCTGGATGAAGATGAAATGAACTATCTCGATGTTATGAAAGACTATACGGTTTGAAAAATGTGCTCCGGCACATTTTTTTGAGGATTTTTTACGTTCGCTTCCAATGAGTATATCAGAGGGAGAAAAACCATATGGGCAAACTGGATAATCTTACACATTTATTCTGGAAAGAAAATCCGGAGTGTTACGCGGAACTGTTCAATCAGTTTTTGT
>JAEEGL014558133.1_pt1 | contig 10744 bp, 8 predicted proteins | sample 9134231 | NCBI WGS metagenome assembly JAEEGL01 (sample SAMN16246548, study PRJNA631951) | gut metagenome | biome: gut microbiome; feature: rumen; material: fiber-attached | host: Bos | place: Iran: Karaj | collected 2018-10 | reverse complement strand
TTTCAAAAACAAGACCCGATATGATTTTTGAACGCTTTATCAGCGAATCGCCAATGCAATTAATCGTAGCCCCAAAATGGAACGGAATTAAAAACAAAGAGTTCTTAGAAAAAATAAAAAAACGATTGGACAAATAAAAAAAATCACAAAAAATTTTTATGTAAAAAAAATAATACATACCTTTGCCTTTGCAAAAAAACAATGCGGAAATAGCTCAATTGGTAGAGTGTGAGCTTCCCAAGCTCAAGGTTGCGGGTTCGAGACCCGTTTTCCGCTCTAAAATTCCTTTTTTACCTTTTTACTTTTAATTACAATTATACTAATATGAAAAAAATTTTTATTACGCTGACATTCTTGAGTTTAGCGGTTTTTGCATTTGCCCAAAAACCTGTTAATCCGAATGTTTCAGAAGAAGCAAAATCATTGCTAAAAAAAATCTACTCCCTCAATGGCAAACAAACTCTCGCCGGGCAACACAATTACCCACTTTACAGCGATATTCTTCAAGAGCGCGTCCACAACCTCACCGATAAATATCCTGTTGTTTTTGGACAAGATTTCGGTTACAGCGAACCCGGGACCTTAGACGGTATAAATTTCCGTCAACGAGTGATTGACAATGCTATCAAATGGCACAAACAAGGCGCAATCATAACCCTTATGTGGCACGCCGTACCGCCAAATCACAAAGGAAACTTCACGATTTGGAAAGGCGAACACGGTATTCAATCAAAATTAACTGATAAAGAATGGAAAGAGCTTCTTACTGAGGGTACAGAAATCAACAACAATTGGAAATCGCAGGTTGATGTTATCGCGTTTTATTTGAAACAACTTCAAGACGAAAAAATTCCTGTGATTTTCCGCCCGTACCACGAGATGAACGGCGATTGGTTTTGGTGGGGTTACAACGAAGAAAACTACAAAAAACTCTATCAAATGCTTTATAAACGTCTGACCAATTATCACGAAATCAACAATTTGCTTTGGGTTTTCAACGCTAATGAATTAGGCAGCCCGAATGTTAAACAATACGACGGCTTTTATCCGGGCGATGATTTTGTTGATATTCTTGCGACAGATTTTTATTCAAGCGGTTACAAAGGAAAAGATTACGAACTTTTACAAAAACTCGGCAAAGGCAAACCTATCGCAATCGGCGAATGTGGAAAGTTGCCGACAATCGAACTTTTAAAACAACAACCCAAATGGGCATGGTTTATGTGTTGGAGCGAATTTCTCGAAACCGCCAACAACGATTGGGGCATTAGACACGACCTCTATCATTCTGACCAAGTAATGACGTTGGACGAATACGTAAAATAACTTTTAAAAAAAATGCAGGTCTTAGAAAAAAACCCGCATTTTTTTATTATTTTTTGATAGGATCACAAGTTAAATCCACTCCTAATTTCTTGAAAATTTTTCTGTCAATCTCCGACAACATCACAGTTGAATGGACTTGACAACCTTTCAGCCTCGGCAATTGCGCAAGTGCTTTTTTACAATTAGAATCCGTAAGCGAAAGAATAGAAAGCGCAACCAAAACCTCGTCGGTATGCAACCTCGGATTGTTGCCGTGAAGATAACTAACTTTCATATTTTGAATCGGTTCTATCATTTGCGAGGGTATCAATTTTACAGAATGATCGATAGAAGCAAGATATTTTATCGCATTCAAAATAAGTGCAGCCGAGGGTCCTAACAAAGTTGAAGTCTGAGCCGTTAATATCGTGCCGTCCTCAAGCTCTATCGCTGAAGATGGCAACTGCGAACGCTCAAAGCGGTCTTTGGCTGCTTTAATAATTTTTCTGTCTTCTACCGTAATTTTTGCCTGACGCATCAACAAACTGATTTTATCAATTTCACTTTCCACAGCACGCCCCTCCGCTAAAAGATTTAGCGAGGAATAATAACGGCGGATGATCTCCTGTTTGGAAGCCTGACAGCAAATTTCATCGTCAATAATACAATTTCCAGCCATATTAACGCCCATATCCGTCGGCGATTTGTACGGATTTTCACCGTAAATTCCTTCAAAAATAGCGTTCAAAACCGGGAAAATTTCAATATCACGATTATAATTAACGGCAGTTTTTCCGTATGCGTCAAGATGAAACGGGTCTATCATATTAACATCGTTCAAATCCGCAGTCGCCGCCTCGTATGCCAAATTGACGGGATGTTTCAAAGGAATATTCCAAATCGGAAACGTTTCAAATTTTGCATAACCGGCTTTGATTCCGCGCTTGAACTCCTGATAAAGCTGACTCAAACATACAGCCATTTTGCCGCTGCCAGGACCGGGTGCCGTTACAACAACCAACGGTTTTGAAGTTTCAACATAATCGTCCTTGCCAAAACCCTCGTCCGAGCATATCAGAGAAACATTCGTCGGATAACCGTCAATTTTATAATGACAATAAGTTTTAATATTCATACGGTTGAGCCTGTTGATAAAAATCTTTGCACTGCGCTGCCCCGTAAAATGCGTTATGACAACACTGCCAACCATTAAACCGCGCTTCAAAAACTCCTCTCGAAGTCTTAAAACATCTTTGTCGTATGTAATGCCGATGTCGCCGCGAACTTTATTTTTTTCAATATCGTCAGCAGAAATTACGATTATAATTTCAGCAAAATCCCTTAACTGCATAAGCATTTTGAGCTTGGAATCAGGCTGAAAACCCGGAAGCACTCTGCTCGCATGATAATCGTCAAAAAGTTTGCCGCCGAATTCCAAATACAATTTATCGCCGAAATGCTCAATCCTCTCCTTGATACATTCCGATTGTATTTTCAAATATTTGTCGTTGTCAAAACCATATTTCATATTGTAAAAAAAAATTTTATTTTGCAGTTAAATTATTATCTTTCATTCTTGAAATATATTGTTGAATTATCGCTTCAATTTGCTTTTGCATGAAAGGCAACTGAGGAAATTCATCTTTTTTGTCCAAAAGATTGTTTTTCAATGAGAAATCTTTTTTGAACTCAAAAATACCGTAAAGTTGCTCGCCGCTGTATTCAATCATCAGTGTATCAAGATAATACATCGAATTGCCGTTGCGGTCGTTGAAAACATAATTCACAAACGAAGAATCCTTTGAGAAAACATCTTTTCCGAACGAAAAATACGGTTTTTGATAATTCAAAAGTCCAAGAATCGAAGGCGTAATGTCAGCCTGCTGAACAAGCCGCGTAGAATCGCATTTAACAGGAAGTTGTCCGCCCGGAGTGTAAAAGAAAATCGGAATCAAAAATCTTCCCATTTCATTGTTATAATCCTCTCGGCAACTTACACCGCAATGATCGGCCGTGAAAACAAAAAGCGTACTATCAAACCAAGGTTTGTCTTTCACTTTTTCAAAATATTGCTTAATCGAATAATCAGCATAACTGATAACTCTGTGCATTGGAATTTCACCACGGGTAAAAGTTTTTTCGTACGCGTCAGGCACTTTGAACGGGTCATGACTCGAGGCCGTAAAAACAGTCAAGAAAAACGGATTGCCTTGTTTTGCAATTTCATCAGTTTTGTCAGCAAAATATTTTAAATACGGCTCGTCAAAAATTGCCCACGTTCCGTCGAAATCATCATCGTTAGCATACTCGTCCATGCCGTAATAAGCATCAAAACCGATAGAATTAGTAAAGCCCTTAAAACCTAAAGTCGTATTGGGCGCTCCATGAAAAAACGCCGTCGTATATCCCTCATTTTTAAGCATTTCCGGCAATCCTTGAAGCGTATTGTTAGAATAGAAAAAATAACAATAAGGATTTATGTAACGGGGAATTCCCGCAAAAGTTGCAGGCATACAATCCACAGAACGGATACCGTTAGCAAAGCTGTATTCAAAACAATAACTCTGTCCCAAAAGCGAATCCAAAAACGGTGTATAACCTTGATAATCACGCTCTTTGTTGAAAAATCCGGTGTATTCCATCGAAAAACTTTCCATTAAAAAAACTACAACATTGAGTTTTTTCATTTCGCCACCGCAAGGATTTTCGTTTTTAATAGGATAAAAAATCGAGTCAAGTTGTTCTTTTTCAAAGAATTTAGGGTCTTTGTAACCTTTTTTGTGAAGTGTAGTAAGAATCGTGAAAGGCGTGTTCAAAACGATACCCGCCTCCAAAGGTTTTTTACAATAAATATCCGCCGAATCTTGTCTTAACGGGTGCATTTTCATTCCAAAACCGCCCCTTAAACCACCGATTGTCAGGATTATAGCTATTATAAAAAGTACTGAATGTAACGGATAATATACTTTGTTTTCAGCATAATCATCTTCGTGTCTTTTGCTTTTTATCGGATTATAATACAGAAAAACAACAGCCAAAACCATCAAAACGCCGAAAATCCAAACCTTCCAATAACCCGTAATACTATTTAAAAGTATTGCCCCGAGATTGTTTTCACCGCCGAATTCCGAAAAAATCGTTGAAGTCGTCCGCCTGCCGCCAAACTCAAAATAAACAATATCAGCAACATTCAACAAAACACCTAAAATATTAATCACTAAAAAAATTATTTTTACAACTCGCTGATAATTAACAGAATCGCGGACTTTCAGCGGTATAAACTGCATTATAATACATATCAAATTCAAATAACAAAGCGCACTTATATCAAATCGCAAACCGCCCCAAGAAATAGTCATCATCTCGCTGAAGGTAACATCCTGAAAACTATTGATGTTCATATAATAAAAGAACCATCTTGAAAGCATATAAACAGCCAACAAAATCAAAAAATTAACAGCCATCACAAAACCGGGCTGCTTTTTTAAAAGGTGCAAAAGACTTTTCATTATTCGATTACGATATTAAGTTCTTTAATTTCTTCAGGTGTAATTGTCGGAAGCTCAGAGGATTTAAGCATTTTCATAAGAACTGCCTGTCCTACTTTCAAAGCATCTTCTCTGGTCTTGAAATAATGATTGCCCTCAATGGCAGGAATAACTGTTTGTGAAATCATTTTTTTTCCGTTAAGAGCAACTGTATAGCCGAAACCTTTGTCTAAAGTCATGGTTTCAACACGAAAAATGCTTTCGCCCACAGTAACTTCAAACTCAAGTTCCTTGCTTTTGCTGTTACAGGACAAAACAAAAATCATTGCAAAAAGCAATACAAACGTTTTAAGGATTTTCATTTTCGTTTTTATAATGTTTGGATTTGCAAAAGTACAGATTTTTGTTTTAATATAACATTAATTTTTTTATCGGATTTTTTACCATAGTTAATAACAAAATTTATAATTTTGCTGCAAACATATTTATTAAAATGAAAACTATTTCGATATTAATTCCTTGTTTCAACGAACAGGAAAACGTCATAGCTATAAGCCGCGCCATTGAAGAAGAAATTCAAAAAAATCTTCCTCAATACGACTATGAAATTATTTTCATCGACAACGACAGCCAAGACAATACACGCCCATTGATAAGGGAACTTTGCAAACAAAACCCGAAAATCAAAGCCATTTTCAACGCAAGAAATTTTGGACAATTCAACTCGCCGTATTACGGAATTCTACAAACCATTGGTGATTGCACGATTCCGATATGTGCTGATTTTCAAGACCCTGTGGAAATGATTCCGAAATTTGTCCACGAATGGGAAAATGGTGCTAAAATAGTTGCCGCCGTAAAAAGCGAAAGCGATGAAAACAAACTCGTAAGATTTTTAAGAACTTGTTATTACAAACTGATAAAAAAAATCAGTCCCGTAGAACAAATCGAACATTTCACCGGGTTCGGACTTTACGACAGAACTTTCGTTGAAGTTTTAAGGAATTTAAAAGACCCGACGCCTTTCATGCGGGGAATAGTTGCCGAATTAGGTTACAAAAAAGTAATTCTAAAATACCGTCAGGCAAAACGCCGCGCAGGAAAAACCCACAACAATTGGTATTCGCTTTTTGATGCTGCAATGTTGAGTTTTACCTCGTACACAAAAGCCGGATTAAGAATTGCAACATTTTTCGGAATTATTGTTTCGACAATATGTTTTTTAATCGTGCTGTTTTATTTATGTTACAAAATTATTTATTGGGATAATTTCAACGCCGGAATGACACCTTTAATAATAGGCGTTTTTCTTTTAGGCGGTTTGCAATTATTTTTCATTGGTTTTATCGGTGAATATATTATGAGCATAAACGACAGAATCAAAAACCGTCCGCTCGTTATAGAAGAAGAAAGAATTAATTTTTGAAAAAACGTTTAGGAAAATGATAAAAATCTCTGATTTCATATTTAAATATTTGGTAGAAAAATACGCCATTGAACATTGCTTTATGGTAACTGGCGGCGGTGCGATGCACTTAAATGATTCTATCGGACACACCAAAGGATTAAAATACATTTGCAACCACCACGAACAAGCCTCCGCCATAGCAGCAGAAGGTTATTTCCGCTCAAGCGGTAAAATGTGCGTTACCTGCGTAACAACAGGACCCGGCGGCACAAATGCTGTTACGGGAGTTCTCGGTCAATGGTTGGATTCAATACCGGGAATTTACATTTCGGGACAGATAAAAACTTCAACGATGAAAGGCACTTATCCCGAATTAGCATTAAGACAATTAGGCGACCAAGAGGCAGATATTGTTTCAATCGTAAGTTCCATAACCAAATATGCAAAAACTATTGTTAATCCGCTTGATATAAAATACGAAATCGACAAAGCGATGTTTCTTGCTCAAGAAGGTCGTCCGGGTCCTGTTTGGTTAGACATTCCTCTTGATATTCAAAGCGCAGTAGTTGATGAAAAAAATTTACGGGATTTTTCTGCGCGAGAATTTACGGATACTGTTAAACACAATTTTGTGGACAAACAAATACTGCAAATCATTGAAAAACTTAAAACGGCAAAAGCCCCTGTTATTTATGTCGGTAACGGTATAAGACTGGCAAAGAGAACCGAAAAATTCATCTGGTTAGCAGAAAAACTTGGTGCACCCGTTGTAACGGCAATCAGCGGCAGCGACATTATTTGGCATGACCACCCTTTGTTTTTCGGCAAACCGGGCATTTGCGGCGACCGTTTGGGCAATATCATGGTTCAAAATTCTGACCTTCTTTTAATTCTCGGTACGCGAATGAGCATACGGCAAGTAAGTTACGCTTACGATTTGTTAGCACCCAAAGCGTTTAAAATTATGGTTGATATTGACATCGCCGAAATGCAAAAACCGACTTTGAATATTGACTTACCCGTTCACTGCAATTTGAGCGAGTTTATTGACAAATTATCACAAAAACTTGAAAACGAAGATTTTAACTTTTCAAAAAGGTATTCTTCATTTAAAGAATTCGGACATAAAATCAGCCTTGAAATTCCAACAATTTTTCAAGATAATCCATCCGTAGAGGGTTATGTAAATTCGTTTGTTTTTGCCGATGAACTTTTCAGACAACTCGAAAGCGGAGATACAGTTGTAACAGGAAACGGAACGGCCTACACCTCCACATTTCAAGCTATGAAAATAAAAAAAGGCGTTAGAGTTTTTGCAAATCAAGGCTGTGCTTCAATGGGTTACGATTTGCCGGCTGCAATAGGCGCAATAACTTCAAAACCCAGCGGAAAAACAGTTTTAATTACAGGCGACGGCAGTCTTCAAATGAATATTCAAGAACTTCAAACTCTTGTTACTTATCAAATGCCGCTGAAAATTTTCGTACTCGAAAATGACGGTTACTTAGCCATCAAAACGACTCAAAAATCATTTTTTGGCGGAAAATTTACCGGCAGCAATTCTTCAAGCGGCGTAATTTGTCCAAACCTTAAAAAAATTGCCTCTGCATACGGAATAAAATACGTAAGTTGCAACAAAGAAGGCGAACCGTTAAAAAAAATAATTTCCGAAGTTTTAAGTTTCAACGGTACTATAATTTGCGAAATTCACATTCCACCAGAGCAAACCTTATTCCCGAAATCGGCTTCGTATATGGACAAAAACGGTAAAATGACATCAGCACCATTAGACAAAATGGCTCCGTTCATGGCGGAAGAATTACAACAAAAATGTAATTTTTCTTCTTAAATTTTTCTTTTCATAAAGAAATAGTTTTAGGATATAAAAAAAACGGACAATAAAAATATCGTCCGTTTTTTTATATGTTTCCTTCAACAGAAATTCTATTGAACACCTTTCATCATTTTTTTAAGCAGCGGACAGAGTGCAAAAAGCAACACTGAGGCCACACCTGCCATTACAGCAAAGAGCGTAAAAAATTCTGTTAAATTGGTAATTTCAAAACCTAAAAACGATTTTGCCTGACCCTCAGAGCCGGGTAAAAGCGTTGCAAGTCTTCCCGCTAAAATGTTAGAGGCAGCATTAGACATAAAACAAACACCCATCAACAATGATGCTAATCTGGCCGGAGAAAGTTTGTTAACCATAGAAAGTCCTATCGGAGAAAGACTTAGCTCACCGATAGTATGGATAAAATACAAAGCGAAAAGCCACCACATCGAAACTTTAGCATCACCTTCAACACCCGAGGTTGCAACAGCAATCACGATATAACCTATCGCCAAAAGCATAAGACCAATAGCTTGTTTTGCCGGTGAAAAAGGTTCCAATTTGCGTTTGCCCAAAAACTGCCAAAGCATTGCCATTATCGGCGCAAAACAAACTACGACAATCGGGTTGATAGACTGAAACCAAGTCGTAGGCATCGTCCAACCACCAAGAGATCGGTCAACTTGTTTTTCTGCAAAAAGCGTTAATGAGGAACCTGCCTGCTCAAATGCCGACCAGAAGAATATCACAAAAATTGCAATTATATAAATTACACCGATTCTGCATTTTTCGTCAAATGTCAAACCTCTGTCCGTTATAATAAATACCGGCAATGCTAACGAAATCGAATAAATTGCCGCGGAAATATAATCGTTGAAACTTTCAGAGCCAATCGAGAAAAACCAAAACAAGGCTATTGCACCGATAATACAACCCCAAAGTCTAACCGGAGAATTTTTAACGTCTTCTTTTTCTTGATGATGTGCAACTGCTTCTTGATGAGCAAGTTCGTCTTTTGCGTGACGAAGTTCGCTGTCTTTTGGAGGAAGTCCGATGTGAAGTCCCTCAGGAGTTTTCAAATATTTATCTTTGAAAGCCCAGAATACTGCAACTGACAACAACATAGCAACACCGGCACAGAAAAATCCCCATTTAAAATTACCGGGGTTAGTCCAATTACCGTCGCCTAACGAACCGCAAATAAGCGGTGCAATAAATGCGCCGACATTGATTCCCATGTAAAAAATCGTAAATGCAGAGTCTTTTCTTGAATCAGTTTTTTCATAAAGGTCGCCAACCATTGTTGAAATATTCGGTTTGAAAAAGCCGTTACCGAATATCAAGAAAAACAATCCCAAAAACATCAATGAAAGCGAAAAACTATTATCCACGCTTGCATCTATCGGTGCATTTTCCTGAAAAACAGCTTGTTTTACAAAACATGCCGAGGCAAACATCAAAAATTGTCCGATTGCCATCATAATACCGCCAGCAATAATCGAACGACGATTGCCCCAATATCTGTCGGCAATATAACCACCAAGCAAAGGCGTTAAATATACAAGTCCCGTATACGAACCGTAAATCTGCGAAGCATTTTCATTATTGAAAAATGCCGCTACAAGATACAATACAAATAAGGCTCTCATTCCGTAATAACTGAAACGTTCAGCCATTTCCGTAACGAACAACAGATAAAGCCCTTTCGGATGTCCTTTTGTATTACTCATTTCTTTTTTTAATTATGATTTTTTCTATTTTTTTTATAATTTTCTATTTACTTCTGCTCTGTTTGAGGGTCGAAAACCATTCCCGTACAAAGACAATTAAAACGTTTTGTACGTTGAAGAATGTCAAAATTAGCGCAAGTCTCGCATCCCTTCCAAAATTCTTCATCTGTGGTAAGTTGAGAAAATCCTACGGGGACATAACCCAATTCACTGTTAATTTTCATAACGGCGGGGCTTGTTGTGAGTCCAAAAATTTTAGCTTTCGGGTATTTATCCCTTGACAATAAAAAACACTCTTTTTTAATAGCTGTTGCAAGTCCGTGTCCGCGAAATTTAGGATTAACGATTAAACCCGAATGTGAAACAAATTCATCATTCTGCCATGTTGCAATATAACAAAAACCAGCAACTTGAGCATCTACAAAAGCAATAACAGCTTTCCCTTCAAGAATTTTTCCCGTAATATATTCCGGCGTGCGGTGAGCCAAACCTGAATTTTTGGACTTTGCCGCCTCGTCAATCATATCCGAAATAGCCTGAGCATAAACTGTATCTTTTTTTTCTGCGCGAATAATTTTTATTTCTGACATTTTGTTTGCTTTTTTTTAACGGCGCAAAATTAAAAAAAAAATAGGATTTAACACTAAAAACAAACATGTTAAATCCTATTTTTTTTAAAACTTTTTTTTATTTATCGTGGTTATGACAGCAATGATGTTCGCCTTCCTGACCGTCGTGGTTGTGACAATGGTGTTCGCCTTCCTGACCGTCGTGGTTGTGACAGCAATGATGTTCACCATCCTCGCCATCGTGTTTATGACAATGATGTTCACCTTCCTCGCCATCGTGTTTATGACAATGACCTTCACCGTGACAAAAATGACCGTCATGATGAACAAAACCGTGTTAGATTGCTTTCTCAGAGGCACAGCGAACTTGTTTAACATCAAACTCAAAATACAAATCTTTGTCAGCTATATCG
>JAEEGL014034474.1_pt1 | contig 10744 bp, 9 predicted proteins | sample 9134231 | NCBI WGS metagenome assembly JAEEGL01 (sample SAMN16246548, study PRJNA631951) | gut metagenome | biome: gut microbiome; feature: rumen; material: fiber-attached | host: Bos | place: Iran: Karaj | collected 2018-10 | reverse complement strand
GCCTTCTCCACGATCATCGAGACCAGCTCCTGCGGGGACGTGACGATGATGATGCCGTCCACGGGGAGCGACTGATACACCGTGAGCGGGACGTCACCCGTTCCCGGAGGCATGTCGACGAACATGAAGTCAACGTTCTCCCAGATAAACTCTGTCCAGAATTCCTTGATCACACCAGCGACCACAGGTCCGCGCCAGACTACGGGGTCGGTGGCATTGTCAAGGAGCAGATTCATGGAGACGACGTCGATGCCCGTGCCCGTGCGCACGGGGAGGATCCCATCCTCATTTCCCACGGCCCTCTGGGTCAGGCCGAAAAGCCTGGGGATGGATGGCCCCGTGAGGTCGGCGTCCAGGATGGCGGCATGCAGCCCCTTCGACTGCATCTTGCAGGCCAGAAGGGCCGTGACAAGGGACTTTCCTACACCGCCTTTACCGCTGACCACGCCAATGACCTTTTTCACGGAAGAAAGCCTGTGCAGAGCCGCCTTAGGGCTCTGCTCCTGCTGACGGGAAGAACAGCTCTCCTGCCCGCAGCTGCCGCACTGATGACTGCATTCACTCATGTTGCTATGTCCTTTTTGTTAGATTGTTTGTAAATCAGCGCCGTAAGAGTCCTTGGCTTCCGGCTTAATTTCCATCATATTCCCAGGCGATTTCGCCAGACCGACTGGTGTCATAGCCTCCCATGGCCTCAGCAGCCTCCCTGAACGCTGCGGAGCAGATAACTTCAAGCAACGCTTTAATCCTCCAGTCCTCTGCATGTGCTGACGGAATAACCAAATCATATTCCTCCATGCCCACGGGAACGAAATCGAGCCCCAGTGCCTGCGCTGCCGAACGCACCCCGAGCCCTGCGTCAGCACGGCCGGAAAGCACAGCGGCGGCTACATTCATATGGGTGTATTCTTCGTCCCTGTAGCCTGCAATATTCTGCCAGGCAATGCCGTTTTTCTTCAGCTCGTAGTCCAGAAGGACGCGCGTACCGCTCCCTCGCTGGCGGTTGATGAAGGAAACACCTTCCCTGGCGAGATCGGCAAAGGATACGATATGCTTCGGGTTCCCCGGCAGGACGATGATGCCCTGCTCCCGTCCCACCAGGTGGACGAGCATGGAAGGAACGCCTTTCAGATGCGTCCGCATGGCGGCACGGTTATAGATGCCGCTCGATTCGTCCAGTAGATGGCAGCCGGCCACATGGCACTGGCCTTTACTGATTGCAGCGAGCCCGCCCATGGAGCCGACATGCGCTGATGTCAAGCGGCATGAAGGAGTGCGGCGCCGCAGCAGGCTGTCGATGAGGTCAAGGGTATTGTCATGGCTGCCGACAGCCAGCAAGGCGCTCTCTATGATTTCCCGGGAGCGCAAAAGGCTCGCCGGCACCGGCTCGCCGGCGTCCAGTCCCTCGCAGTCGCGTGGAATGGCGATGACGGCATCAGCGCGCGACAAGCTGGTCACCGTCCCGGCGCCCCGGGGAAGGGGCACGGCGTACAATGCGCCGTTGACCATGCCGAGCTTGACGCGGACGCGCTCTTCCAGTCCAGGACGCGATGCGATGGGATTGCAGGGAATGACATTTGCCATCTCCCTCTGGCGGACTCCCTGCCGCCGCCACCGTGCAAGCAGCGGCAGGACAAATTCCTCCATGGCGACGATCGCCGAAACCGGATAGCCGGGCGTCCCTATGACCGGCACGGCACGCCCTCCTGCGCGCACGATGCCAAGGGCTGTGGGTTTGCCTGGCATGACAGTGATGCCATGCACAAAAAGCTCACCCAGGCTGGCGATGACATCTGCCGTGTAGTCATGGCTGCCTGCGGAGGAACCGGCATTCATGATGACGATGTCGGCCCCGGCTGCCACTGCATCCAGCAAGGCCTGGCGGAGCGCATCAGGATCATCGGGAGCAATGGGGCGTGTTTCTGGCAGGGCGCCTGCATCACGAAGCATTGCGCTAAAGACCAGTGAATTGAATTCAGGCAGGCTCTGCCCGGAGCGCAGGCCGCTTTCCTCAGCGTCTGCGAGAGAGACGATTTCGCTGCCACTCGGGATGATTGCGGCGCGAGGCTTTTTCCAGACCATCGGCTCCGTAACGCCGCCTGCGGCAAGAGCCCCTATCTCGCAGGGGCCGATCTCCTGTCCTTCCGGCAGCAGGATCTCCGTTGCAACGATATCTTCACCCAGCTTGCGCACATGCTGCCAGGGAAAGGCTGCTTTTTCGATAACAACGTGCTGCTCATCCTGACCGCGATGCAGGTTTTCCACCATGATAACGGCGTTGCATCCTTCCGGCAGAGGGCGCCCGGTATTCACCCAGAAGGCGTCCCTGCCGATCTCCAGGTCCATGGGGCAGCGCATGGAAGCGGAAAAAGTGCGCTCCGCCTTGACGGCGACCCCGTCCATAGCCGCGCCATGGAAGGCAGGCGAAGAGCGCAACGCCGCCACAGGACGGGAAAGGACGCGGTGGGCAGCTTCGGCGAGGGGCACACGTTCCTCACCAGGGGCATCACAGCATGCCTCAATATTTTCAAACCAGATTTTTCTCGCCTCTTCGGGCGCTTTCATCGCAAGATAGGTATGTCTTGGCATGTTCTTGTCTCCTTCAGCGCAATAACTGCGCGACGACTTCTTCTCCCTCGTACAAGCCTTCCCTATTTTCCGGGCAAACCACAAATGCGTCCGCGCGGACCATACCTGACATCACACCGGAACGTCCCGGCAGAGGATCGGCGATCCATCTGTCTCCATCCCTGCGCAAACAGGCCCGGATATAATCGCGCCTCCCTTGGGCAGATGAAATCTGTCGGCTCAGCACTGCCCGCACGCAATGCGGGAATGCCGGCTTGCCGCCCTGCAGATGGCGCAGGAACGGCAGCAGGAAAACACGCGCGCAGACGAGGGCGCTGGCGATATGGCCCGGCAGCCCCATCATGCATTTATCCCCGGTGCTCGCCAGGATGAACGGCTTTCCCGGACTTATGGCCGCGCCGTGCGCCAGCAGCCTGCTCTCAGGCATGGAGGTAAAGATCTCCACGGTGAAGTCGCGCATCCCAGCAGAAGAGCCTCCGGAAACAAGAACGACATCGCTCGAATCAAGCGCGCGGCAGACGGCTTCACGCAACATGCCCGCATCATCCTTCACCAGTCCGGCAAGCTCCGGCTCGGCGCCCGCCATGCGGCACAAGGCGCTCAAGGAATGAGAGTTGACATCGCGCACCTGGCCTGGTGCAGGACGAGCCTCCATGGGCACGACCTCATCTCCCGTAGAAATAATGGCAACGCGTGGGCGGCGTGCCACGCGGACAGACGCTTGCCCCAGGGCGGCGAGCAGGCCGATCTCCTGGGCGCGCAGTTGCGCTCCTGACTCGATAAGGATCTCACCTCTGGCGGCATCTTCATCGTGCGCAACCACATTGTCGCCAGGTGCGACGGAGCGCACGAGTTCTACCATGCCGCCACTAATTTCACGGGAATGCTCGACCTTGACACAACAGTCAGCGCCGCTTGGCAGCATGCCGCCTGTGAGGATGCGGGCTGCCTGCCCCTCCCCCAGCGCAAAATCTGCCGCCCTTCCCATGGCGCAGCCCTCAACGCAGTCAAGCAACGCAGGACTGCCTTCGGATGCGCCGAATACATCCCTGGCATGCACAGCCCAGCCATCCACAGTGGAGCGGTCAAAGCCGGGAAGATCTTCCGGCGCAAAAAAATCATCTTTGATATAGCGGCCAAGGGCCATGTCCAATGGCACGGCTTCGCCTGGCAGAGGCTCAAAGCCCACCAGCATGGCCAAGATTTCATCAACGGATTTCAGCGAAAGAAACGGCTTCATACATCCTCCGGCATAGGAGCGCGTCAAATACTATTAATACCATGTTGGAAACAGGACAAATATAAAAAAATACGCATAATGCAATTTTTTATGTATCCTACTATGTTAATTATAAAATTAATTTTCAAGAATTGTTTATCAGTGCTGTGCTGTTTACTGACAAATAAATTTGATAACATTTTCAATAAATTATAATTCAAAAAAAATTCATTTTCTACCCATTTATGGGACAGAGGTAGATTATGTTTTTTTAAGCATAATGCTAACAAATTAAAAAAGTAATATGTATTGGGTAACATAATGGCTGCGCTTTCTTGTAGAAGTACGCACATAAGCCATCGAACAATCCAACCACTATTGCGTAAAGGAGTTCCACATGAATGTTCTTGGCAAATCCTTCCTGGGTATCGCGCTTTCCCTTTCCTTCGCTGTTTCCGCGCAGGCAGCCGATACCCTGATGATGGCCACGACCACCAGCACCCAGGATTCCGGGCTGCTGGAATTCCTCAACCCTATCTTCAAGAAAGACACGGGCATCGACCTGAAGTGGGTCGCTGTAGGCACCGGCAAGGCGCTTGAGATCGCCAAAAACTGCGATGCTGACGTGCTTCTCGTGCACGCCCCCGCCGTGGAGAAAAAATTCGTCGAAGACGGCTTCGGTATTGACCGCCGCCAGATCATGTACAATGACTTTGTCATCGTCGGCCCCAAGGGCGACCCTGCCAAGATCGCCGGCAAGACCACTGCTGACGCTCTCAAGGGCATCTACGACAGCAAGTCTGGCTTCGTGAGCCGCGGCGACAAGTCCGGCACGCACAACGCCGAGCTCAAGCTCTGGAAGGCGAACAACCTCAGCCCTGACAAGGAAGCGTTCTACATCTCCGCCGGCCAAGGCATGATGGCCACCCTCGCCATCGCCGCCGAAAAAGGCGCCTATGCCCTCACCGACCGTGGCACGTGGATCAAATTCGACAACAAGCAAGGAGCCGCCAACCCTCTGAAGATCGTGGTCGAAGGCGACACCGCGCTGTTCAATCAGTACAGCGTCATGACCACCAACCCCAAGGTCTGCCCGAATGTCAAGACCAGCTTGGCAGCCAAGTTCGAAGACTGGTGGGTAGCTCCGGAGACCCAGAAGAAGATTGCCGAGTACACCCTCGAGGGCAAGCAGCTCTTCTTCCCCAACGCCGGCAAGTAAACATGTAGCTTGCGGAGAGGCTTTTTTCCGCAATCTGTTTCCTGCCCGGAGTCCAATCGCGCGGTCTCCGGGCACAATTTTTTCTTCGCGCGTATGGCGAGACGCAACGCATGGGCTATTTTTCCGAAGGGTTCCAAACGGCGGTTGAACTGCTCTTGCACATGGACGATTCAACCTTTTCCGCCATAGAAGCCACGCTCACATCCACAAGCTGGGCGCTCGTTTTCGCCCTTGCCATCGGACTGCCCTGCGGTTTTCTGCTGGGCTACACCCAGTTCCCCGGCAAGCGCTTCTGCCGCCTGATATCCGACACACTGCTAGCCTTCCCAACTGTGCTCATCGGCCTCATCGTCTATGTGTTCATAACGCATCGCGGTCCACTCGGCCAGTTCGGGCTCCTCTTTACCATCCCCGGCATGGTCATTGGCCAGACCATACTCGCCCTGCCCATCGTCATCTCGTGGACGGCACAGGCTGTAGAAAACCTTGACGTACGCTGCCGTGAAACCCTGCTCACTCTGGGAGCCTCCTCCTCTCAAGTAGCGCTGCTCACCATCCGAGAGATCCGCTATGACCTAGCCATGGTCGGCGTCACGGCGTTTGGCAGGGTGGTCACGGAAGTTGGCGTCGCCATGATGCTGGGCGGCAATATCCGCTATGCTACGCGCACCATGACCACGGCCATCTCACTTGAGACCAGCAAAGGTGAGTTCGCTCAGGGCATCGCGCTTGGACTTGTCCTTCTCTTCATCGCCTTCGTCATCAACCTGTTGATGGCATGGTTCAAACGCAGAGGGCGCATGGTATGAGTCTCATTTTCGAAGCGCATGACCTGCGCAAGAACTACGGCAGCATAAAGGCACTCCATCTGCCTGCTTTCAACATGGAAAAAGGCGGGCTTATCGTGCTCGCAGGACGCAATGGGAGCGGCAAGTCCACTCTGCTGCGGCTCCTCGCCTTTCTTGAGAAGCCAAGCTCGGGCACGCTCAGCTACTTTGGCGGGGCCGAACCGCGCCGGGAGATCACCATGCTCCTGCAGGACGCCTACCTGCTCAAGGACACCGTGATGAGCAATGTCACGCTTGGGCTCAGGCTGCGCGGAGAGAAAGGCGACTTGCGGCATAAATATGTGGAGGCCATGCGTGCGGTCGGCTTCCCTACTCCGGAAGACATGGCTGAACGCCCACAATACAAGCTTTCCGGCGGAGAAAAGCAGCGTGTAGCCCTCGCCTCCCGCATCATCCTGAAGCCGTCCGTCTTGCTCCTTGATGAGCCTACAGCACATGTGGACAGCGCAAGCGAGGAAACCATCCTGAATTCTGTCAGGAGCATCCTTGCGGAAGGCACGAGCGTCGTCTGCGCCACGCATGACCCCGGGCTGTTTGATTCCTTCCCTACTGCCCGCGAAGTGCGGCTGGAGCCAGCAGAGTAACAGAGTTTCCTTGTTAACATTTCCACAAACGCGGCACACGCCGCAAAAACGCATCCAGGAGGATTTAATGAACTTCCTTAAAGCAAGTATCTTGGCGTTACTAGGGATGACGCTATGCGCCCTCCCCGTCAATGCTGCGGACACGCTTCGCATCTCCAGCACCATCGGCCCTGTTGACGCAGGCATGCTCCCTCTGCTCGCCGACACCTTCACCAAGAAGACCGGCATTGAGATCACCATGGAAAAAGCCGGCACCGGCAAAACCCTGAAAAAGGCTGAGACCGGGCAATTCGACCTGGTCATGGTGCACGCGCGTAAACTTGAGGACGCCTTCTGTGCCGCTGGCTTTGGTATCGACCGCCGTGATGTGATGTACAATGACTTCGTCATCCTCGGCCCCAAGAGCGATCCCGCCGGCATCAAAGGAATGAAGAAAGTCACAGAAGCCATGGCCAAAATCGCATCGTCCAAAGTCCATTTCGTTTCCCGCGGCGACAAGTCCGGGACACATGTCAAGGAAATGGATATCTGGGCAGCTGCCGGCATCCAGCCCTCCGGCGATTGGTATGAAGTCTGGGAAGGCGGATCCAAGGGCAATAAGGCGACCACGCTTTATGCCGAAGAAAAGCAGGCCTATACGCTCATGGACCGTGCCACCTGGCTGACGCTTAAAGATAGCATCTCCTTGACTCCCCTCATGGAAGCAGATCCCCTCATGCTCAACCTCATCGCCATCATCCGCGTGAATCCTGAAAAATTCCCTGATATTCATAAGGACGTGGCGCTGCAGTTCGCAGACTGGGTCGTAGGCGACGAAGCGCAGACCATAATCCGCGATTTCGGCAAGGACAAGTACGGCCAGCCATTGTTCTTCCCGAATTCTGACCAGTGGAATGCCAAGCATCCCAAATAGCTGAAGGCGATGCGGATGGAATGTTTTCCAACCGCATCGCGACATCTTATTAACCTTTCAGGAGCAATAATAGCATGAAGCTCAGCGCACGAAACCAGTTTGCCGGTACCGTAACAAAAGTCACGGAAGGCGCAGTCAACGGCATAGTGAACCTTGACGTCAACGGTACCGCTGTCAGTGCCGTCATCACCATGTCTTCCATCCGTGAACTCGGACTTGAACCTGGCAAGAAAGCCTACGCAGTCATCAAGGCCTCCGAAGTGATGGTCGGGCTTGGGGAACACCTTCCCATGAGCGCGCGTAACCAGTTCCCGGGAACAGTCGTCAGCGTGCAAAAGGGAGCAGTAAATGCCTCCGTACAGATCGAGGCGCTCGGCGGCAACATCATTTCCGCTTCCATAACTAACGCATCCGTGGACGGGCTCAGTCTCGCCCCAGGCGCAAAAGTGCTCGCCATCGTTAAGGCATCCTCCGTCATGGTGGGTATCGACTAAACGTACACCGGGTGCTGCCTAACACCGGCAACAGTACATGTATCACCATAAAGCAGCCGCCCTGCCTTAGTGCGGGATGGCTGCTTTTTTTATGCATGAAAAAACGAGGTCGTTCTCATCCACCCCACCGCTCTTATGAAATATTCTTTAACTTTCCACTCAATCATCAAACTGCTATACAGAGGAAGGAGGCGGTATGAACGAGATAAGATGTCCTAATTGCGGCAAGGTGTTCTCTGTTGACGAGGCAAGCTATGCCTCCGTCGTCAGCCAAGTGCGCACGCATGAGTTCGAGGAGGAAGTGCGCCGAAGGGTCCAAGAAATGGAGAGGCAGCAACAGTTGCTTCGCCAAGCAGACATGCTGCAGGCTGACAAAACGTTCCAAAAGGAACTGAGCAGCAAAGAAAAAGAGCTGGAGAAACGCAACGCCGATATTGCCAGGCTGGAAGAACAGCTCAAGAGCATTTCTGCGGCTAAGGAAGCGGAGTATGATCGTCTGCTCGCGGCAAAGGATACTGAAATCATACAATTAAAAAATCAGGTCTCACAAGAAAGGAATCAAATCGAAGTTGCGGTGCTAAAAGAACAGCACAAGGCCGACCAGATTATTCAGCAGAAGGAAGGCGAAATCACTACCTGGAAAGAAAAACTTGAAGTAGAGAAAAAAGACTCCTTGCGCCGTGAAAATGAATTAAAACAAGGCTATGAAACGCAGCTCAAAGAAAAACAAGAACTGGTCGATTACTACAAAGATTTTAAAATGCGCATGTCGACGAAAATGGTGGGAGAAACGCTCGAAACCCATTGCAGTACGCTCTTCAACACCACTATACGCCCTATCATGCCCCAGGCCTTCTTTGAGAAAGACAACGATGCCTCAGGAGGTTCAAAGGGAGACTTCATCTTCCGCGACTTTGACGGAGACTTTGAATATGTCTCCATCATGTTCGAAATGAAGAATGAGTTGGATGAGACGGCCTCTAAGCACCGTAACGAGGACTTCCTGAAAAAGCTTGACGAAGACCGCCGCGCCAAGAACTGCGAGTTTGCAGTGCTAGTGTCGATGCTGGAGGCTGACAGCGAACTCTATAACTCGGGCATAGTGGACATGAGCCACCGCTATCCCAAAATGTATGTCATCCGCCCGCAGTTCTTTATCCCGATCATCACCCTTCTCGTTCAAACCTCCAAGAAGAGCATTGCGTTGCAAAAGCAATTAGTCTTGGCGCAGAGCCAGTCAGTCGATGTGACCAATTTTGAAGCAAAACTGAACGACTTCAAAGAACGTTTCGCAAACAATTACCGCCTCGCGAGCGAAAAATTCCAACGCGCTATTGAGGAAATCGACAAGAGCATCGACCATCTCCAAAAGATCAAGGCCAACCTCCTCGGCTCGGAAAATAATCTGCGCCTGGCTAACAACAAAGCAGAGGAACTGACTATCAAACGGCTAACTTTTAACAACCCGACGATGAAGGCAATATTTGACGAGACAAAAAAATAGAAAGCACAATTCTATTTTCTTTTTAACGAGTTGCTTAAAAAAACTTGCATACGTCACGTTTAACTACAAAGCCGCCAGCATCCATAAAAGGGAGCAGGCGGCATTACATTTTTTTTGATGATGTTACGTTGACGGCAGAACGCTAAAATCCGGCTTCGCTCAATTTGCGATAGTTGTCGCAACCCTGCTGTAGGCCATTGTCGCAGGCTTGGCCATACCATTTTTTGGCTGTTGATGTATTCTGGCGTACTCCTTGACCGTTAAGATACATCCTTCCTAAAAGGTATTGCGCCTGGGCGACCCCCTGCGCGGCGGCCTTCTTGTACCACTCACGAGCTTTGGCATAGTTCTGCTTTACTCCATGGCCGCTTTCATACAACACACCCAGTTTGAATTGAGCATCGGCATTGCCCTGCGTCGCCGCTTTCTCATACCACTCACAAGCGCGAACGTAGTCCTGCTGCACGCCTTGACCGTACTCGTATGCAACTCCCAGGTTGAATTGAGCATCGGCATTACCCTGCGTCGCTGCTTTCTCATACCATTCAAAGGCGTTGACATTATCCTGCCGCACCCCATCACAATCTCCTGCATTATAGCAGGATGCCAATTCATATTGCGCAGTTGCATCACCTAATTCTGCAAGAGCTTTAATCCTTGCTACGAAAGCTGCGTCATGCTCGACAGCCTGTGCGGACGAAAATGCCATCATTGCTATGACAGATACTGCACACAGTATTCCTTTAATCATAATATGCCCCCCTAATCATGATCAATGCGTGCTTGTATTAACAGCGATATCCGTTGGGTACATAGCAGTTTGGTTGCGGCTATTGACAACAGCTATGACCACCGGCGTTCAGTCTTTTCCATTATTAAAAGCACAAGTTACCAAATTACCGGCTTTCTTCAGACAGTCCAACAATAAGCCAACTTACTAAATAAAACAACTTGCGATACTATCCCAATAGAAATGACATAACTACGCGAGATAACAAATCAACGTCGTTGATTGACATCCTCCTCTGCCTAAAGGGAGGGGATTCCCATCGGAAGCAGTCCTAACGGACTGCACCACAGGCGGGTTCCTGCTTCATAGCGGGCGCTTGAGCCCTTCCCGCTCCACAGGCTGACACGGCATGCCCTGCCGCCAGTATCTGGAACGGAAGGAACAACGCCTTGACATACATGCTATAGCTTCCCACTTGGTTCTACTAAATAACATTTTTCTTGACCGCTTCGCAAAGCTTTTTTAAAAAGAGGCACAGGCGCCCATAGCTCAGACGGATAGAGCAACTGCCTTCTAAGCAGTGGGCCGGGTGTTCGAGTCACCCTGGGCGCACCAATGATTACAACGGGTTACCTTCGTTTTGG
>JAEEGL011642924.1_pt1 | contig 10744 bp, 15 predicted proteins | sample 9134231 | NCBI WGS metagenome assembly JAEEGL01 (sample SAMN16246548, study PRJNA631951) | gut metagenome | biome: gut microbiome; feature: rumen; material: fiber-attached | host: Bos | place: Iran: Karaj | collected 2018-10 | reverse complement strand
GATAAGGCTTGCTTCGCTTATCGTGATTTCTTTTTTGTTAGTGAAGAACGCGCCGTCCTCAATTCTTATGACGTGGCCTTTCGGAATTACCGTGCCTTTAGAGCCGAAACAGGCGACAGTAACTTCCGTATTAGTCGGCGCAAGCCGCTGGACGTTCACAAAATTGACGAGCCGATCCAAATACACAGAAAAGCTGTCGTCAACGTCGCACGTAGAATACAGCAGCCCGAGCAGTTCCCAGAACTGTGAAAATTTAAGACTCAAGTTCTTGATATACGCACCTGTAATCGAAGTATCGTCAAGGTCTAAGTCTTCGCCGAAATAAGCCCTGAATTCTTCCTGCTGCTCTCTTAATATTACTGAAAATGGCTTTACGACAAAGCCTTGGTCTGTTATTCCGTATTCCATACAGCCCCTCTATATCTCAAGATTTGTCTCTATTTCTGCGCCGTCAACCAGCTTGACCGTAATAGACACATAAAAAGTTCTTGTGGCTTTATCAAGCCGGACGTTGAATTCCGTTATCTTTTCAACTTTCTCAAGCTCAAGAACCCTGTCTTTGATTGCCGTCTCTATCATCCGCTTGTGGGTTGCATTGTCCATGTATTCGTCCGGTATGTACGGAATACCCAGCTCGCGGTTGTAGAACCATTCCTGATAGAAAATCGAAAGACAGTGCCGCACTTTCTGCCGGTAATGGTTATATTCATCTTCTGAAAACTTCCAGTTGTGCTTGGATGTCTTTACGAATTTTGTTGTATCTTCTTCGATAACCAAATCTTTCATTGCCTTGCCCTTCTAGCCCGAATACGGAGTGTCGTTCGGGTCTTTCCTTGTAAAAACCGTGTCGCACATTGCCGGCTCAACGGGAAAAGTTATCGGTGTCGGTGGCGTGGTCGGAGCACCGCAGCCTGTGCAGGTGTGTATATGGGCGTTCTCGCTGTCCAGATGCCGCTGCACGGCTTTCCAGAGCTGCTCGTATTTGACCATGTGGTAGTCATTGCCGTTCACTTCAACCTTGTCTTCGTTCAAGATATTCAGCGTAGCCTTGCCGTTTCCGGCAAACATCTTGATGTTTCCGTTTATGTCCATAAGCAGGCTTGTCTCTTTTGTGCCGCTTGAATCGGTCGTAAACAGATGGATATTGCCATCCTTTATGCGGTGTTCCATCTTGTTGTCATCAAGTTCAAGCTGGCTCTTTTCCTTGCCGTCTATGTAATGAATAATTTGCAGCGCATCTTCATCGACGGCCGGAATGAACTTCTGCGGCTGAAGCCCCGGAATACAGTATGCGTCGCATAAGTCATAGCGGCGCGGATCCGTATCTTCGATATTGTCATTGCCCTTGAGCTTCCATTCCTCAATGCAGCGCTCGGCAAAGAACAGCAGAACCTCATCGTCCTTATGCAGCGGAAAATGAATCGTGTATTCCACAGTGCCGGAATAAAGCACGGGAACGTCAATCAGAATCGGAAATTTCATGTACGAGCCGTCAGCCATTCTGCGCTTGATTGACGGCTGGATAACTGCACGGCGCGTGGCCGCATTATAAGACACAACTACGGCGGGCATGCTTGTGTGCACGCTAGTCATATAATAGTCATTGAATTCTTTCATAAAATCCGAAAGTTCCTGCATCAGAGCACCTCCGCCTTTATGTCAATGTAAAAATCCTGTCCGTAGTTGTCGCCGACAAACTTTGTTTCCTTGATTTTCATCGTGGCATTCAGCCCGATTTCAGGGCTGTTCACCACGCAGGCTACTCCCGGATTGAGCTGCGGGAAAAGCAGCGTCCGGAAAGTCCATTCGTTTCCGGCTGCGGCCTTATTGTCATCGTCAGATGTCTTGTCGCTTACCGCGCATGGAATTGTCAGCAGCCCTGTTTCCGGCGACAGCAGCAGACCCGTGGATTCAACTTCCTTGTTTTCGGTCATAATGTAGACCATCTCGTTCTGAATGCAGTAATACAAATCAAAGCGGTTCAGAACCTTCTTCAAGATGTCAGACGCAAGCCCGATGTCAGAAAAAGCACCCGGATAAACGGCGGACGCCGGAATGTTTTCTATGCCCTTGTAGGGCAAAGCCATAACGTCAAGCATATCCTGCGCAATAAGCCGGGCTTCTGTGTTTTTTTCATAAGAAACTGAAACGTAGCCGTTCATTACGGCTTCGCGGCCGTCCTTGACCTCAAGCTCCGTTATGTATTCTGTGCCGCTCTTCTTTCTTTCGCCCCTTACAATGTCGCCAAAAAGAATGCTTCTTATGCTTTCGTCCTGATACCCGGCTTTTAAGATGCAGTGAAGCCCCGCCGTGGAAATCTTGTTGTGAGTATCTTTTGACAAGTTATAGATTCTTATCTTGCCGGTGTTGTTCTCTGATTTTTCTGTCTTTTCAATCTCAAACGCGATGCGAAGGTTATTGATTTTGAAACCGTCTTCGCCTTTTGCACCTACAATGAGCTCAATCTGCCGTAAAAATGCCATTACACCTCTCCATAACAGAACTTGAATCTTGTAGAAAAGTTGAAACGTTCAAGTTCGGCGGTCTTATAGTCATTTGTAACGTCCAGAAGCCACAGTTCGCCTTTAGGCAACTTTGGGCATGAAACATGGTATTTTTTCAGCAGGTCACTACCGACTGAAAGACGTATTCCGCCGACAATCAGGTTTTCATCGAGGTCGCATATATTAAGATACCAGCCCGCCGCCCTGGAATTATATGAAACCTGCAATTTGTATCTTGTGCCGGACAAATCAACGGCTATCTGCCAGCGGGCTGTCTTTTCTGAGTATTCGGGAATGATGATAAAAGTAAAATCTTCGTTCATAGCTCAACCTTTACTGCGGATATGCCGTGCCCCATTTCTTTTCATACGCTTTCAAAATTTCCGGCGAATTACCTTCCATCTCGACTCTTCTTTTCCATTCCTGCTTTGCAATTGAATCTTTCGGCTTTTCCGGCGCGTTCACACCCTGATTGACCTGCTCGGTTATCTGGTCATTTGTCTGCTGTGAATTCTTTGGCGATACAGTCTCTACGTTTATGGCGGTGGTCTCTGACTTGACAATCTTAACCTGCGTAAAAGACATCGTGAAAGGCAAATCCCTGCCGCTCTCAACGTCCCTGTCAATGTCAAAGTCAGTGATTATCATGTTTTTATACACGTCAAGACCGAGCGAAAGCGTCAAAGGCTGGCGTGATTCTTTAAGCCTTTTGAGCTCCCTGTAGTTCTGCTTGATTCTGTTCTCGTTAGACGGCTCAAGTTCAGGATTCTCGTCCATGCCGTTCATGTTCATGACAACGAATTCTGTCCGTCCGATGAACGCTTCAATCGAAATCTTGTCCTGCTCGGGAATTACGTGGTCAGAGATTGTAGAACCTTCTTCAATCGGCACGTCGGTGACCTGGTTCTTGAACGAGTAGTTTTCTTTAAGGAATGCGTCAATGACGAAGCCGCCGATTGATTTTTGCGGAGTGTTGTAAATAAAGGTTATAACCGCCATCAGTATCTCCTTCTTTCCGGGCTCGGTATATTCGAGCGCGAAGAATTGATGGCATACGCAAGCTGGTTGTTATATGCGTATTTCACCTGTTCGGCGATTGCCTGGGACTGTTCGGCGCTTGTTCCTTGCGGAACAGTAATATTCATCGTCGTAGGCGCATTTATGGTATTGCTAGAGCTTTGTGCGCCGTAATAAGTTGACGTGTTGCCCACAGCCGTTTCAACTGATTTTGTCAGAGCCTTGTCTTTTGAAGAGCCTTTGCCTTTATCTTTGCCGCCGGTAACAAAATTGACGGCTGTATCCCATGCGCCGCCGACGATGCCCTTTACCTTTGCCCAGCCTTCCTTTACTGAATCAATGAAGCCGAAAAGTTTCTGGCGGATGCCGTCAAACATGTTAGCAAAGATTCCGGTTATAAAATCGGCCAGCGCCTGCGGTCCGGCTTTCAATGCCTCCCAGAAAGACACAAAGAAGTTCTTTACCGCTTCAAAGATTGACTTGATTGTATCAACAACAGCATGGAAGATATCCGCTATGAAATCAACAAAGGCTTGAGGACCACCCTTCAAAGCATTCCAAAAATCAACAAGGAAATTTTTCAAAGCATTGAATTTATTAATTATATTATTTGAAATATTTGAAATAGCTGTTAGGAAAATAGAACTCAATCCTTCCCATAATGAATTAAAGAAATTCTTTATTCCTTCCCAGATTGATTTTATTACATTAACTGCATTCTGAAAAAATTGAATTGCATTTTCTACAGCTAAAATCCAATTATCAAATTGAGAAATAACATCCATTATGATGCTTTCTACCATTCTGACTACTGGAGCAAAAATATTTCTTAAAACATTTATTATCTTCATTACAATTGAAATAACAAAGATTAAAATAGGTGTAAGCCATTCAATTATTTTACCTATGCCCTCAATAAAAGGTATAATTCCTTCAATTATTTTACCTACTATAGAAAGGTCATCAGTCAAAATTGGAAAAATACTTTCAATTATTTTACTTACTACTGATATGATATTTCTAATAATGGGAAGTATTTTTTCAATTATTTTTCCAACGCTTTGAATAATTGGAGCCAGAAAATTTCCTATTGTACTTGCGACACTTAATACTAACAAAATAACATCGGTAAAAATCGGGATTAATCCTTCAATTATTTTACCTATTACAGAAAAAACAACTTTGATTAATTTTCCTAAACCATCAAATTTTTCTCCGGATTCCTCAATCCGCATTTTGATTATTTCAAACGAAATAACAACTTGATGAATCCAGTGAAGTACAACTTTTAATGCTCCAACAAATTTATTTACAAAAGCCTCTTGACCATTTCTTCCAATTTCAAGAATAGTTTTAAGTAAATCCTTTAGAGGTTCATTTATAGCAAAACCGATACTTTCAGCAACAGCCATTTTGAAAGATTCAAACTGCTTGATGACTCCACCTAAAGTATCCATCTGCTTAGACATCATGCCGTGATATTTACCGCCAGCATTGGTCAAAGAATCAAGAGCTTTTTTAACTTCTTCGTATCCAATACCCGCTTTTTCTATCTCTTCGCGGCTTTTGCCTTCTATTTTTGCAAGTTCGCCGACAACATCAAAACCACGGGAAGCAAATTGTTTCAAATCCATTGATGTTGCTTTTCCGGTTGCAAAAATTTGACCGAGATTTTGAGACATTGAAACAAAAGCTTCCGAATTACCTTGCGCAATGTCACCAAGACGTATCAAGTCATCGCTGGCTTTTTCTGCTTTCATTCCGAATGTAACGAGATTTTGCAAACCACCTACAACATTAGTGGTTCCATAAAGGTCTGAAATTCCGGTTTTTGAATAGTCAAGATTGTGAATTATTTCATTGGCTTTTTCCTGGTCACCAATCATGGTACCAAGTGCAGCTCTGTAGCGTTCAACTTCAGCAGTTGCACCAACTACAGAGTCTTTGACAAAATTAAAAGCGCCGCTGATAACTTTTTTTCCGGCATCGTAAATCATCTGACCTTTGATAAAAGACGATACCATAGACTCTTGGCGCTTCTTTACGTTTTCAACGGATTTCTCCATCTTTTCCGCGCCCGATGTATCAACATCGAAGCCTAAATATACAAATAATTCACGAATCGTCATTATTCCCGCCCGTTATCAGTCTGTTTTCACATCTTCTTTGTCCATTTCTGAACATGCCAGTTCAAGGCTCTGCTGCATGTCAAGCACGGCGTTTGCCTTTAGAACTTCTTCATAAGTCCACGTTTTAAGCTCTGCGAGCGAAACTCCCTTGTCTTTCCAAAGACGCCAGATAGGGAATTCCGCTTCTATGTCTTCTGAAAGTTTTCCGACATCGCCTATGCGCTTGCTTCGCTCTGCGATGGCGCGTCGTCCAGCCCTAATGTAACGGTTGGCTTCATTTTCTGTCCAAAGCTTTTGATTTTGATAAAAAAATCCGGATAGTTCACCTCAAGAACGAATGCAAGAAGCGGATATACGGTAAAAAGTTTCTGGCCGAAAACGGCATTGAAGCTAGTCTCAAAATCAGAAGAAAAAGCTACGGCGATTCTTTTGCCGCCGATTTCTGTTACTGCAGTAACGTTGTAAAGCAGCTTGCGAAGCAGCTCATCCATAGTGTTTTCGTCAAGCTCGCTTGTCAGTTCCTGAATAATTTCAGCCAACGGCAGCTTTGACAAATCAAGGTCTTTGAAGTCCTTCTTCAAATCAAAAGATGTAAAAATCTTTCCGACTGCGGGAGCAAAGATTTTGATAAGCCTGCTTTTCAGCTTGAAAGCGTCCATCGCAAGCATGGCTCCGACAGTAAAAGTAATTCCGTCAATGGTTTTCTTGTTTTCCATGCTTTATACTCCTAAACTATTTGTTTATTCAAAAAACAGCAGCCCAGCCGCCTTTCGGCGGCCGTCTGCTTCAGCTGGGTTTAAAAATTCAAGCCTGATTCAGCCTGCTGTGAAATCTGCCCTGTGTGCAGAACCCACTGCCGGTCTGTGGCTTCTTTGGCAAAGCCGAACGTCGGGTCTGTCTGAATCCATGCCTGCTGCCAGAAGAACAGTGTTTCGCCGTTGAGGTCAGTAATTGAAAGCGACTGCATTCCCTGACCTGTCAGCTTGTCCATGTTCTTGCAGTTTGAAAGATATTTGTTGCTTTCGGAGCTCTGCTGCAAAGTGAGCGTTACCGTATGTGTGTTGTCATTGCTCTCCGACCTAACAACTTCTCCGTCCGCGCCGACTTTCTTTGTCCAAGTTTCTGCGTTCGGTGCAACTTCAACGAAAGTTCCGTCAGCATAGCCACCGATCGGGATTCCGCCGTATGTTATAATGACTTTCTTCGGGTCATAGGTTGCTACGAGTGTATTTCCAGCCATCGTCTACCTCCTTAAAGTGTTACAGTTCCATTTATTGTCGTTCTGTGAACGGCACCGGCAAGAACGGCTGTAAAGTTTACGTCCGGCAGATGTCTGTTGCCCTTGTCCAATGCAGGAACGTCGGCAACTTCCGGGTAGCTGACTTCGTAAGAAGCGAAGAGAGAATACTTGACGCCCTGGTCAAGCGCTTTCTTGAGCTGGCCTACGATAACCTGTACACCTTCGTCGGTGAACGGAATCTTGTCGAGCTGAATCATCGGCGTGAATACGTAGTTCTGGATGAGCGCTTTCATCCAGTCCAAGCCGTGAATAACGTCGATGTATTCGCCACTTGCAACCTTACCGTCAGATGTCATGTTTACATCAGCAACAGGCATGTACCATGTCGCGTTCTTCTTTTCGATGTTCGTAACCTTCCACTGCGGCAGTTCGTAAGCCATAATTGACTGCAATGTCTTGAACTTCCATGTTGCAGATCCCGGGTGCTTCGTGAGCATCTTGCCGAAATATCCTGCTTCAGGAATATTGTCATCTGCCGGAAGGTTGTCGTCGTCCGCGCTGCGCAGCTTTGAGCCCGGATGATAGAAAACAGCGGTGCGGTCAAGTGCGTTGAGCTTTGCCCATGCAGCGATGTCGCCTGTTTCTTCTTCCACGAGCGTGTCGTCGCCGGATGCAAGGATACAGAGCTTTTCGTTTGCTTCTACCCACTGCGCGACAGTCTGCTGGTTCATCATGTTTCTTGTTGAAACGCTGAGCGCATACCAGTCGTTGTTCTGTGCCTTGATTGCGGTCAAGGCTTCTGCCCAGCCCGCATCCGGTTCTATAGCTGTGTGCGAGTATGTGAAACTTGGCTGCGAAGTACCACCCGTTATCGTCATTGTGATAACGACATCCATACCTTCAACGCTGAAGCCGTCTTCTTTGGCGCGTGCAAAAGAACCTTCTGCAGTATCATTAATCTGTGCAACAAGTGCAGCAATCACGGCTTCTTTTGTGTCGTAATCGTCAAAAGCGATTTCATCCTGTACGGTTTCGCCTACTGTCATAACGAACTTGTTGCCGGTAACAAAATCACCCGCAAAAGTTCCCTTGCCGTCGGCAAGGCCTGACGGAATCTTCCAGCCGATGTAGATTTCCTTGATGTGCGGATTCTGTGCGAACTGCTTCTGTGCAGCCCTGTAAACATATCCGTCAGTCGGGAATCCGGCTTCCTGTACTTCACTGATACCGCCGAAAATATAGACACGGTGATTCTTGCTGAAAACCGGTGTAATTTTCATTGGATTGAAAGAGTCCACAATCAGATGCCCGTTAAAGGACTTCATGCTTGGGACAGTCGTCTGACGCGTGATAGTAACGTCAACAATTTTTTCCAATTGGTCAGCCATCTTCGTTCTCCTTTATATTATTTGATGCTGTATATCCACTGTTTCAATCCAACCTATCGATTCTGTATATCTTCGTGTGTAAGTTATATCAAAATCCAAGACTGAAAAAATTTCAGTGTTGGCGTCTATATCCTGAACGGATTCAAGTATGTCGCCGACGTTGATTACAAAGCCGCGTTTCTTGAAAGCGTCAACATATTTATCCAGCTTCAGGCTGTGCTGAAAATCTTCAACCATACGTGCGCCTGTATCAGTAAATCCGCGCAGGCTCATATTTCTTCTAATCTGAACCACACTTGTCTGTTCGTAATCGTTCAGATTGCTGTTCCAGATTGCGTAAGAAAACTTAGGCGAACCGAGCTGAATTACGTCCTTAAATTCAAGCGAAAAGAACGTTCCTTTCGGTCTTGTTCCGTTCTGCCGCTCATATATAAGAGGGTAGCCTTTCGGTTCGTTTTCAGAACGGTCTCCTACGAGCTGCGAAAACAGATCATAGAGGTTGTTCCGCAAATAATCTTTTTCCCTAACCATCTGATTCCTCTGCAGCGAACCGTTCCACTAAAAACTCCCAATGCGGCAGCAGCCCGTTATCCCATTTGTCAACTTTGATTATCTGGTAAACTTCTCCGTTCAGACTGATGCAGTCAGCTTCAAGCTGTTTCAAGTCGTCCGAGCTTGTAAATTCGTTTTCCAGTCCGGCAAAAATTTTATAAATAGAATGGCTTCTTTTTCCTTCCGGCAGCTTTTCAAGCTCCTTGCCAGAAGCAGGTTGAAATGTTCCGCTGAAACTTATTTCAGTTTCAGAGCCATCCTGCCAGATGCCCTTAACATATCCGCCGCCGGTCTTGTGTATCAGCGTCATGGGAACTGTTTTGAACAAACTCATTTCAACCCTTCTTGTTCTTCTTTTTCTTTACAATTTCGTATCTGATAGAATCTCTCAAAGTGCCTTCATCTATCAGCGGCTGTAAGCTTCCCTTGCCTTTTACTTTGAAAGCCTTACCGCTGTTTTTGTCCCGCATCCAGCCGCCTTGTATTGTGATTGGTGCGTTCGGCGTAAAACTGCCGCTCTTTATGTGATTCCTTATTCCGGATTCAGCATAATTTCCCAAAAGTTTAAGGGCAGTTTCGCTGTCGGTTTTTCCGTCGGCGATTCTCTGTGCCAGGGACTGCATGAATGACTTGATTTCTTCTTTGTGCGAATCAACCCAGCCGCGCATGAAAGGTCTCGGCGGAATTTTCCAGCCGGAACCCTTGGCTTTGACACCGGTTTCGTTCCAGTAGCCGTATTCAGCTACGGAAACACCTTTGACAGAAGGTGCATCTTCTGGAATCCCGGCGTTCACGCCTTTCAAGCCAAGGTCTTTCATGGACTTGACGATTTTCTTGAAGCCCTTGTCCCTGTCGGTAACGCCTTTTTTAGCCATATTTTATCTTTTGATTTCCTTGACCTTAATCAGAAAACCGGCTTCCAAAAGAGACTTGCCGTAGGCGTCCTTTTCAATCTTGTTCCAGTCCTGCTTTGGAACTTCTCCGCTGCCGCTTTTGATTAACACACCGGCAACAAACTGCGTGGCTATTTTCTTTGTTCTGTATTGTACGAAAGTTTTCATGTTACACTCCTGTTCTTGACAGCTTTACATGTAAAATGCAGCCGGAATTCCGGCTGCACCGTCAAATAAATCTAGTTTCCGGTTTCTGTTGTATGCTGCTTTGCAAACACGCCGGGATTGATTACCGGCACAGCAATAGCAGCAACAAAAATCACAAGATCCACAATGACCAGAATAGGTCTTGGAACCGTTGTGGCAATGGCGAGCACCGCGAGCATGAAGCTCAAAAGGATTACTCCAATCCAGAGCCAGAAACTGATTAAGGCGCGGAATGGCGCATAGTTTTTCATATAGTTCCTCCCGCAAGACCTGCTGTATTGACGCCCATTCTCGGACGGCTCTTTATAAGCCCCAACAGCATCTTGCCGTATTTTGATGTTTCCAGACCGCCGTCAGCGTCTGAAGCAGAGTTACCTGTTGCGAAGCTGATTGAAAGCCCGCCCTCGGTCATCGACGCGACTTGCCCCAAGCCCATTGCAGAGTTTCCGCCCGAACCGGCTGTTATGGTGAACAGATGGCACGCGCGGTAAGCAACCGCATAAGCATACTGCTTGCCGAAAAACTTCCTGTCGGTGTTTTCCTCCGCCATTTTGACGAAGACCGAAAGGGCATCATTCTGGGCAAGCGCCGGACAAATAGCTCCGATAATCTCGCGGGCCGTCATTGGTTACACCTTCACGTCAGGGTTGTCGAAATCAGGGATACTGTCGCCGCTTCCGGCTTCTGATTCAGCACCGGCATCGTTGTCAGCATCTTTGAGAGCCTTGATATGGGCTTCTTTCTTCTGTGACGGGTTGATTCCCTTTCCTTTTTCCGCGTTCTGAAGCTCCGCATGGCTCATGCCGTCGTAGTG
>JAEEGL011510716.1_pt1 | contig 10744 bp, 6 predicted proteins | sample 9134231 | NCBI WGS metagenome assembly JAEEGL01 (sample SAMN16246548, study PRJNA631951) | gut metagenome | biome: gut microbiome; feature: rumen; material: fiber-attached | host: Bos | place: Iran: Karaj | collected 2018-10 | reverse complement strand
GGACAGGCACACTAAAGGCAGGGCTATATTCTGTCGAATGCCGACAGAATAACCACAAGCCATCAAAGCAGACCATAAGCGTAGAAGAGGGAAAAGACAAGACAATACACCTTACTCCCCCAACACCCATTACCGGAATACTTGCCATAACTTCACGCCCATTGGGAGCTAATATCAAGATAGACGGCAAAGACTACGGCACTACACCACGTAATATACAGGAGTTGCTTATTGGTGTCCATAAAGTAGTGCTTTATAAGGATGGCTATGAAACAAAAATAGAGGAATGTGAAATCCACGAGGATGAATCCTTTTCTCTGGAGATGATATTAAAAAAATCTGTCATACCCCAAACAGAAAAAACCGATGAAGACAAGACATTCACTGTAGGTAATGCTACCTTTTCCATGAAGCTCGTAGAAGGAGGTACGTTTACTATGGGGGCGACAGAAGAACAAGGCAGTGATGCATATAATTGGGAAAAACCTACCCACCAAGTAACACTAAATGATTATTTTATAGGAGAAACAGAAGTTACACAGGAGTTGTGGGAGTATGTGATGGGCAAGAATCCTTCACATTTCAATGTAGGATTGCCTAACCTTCCTGTTGAAAATATTTGTTGGAATGACTGCCAGAAGTTTATCAAGAAACTAAATAAAATTACAGGCAAAAATTTTCGCCTGCCAACTGAAGCAGAATGGGAATACGCTGCCCGTGGAGGCAAATATAGTAAAGGATACAAATACAGCGGCAGCAATAACATTGATGAAGTAGCATGGTATGAAAGTAATAGTAACAAAAGTACCAATTTAGTTAAGTCCAAGGCTCCAAACGAAATTGGTATATATGACATGAGTGGTAATGTTGAAGAATGGTGTAGCGACTGGCAAAACGATTACGTTACTTCTTCACAAATTAATCCTACAGGGCCTCTTAGTGGCACTCATCGTGTAAAACGTGGTGGCGATTATTATAGTTCCGCTAGAAATTGTCGTGTTTCTTACCGCTTACCTAATAGGCCAGAATGGCGCGGTATTACTTTGGGGTTCCGTCTTGCCCTTGATACAGAATAGTACCCAATAAAGAGTATAAATTTTTATAATTTTACATAAAAACGCAAATATTTTTTATGATAATGAAAGAAAAGGTTAGGTGTATATTTTTATTTCTGTTTCTTATATTCAAAATTTCAACTGCATTCGCCCAACAGAATCTCACCTTCCACGTTGCAGATTTCAGCTACGATGCCTTTGACCAAACTGCACGCGACGAAAGGTTCAAAAAATATGACGGCAGCGGTTTCATGTATGCCATAGTCAAGGTCATCGGCGACAGCCCTGCAGACAATCTGAGCGAATACCGCTTCAACTTCGGTAATATGAACCATATAGTTGAAGTCCACGACGGTGAATTATGGCTTTATGTGCAGAAGAATGCCAAGATTGTCACCATCACTCGCAGCGGCTATTTCCCAGTTAACCGCTACGATCTTAATACTACCATTGAGTCAGGTAAAACCTACCGCATGAAGCTCAGTGCCCAGGCCGCCAAGGTATATACACAGATGGTAATGTTCGAAATAACACCAGTTGAATCAAAGGCAATGGTTATGATAACCAAAGAGGAAAATGGACAGAAAGAGGAAGAATTCGGTTCGATTGACGAGACAGGAGGCGTAGCCAAAAGTTTGAAATACGGCACATATACCTATCGGGTCATGGCAGAAAACTATTATCAATCCGAGGGGCGTTTTACGCTTAACAATCAAGCAGAGACGTACGTCGAGAAGGTCGTGCTACTCAGCAATGGAACAAAGGTTGTTTTAGATGCCGGGGTCGAAGCCGATATATATGTGAACGGTTCTAAGCGCGGTACTGGCAAATGGACAGGTTCTCTAAAGGCGGGCATCTATACCATAGAATGTCGTATGTCGAACCACCGTCCATCCAAGCAAACTATAAGCATAGAAGATGGCAAAGAAATGACAGTAAAGCTTACACCACCTACACCTATAACAGGAACGCTTGCCATCTCTTCACACCCTTTCGAAGCAGACATAAAGATAGACGGCAAGGACTATGGTAAATCGCCACGTCATATACAGAATTTTATTATTGGATATCATACAATAGTTGTTTCTAAAGACGGTTATAAAACAAAAGAAGAACAATTTGAGATCCATGAAGGCGAATCTATTTCACTTGAGTTGACACTAGAAAAAAAATCCCTTTCGCATACTGCAAAGGCAGATGGCGACAAGACATTCACTGTAGATAATGTTACCTTTACAATGAAGCCAGTAGTTGGAGGTACGTTTAAAATGGGTACAACAAAAGAGAAAGAATCCGAAGCTAGTAGTCTCGAAACACCTTCTCACGAAGTTACATTGAACGATTATTATATATCTGAAACAGAAGTAACACAAGAACTTTGGCAGACAATAATGGGCAAGAATCCATCATGGCCCAAAGGGCCCAGTCTTCCTGTTGTAGATATTAGCTGGGACGCTTGTCAAAATTTTATTCAAAAATTAAATATGGTTACAGGTCAGAATTTTCGCCTGCCAACAGAAGCAGAATGGGAATATGCCGCCCGTGGAGGCAAATACAGTAAAGGATACAGATACAGCGGCAGCAATAACATTGATGAAGTAGCATGGCATATAAATAATACCTTTAATGGATCTTATCACGAAATTCAACCCGTTAAGTCTAAAGTTGCAAACGAAATTGGCATATACGATATGAGTGGTAATGTAAAAGAATGGTGTAGCGACTGGTACGGCATTTATACTGGCATTCCGCTTTACAGTCCATTAGGGCCAGTTAACGGTTCTTATCGTATTATACGCGGTGGCTGTTATTTTGCCGAGAGCAAGGACTGCCGTGTCTCCGCTCGAAGTTTTGCCAAACCTTCTTATAAACACGAAACTGGTCTACGCCTTGCTATGAGTGCTGAATAGTATCCTTCTGTAAGTTTTTTTTTATTCCCAGCACCCGCTGTGAAGCCCGTGCGGTTTTTTTGTGAATATTTTTATTTTCCGTAAGGGTTTTTTCTGAAATTTTATATATTTGTACCCAATACGTGCCGCGCATACACTTGCGTACACGCAAATATCGCTTATCAATTATTTAGGAATTTATGTCAACAATACAACAACGCGAAGAATTACACCGTACAATATGGAGCATGGCCGACGAACTGCGCGGTGCAGTTGGCGGCTGGGAGTTCAAGGCTTATGTCCTCGGCACGCTCTTCTATCGCTTCATCTCTGAAAACCTGACCGATTACATCAACACCTTACAGAAAGAGGCTGGTATAGAAGACTTCGACTATGCCAGGATGAGCGACGAGGAAGCAGCTCCGGCAAAGGATCAGATGGTACAGGAGAAAGGTTTCTTCATCCTACCCTCACAGTTGTTCGAAAATGTCTGCCGTACCTGCGAGCAGGACGAGAACTTGAACATGACACTGTCGAACATATTCAAGTCGATTGAAGCTTCTGCTATCGGAACAGAGTCAGAAGATGACATGAAAGGCTTGTTCTCGGACTTCAATGTGGACAGCTCGCAGTTGGGTGGCGACGTGAAGACTCGCAACAAACTCATTGCAAAAGTGCTGTTGAAGGTTCGAGACATGAATCTAGGCGACGATTTCCAGGAGAATAAGATTGATGCTTTTGGCGACGCTTATGAGTTCCTGATGACTATGTACGCAAGCAACGCGGGTAAGTCAGGCGGTGAGTTTTTCACTCCGCAGGAGGTCAGCGAACTTTTAGCAAGACTGACGGCTGCAGACGGTCATGAGATACGCAGCGTTTACGACCCTGCTTGTGGCTCTGGATCTTTACTGTTGAAATTCTCGAAGACGATTGGAAAGGACAACCCAGCCCTGAAATACTATGGGCAGGAAATAAACCCCACCACTTACAATCTTTGTCGTATCAATATGTTCCTGCATAACATCAATTACGACAACTTCGACATCCAGCTTGGCGATACACTGCTCAATCCCCTGCATCGCGACTTTGAGCCGTTTGATGCCATCGTCAGCAATCCTCCGTACAGCATACCATGGGAAGGCTCAAAGAATCCTTTGCTTATCAATGACGACCGCTTTGCTGGTCCTGGTGTGCTTGCTCCGGATTCCACTGCCGACCTCGCTTTTACCCTGCACATGCTTCGCTCCCTTTCTGAAAGCGGCACGGCTGCCATCGTAGAGTTCCCAGGTGTCCTCTATCGAGGTGGAAAGGAAAAGGCCATTCGCCAATGGCTGGTTGAAGAAAACCGCATCGATACAATCATTCAGCTTCCTTCTAATCTCTTCTTCGGTGTGGGCATCGCCACATGTATTATTGTCCTGCGTAAGGGAACACGTCCTGACAATCGTGTACTGTTCATTGATGCCTCTAAGGAGTTCGTCAAGAACGGCAACAAGAACAAGCTTACTCCAGACAACCAGCAACACATCTTCGAAGTGTTCCGCGACCGCAAGGAAGAACAATACTTCTCTTGCCTCGTACCTACCAGTGACATCCTTGCGAATGATGCTAACCTCTCAGTTTCTTCCTACGTCGAACAGGAGGACACACGCGAAGTCATCAACATTAAAGAGGTTAACGCTTCGCTGAAAACTCTCGTAGGCGAGTACATCGAGATTAACCAACAGATTGAACGTATCGTTAACGAACTTGGGGAGGAATAGTATGGTGGAATGGAAGAAATTAGGAGATCTTCTTGCCGTACATACAGGCAAGCAATTGAATCGCAATGATATGCTTGATAATGCCCCCTACCCCGTAATGAACGGAGGTAGAGTAGCATCAGGATATACCAATACTCCCAATGAAAAAGCCAATTCTATAACCATATCACAGGGAGGTGAATCTTCTGGGTTTGTTAATTGGGTAGAAACAGATTTTTGGGCAGGAGCTCATTGTTATGTTGTAGAAAACACCTACAACCAAAATTTAAGATTCCTGTTTCATTTACTGAAGCATAATGAATACAACATTATGCAATCTAAACAAGGTGCAGGAATACCTGGCTTAACTCGCAAAAATCTTTATTCTATAAAAATCCCCATACCATCCATCGCCGAGCAAGAGCGAATCGTTGCCATACTCGATACCTTCACAAAGGCCATCGACAACCTGAAGCAACAAATCGAACTCCGCCGCAAACAATACACCCACTATCGCGACCAACTCCTTGATCTCGAAGGCAAACCCGGCATTGAAATGAAAACCATTACAGGTGTTGCCACTAACTTTACAGGCCTTACGTATAAGCCTAACAATGTTGCAGAAAGTGGCACCCTTGTTCTTCGTTCATCAAATATTGACGAAGACAAATTATCTTTTAAAGATAATGTTTTCGTTCAAATGAATAACATTCCTCAAAGGGCTCTTGCAAAAGAGGGTGACATACTTATATGCGTAAGAAACGGTAGCAAACGCTTGGTAGGTAAAGCGGCAATGATAACCAAAGAAGCGGACGGTATGGCATTTGGTGCATTCATGACAGTATTAAGAGCCTATGGAGTAAATAGAAAATACTTATTTTATGTCTAGCAAAGCGAGAAAGTGAAAGTTCAATACAAAGGTGATGAATCTATGCCAATTGCTCAGATAACCAGTAAGGACTTTAATAGAATTATTATCCCTATCCCCTCACTCTCCGAACAGCAGCGCATCGTGAGTATTCTTGACAAGTTCGAGGCAAGCATCCAGAGCTTGGAGAATCAGCTATCTCAACGCCAAAAGCAATATGAATACTACCGCAATAAACTCCTAACATTTAATTAAAGATTTTACTCATTTCTTACAATATAATAACATGGCTTCAAAATTTGAAAAATTTAGAAATCATTGGATTTGGGCTGTCGTTGTAGCATGTATTTCATTAGGACTTACCGGTTTGGGTATCTACTTACAATTCAAATCCTCTCGTCATGAACTTGGTGGGTTTCTTAATGCCACGTTTCATAACAAGTCAATTAAAAATAAAGAAAGTAGAACAATTATTATCTGTGTTGATGATACAACCAGTTATTTTCAAAATATTTACATTACGCCTACTTTCGATAATTCTGATGAATACTCTTTACGAGACTTTTCATTACAATTCGAAACAACTGCAGAAGGAGTAAATCTGATACCTTCATCGTTTGTAAAATTATATAGAACAGGGGAAACATCATCAATCTTCAAGTATGAACAAGACGTACTCCAGGCTCATATGGACACAAAGAATCCTTTTAGTGGATTCAAATTGATGAAAGACTTAGCAAGATGCGAAGTTACTAGTAAAGTAAGTTTCGATGGCGCAGCAAGTCTATTTACATATAGAACTGATATTTGGTTTGTATATACGCCTAACACTGGAAAATTGTCATATGATTACTGGAAAATTAATTGTAAGCAGAAAGTTTTTAACCTAATTGCAGAACCATGCTTTGACATCTACTATATCTCAAAAAACAAGGCCCCCGAGTATCAATTTGATGTTCTCCTGTCTTCTGGTGAAAAGAGAAATGTATCAGAAAACAAAACATCCCATATAGAAAAAAATACAGGTGAGCCTAAAAATATAGTATCCAAGGGTAAGAATATTGATTCTACTGAAAATAGCAATAAAGATATCAAAAAAGATATTTGTTATAAAGAAGGATTTATAACTATTTACAATTATTCAAACAAACAAGACTATGATTCTTCCGAACTTAAAGTGTCAGACTATATTTTATTACCTGGAGATACTCTAAGATACTTAGTCACATTTAATCAGGAAGTGAATGAGTCTGGTATTTATATAATTAAATACACACAGAAAGATGGGCTTTTTCTTAAAAATAAATATAGTCTGATTAATTTAAAAAATGGTGATAATAAATGTTTTTTGAATATTAATAATAATAAAAAAATAACAGATGTTGAAATATATCACCGTGTAGATCCAAGTAAATATATAAACTCCTATATTGTTATTGGTACTACCATAAGTTCTGACAAAAACAACATTCTGTTTGGAATACTTTCTGAAAATGGTAACTATTATATTAGAGAAAATAATTATTTAACGTCTAATTTTGATAATCCAGTTACTATTGAAATTTTTGAAAGATCACCATATTGGTATGAGAAAATATTCATTTCTCAACCCTGGTCCTTAAAAACCACTATATACTTATTGGGGATTATTTTCTTATTATCTATATTATTTATCTTTTCACTTGAAATTTCATATAATAATTTTGGATTATATTTCTTTTATTTAATGTATATTATTTTTATAATAATTATTGTATCATTTTTTGCAATAATAGCTTATATTATGGGACAATTTTTATATAATTATATATACCTTTCGATATAGTAATATTCTCGGAAAATTAATAACGTTAATACCACCACAATAAAATCCTAGCATATAATTTATTCAAACTATGGAGAAATCAACTATAATCGGTAAACGAATAGAAGCATTAATTGGATTATTTTTATTAGTTCCTCCTGTACTTGGAGTAATCTCATTTACGCTAAGAATTTTTGGAAATTCAGGAAATTTCGCAAGTCTAATCCTTTCGCAAAATTGGACAGTTGTTTATTGCCAAAGTTGGAAGTGGACACTGTCTGATACTGCTTCATCTGCTGCCGCAACATCCGCTGCTCCTATCTACTTGGCTCTAATGGCTATGGTTGGAGCGTATCTTATAAAAGATAGTCTCTATTCATTCTTTACATACAAAGACAAGAAATAAATAAATGGATAACTATAACATCATAGCAGAACAGGAAAACATTACCGTGATGAGCCACTATGAGGCTCTACCACGTGAAGACAACGGCTACCAAAGTGAGGCAGCTCTTGAAGAAGCGTTCATACATCAACTGACACAGCAGGGATATGAGCGCGTGAATATCACATCTGAGCCAGAATTGATTTCCAATCTCCGAAAACAGATGGAGCGTCTGAATGGAATTTCACTTTCTGATGCCGAATGGAAGCAGCTGTTTGAACAGCACATCGCTTCTACTCAAATGACCATCGAGGACAAGACGGAGCGAATACAGCGCAAGGAGATTGTGAATATCACGATGGACGACGGACGTTCTCAGAACATCCGGCTCATCGATAAGAAAGATATTCATAACAATCACCTGCAAGTACTCAACCAGTATGTTCCTGAAGGCGGCAAATACGCCAATCGCTATGATGTTACAATCCTTGTGAACGGCCTTCCCCTCGTTCATTGTGAGCTGAAGCGTAGAGGTGTGCCATTGAAAGAGGCTTTCAACCAAATCAATCGCTATGAACGTGATTCATTTTGGGCCGGATGTGGTCTTTATGATTACGTTCAGGTTTTCCTTATTTCAAACGGCACTGAAACAAAATATTATTCTAACACTACACGATTCGCTCATGTGGCAGAGGTGAACAAACAGAAAAAGCGCATCAAGACACAATCTCAGTCGTTTGAGTTCACTTCTTACTGGGCTGATGCCGAGAATAACACAATTCTAGACATTCGTGATTTTACGCGCACTTTCCTTGCAAAAGCTTCGCTGCTGAATATCCTCACGAAGTACTGCGTATTTACGGTGGACAAGAACCTAATGGTGATGCGACCCTACCAGATTGCTGCTACAGAGCGCATCTTACTACGTATCAAGCAAGCCACATTGAACAAATGGCAGGGCACTATCAAGGCAGGAGGATATATTTGGCATACTACTGGCTCCGGAAAGACACTCACCTCCTTCAAAACCGCACAGCTGGCAAGCACTTTGCCGTATGTGGATAAAGTGCTGTTTGTAGTTGACCGAAAGGATCTTGACTACCAGACCATGAAGGAGTATGATAATTTCGAGAAAGGCTGTGCCAACAGCAACACATCTTCCGGAATCCTCCAGAAACAGCTGAACGCCGCCACAGACTCGAAGAAAATCATCATCACCACCATTCAAAAGCTTTCCTCACTCTTGAAGAAGGACAAGGAAATCAAATGCGTCGATAAAAATGTGGTAATGATTTTCGATGAATGCCACCGCTCTCAGTTCGGAGATATGCATGTGTCCATCACCAAGAAGTTCAAGAAATACTATATCTTTGGCTTCACTGGCACACCTATATTTGCCAAGAATGCCGGAGCAGGCAAATATGCTAACCTCCGGACTACTGCACAGGCTTTCGGAGGTGAGCCGGATGACGTCGGAAAGCCGACACGTCCACTTCATACATATACAATTATCGATGCTATACGTGACAAGAATGTACTGCAGTTCAAGGTGGATTACATTCAGACAATGAAAGCTAAAGCCGGCATTGAGGATAAAAAAGTATTTGGCATCGAGACGGACGAAGCTTTACACTCTCCCCAGCGCATTACTAACAATGTGCAATATATCCTGGAGCATTACGCTAAGAAAACGAAACAGCAAGAGCGTTACGGCTATAGCGTAATCACAAATGTTGTGAATGTTGCCAAGGACAACAAGACGCAAGAGGAAAAGGCGAAGAAGCTGCTAGGAGGATTCAACAGTATATTCTGCGTAGATAGCATCCCATCGGCCATCAAATACTATAAGGAATTTCAAAAGCAAATGGCAGGGCTTCCTGAATCAGAGAGGCTCCGCATTGCTACAATCTTTACCTATTCTGCAAACGAAGCTGAAGACGATGCTAACGGAATTATAGAAGACGAAGATCCTGCAGCAACAGATGCTTTGGATGCCACCAGCCGCGAGTTCCTGGAGTCTGCTATCGCTGACTACAATGGAATGTTTGGCACGAAATACTCTACAGACAGCGAGAAGTTCCAGAACTATTACAAAGATCTGTCACTGCGCATGAAGAACCGCGAAGTGGATCTTCTGATTGTCGTGAGTATGTTCTTGACAGGTTTCGATGCCAAAACATTGAACACGCTATGGGTGGATAAGAATTTGAAGATGCACGGCTTACTCCAGGCATATAGTCGAACCAACCGCATCCTGAATAGCATCAAGGACTGCGGAAACATAGTTTGCTTCCGTAATCTCGAAGACGCAACGAATGAAACATTCTCACTCTTCGGAGATAAGGATGCCGCCGGAATCGTCCTCATGCGCCCATTCTCTGACTATTACTATGGGTACGACGACGAGAAAGGCAAACATGTGGCTGGCTATAAGGAAATCGTTGATGCATTGCTTCTTAAATACAAGCTACCTATAAATCCCGCAAACTTCTCTTTAGATGAGAAGAAGGAATTTGTGAAGCTGTTTGGCGGCTTGCTGAAGATGCAGAACTTGCTTTCTGCATTTGATGAGTTTACAAATAAGATGCAAGTCATTTCTCCGTTCGACCAACAGGATTACCTCACTTGGTACAATGACCTGCATGATGAACTACGCCCACAGAAGAACGATGACAAGGAGAGCATTGAGGATGACATTATCTTCGAGATGGAGCTGGTGAAACAAATTCAAATCAACATTCCTTACATCCTGCAGCTCGTTCAGCAATATCATGACAAAAACTGCCAGGATAAAACTATCATTGCCAAAATACAGAAGGCCATTGGCTCAAGCCCGGACTTACGCGATAAGCGGGATCTGATTATGGACTTCATTGAGAAGATGACACCTTCACCTGCCAGCCCTGGTACTGACATAAGTGAAGAGTGGAACGATTATGTCAATGAGCAGCGTGAACGTGAGCTTAACGAAATCATTGCTGAAGAAAACCTTCGTCCCGAG